>Ga0182017_10001450_pt1 | contig 18228 bp, 16 predicted proteins | sample 712E3DmetaG_FD_120492 | JGI IMG/M metagenome (GOLD analysis project Ga0182017, IMG submission 120492) | Permafrost microbial communities from Stordalen Mire, Sweden - 712E3D metaG | ecosystem: Environmental > Terrestrial > Soil > Wetlands > Permafrost | place: Sweden: Stordalen | collected... | reverse complement strand
TGATGGCCGAGGCAGAATGGCGGGCATCGCCCTTGAGGCTTTCATGTCCGCCGGAAGGCACCGCATAGATTTGTTTCCCGCCGCAATTAAAAACAAAGCCTTGACAAAAGGATTTTATTTAATTGTTCTCTATCGAAAAGAAAATGGAACGACACTACCGGCCTCTACCTGCACGGTAGATTTATTCGGGAGGTGAAAAAAAACAAATGGTGCGGACGTTTTTTCTACGGGGACTGGGTGGGCAACTTTTTTGAAAACTCGGTGATATCGAAGTAAAAGAAGTGCATTTTGTCGTTTTGTATGATTTTCACCCGTATCATATCGTAGACCCTTTTGTCTTCTTTTACCATACTTTGTTCCGCAACAGCCCATTCTTTGTCTTTTTTGCCATAGAGACTGCTGATATAATCGTATTCTCCGGCAACGGCGTCTTCCTGTTTCTTGACGCTTCTATTTACGCTTTTAAGAACAATGGCAGTTTCGTACGAATCGCCCGCGCCGCCTGAAAAAACAATTGCCCCTTTTTTTTCTTCAGGATTTTCATTGACTTTCACGGTCTGGCGTGAGATGCAGGCCGAAAATGTCAAGACACCAAGCACTAAAAAATAGAGGGGATTTAATTTCATCGAAACACCTCCCTGGTTTATTAAATTTGTAGAAAGTACGTGAGGTAATATACATTACGGGAATTTTTCGGAAAACTATCAATTTGCATAGCTCTTTTTAATGGGCTATTTACTTCCGTGCAGGGGATATATGTATTTTTCTTTCATATCGGGAACAGTCCCCTTGTATCAAATCCTTTAAAAAAGGACACGCTCAATGGCAAAAGAAATTTTTGCTGGACGCAGGAATTTTAAAAGGGAATTCGGCAGGCGCCTTGCCGCAATGGCAGCGGAGGGAAAAGACCACGGTCCTTTTTTATCATTTCGTAAACATACGGATGAAGAAGAAATCTGGCCGAGGATTTTTATGTTTTACGGCGGGGCCGGTACGGGAAAATCCGCCATGGTGGATTACTGTCTCGATTACGCCCGAAGCCTGGGTTCGGAAACAAAAAAGCCCATAAAGGTCCTGTTGCTTGACGGTGAAGATCTTTCCTTCAGGAATATAATCACGATACGGACGATCATCGAGGCCCTGTATGCCGTTTTCATCAATGAAGATACCGCAATGGCCGCGTACCTTAATGAATTCAGCCAGATCAGACAACGGATCGGGCATGTCGAGGAAAAAGTCGACCTGCTGATGATGAATGAATGGTTTAGCGAAATGGCTGGGCGACCGGACCGCGCACAGGCCCCTGCGTTTAATAGCTGGCTCCATGAAAATAAAAAACTCGCGGACGATGAATTTGATCTGTATGAAAATGCCGATTACAGGCTTTCAAAAGCGCTTGTCAATGGGGTCGTGGGACTGTCGGCCGAATACCCCGTCGTTTTGGCCATCGATGCGCTTGACCGGGTTGGAACCGGGGACATAGACAATTGGATGCGCACGGTTTTTCTGGGAAAAATGTTTGAACGGAAAAACAAGGTAATGGTGATTATTTCGGGCAGGGACAATGTAACGAGGGACTATCGGAACACCTTCCAGGAAGAATTGCTCTATCCCGTTAATTTCAGCGATCTTCTATTGTCGAGGTCCGACGTTAGTGAATGCGCGCAGATTTCTCAAATGAAAATTGGCAGGGAGGAAATACACGGCATTGAAGAAAACAGCAGGGGAATACCTTTGGTGGTCCGAGACGTTTTGGGACTGGTAAAAAACGGCGCTCCGCTCGCGGAGGTCCTCAGCGAAAAGCAGCGCGCGGAGGCATCCATCGACGAGGTGGTTGTCGCGGAGGCCCGGCGGTTTCTGAAATTGTGCCCCGATGGCGCGGCAAAAAAGAAGATCGTCCAGTGCGCGCTCATGTACCAGTTGGAAGGCAATGTACTGGCGAAACTGTGGAACGTGCCGTATGCGGACGTAAGCGGGATACTGACCGACCTTTCCGAACAATACCCTTTTATTTTTTGTAAACGTATGCATGAAACGGGACACCTCGTCCTGCGCGAGCACCTGATACAGGAGTACATCGCGGGAAAAAACGCCGAAATTATATCCATGATAAAGGAATTCGGGGGCGCGGCTGCGCGCCTTTTGTCCGAGCAGATCAATGAACTGAACACCGCTATTGCGTTAATGGAAAAACGCTATGATGATCAGCGGTATCAGATGACCCTCCTGGCATACTGCACAAGTCTGGTTTGGGACGCCGCGGGCCGATTGTTTAAAATTCTACCCGGAATAGTCATCGAATGCTTGCAATACAACCGCTCCTTCGCGTTACGGCTATTACGGCGTATTGACGAATTCCGCGCGTTGCTTTCAAAGGGCCAATGCAAAAACATTGACGTTATGAGGAACGGCGTCATGGCCTATAATCCAGAGGGGATGTGGCTATTGGTCCCGTCGAGTGAAGAAGAAACGGCCCTCCTGAAGTTCCTGGAAGAAAAATCGGCCGATTTCACGGAGCAGCAGCGGGCCCTGCTTGACTGTAGAAAAGGCGAATCCTATCATCGATCGGGGCAGTACGACCGCGCATGCGAGGAATTTGAACGTTGCCTGCCGTTTATCAAAGGGTCCGTAAATTTCGGAAAAACCGTCGTTGAATCCCTGAGGGCCTGTGGCGCGCGCTTTTTGTCCTCGCGCGACTATGGGGCGGCCATGCGTGTTTACAAACTGGTTGTTGAAAACAGTCCCGACGACCACGACGCGTGGTATGCACTTGGGATATCCCAGACGGAAAACGGGATGCATGCCGAAGCGGCGGTATCATACGCCAGGACCGTGGAACTTCAACCCGGTTTGCGGGATGCGTGGCGCGCGCTTGGCCGCGAATATTATGCGATGGAATCTTATGATCTGGCAATACAGGCCTTTGAAAAATCGCCGCCGGAAGATAAACCGGAAGGTTCCGGCGACTGGTACAAAGTTGGGAAATCGTATTGCGCCCTGGAACAAAATGAAAAAGCAATTGAGGCATTCAAAAAAGCCGCCGGATTGGAACCCGGGAACAAGGATTTCTGGTACGATCTGGCGACCGCGTATGCCGCTATCGGGCAGGATGATGATGCTGCCGGGGCTTATGAAAAAACGGTGCGGATCGACCCCGCAAACCATATTGCCTGGGCGGCATTGGGGTTGACGTATTATCAGCGCGGCCGTTACGATGTGTCGATTGAAGCCTGGAATAAAGTCCTGGCCGCCGTTCCCGATGACAAGACGGCAATTTACACAATCGCAATGGCCCATCATGCGCAAGGCGGCTTTGACCGGGCCGTCGAATATTTCGGAAAATTCCTTGAACTCGAGCCGTCCAATGCCGGGGCGCTTTTTAAAATGGCCCTTTCACTCCACGGGTGCGGTCAGTACAGCGATGCGATCCAATTTTACGGAAAGGCCGTGGACGCCGAGCCGGCAAATATAGACGCCTGGCACAACATGGGCCGGGCATACAGGGCGCAGGGTTTGAACCAGGACGCCGTGGAAACATACCGTAAGGCATTGGCGCTTGACCCGGAGAAGCCCGAACTTTGGGACGACCTGGGTCTTTTATTCAATGCGATGAACCTTTGGGGCGATGCCATTCAATGCTTCAAAAACCTGGTACATTTGGACCCAAAGTGGGCGCAAGCCTGGTATCATCTCGGGCTGACGTATTACCAGGTCCGGCATTTTGAAGACGCCCTTAAAAGCTACACGAGTGCCGTTGAAGTCGATCCCGGATATTATTCCGCATGGGGGAGTATCGGCTTGACGCATTGCTCCATGGGCAATTTCGACAAGGCGATCGAGGCAAGTTCCAAGGCGCTTTCAATTAAGCCGGATGTTCCATGGGTTGTGTGCACCCGCGCGCTTGCATATGTAAACTCAAGGGACTTCGATCAGGCCGCGATCGAATACGGGAATATTATTTCCCTTGCCAAATCCAGGGAAGACCTGCTTGGGCCCATTTCCGCTCTCACGGAGGTCCTTGATGGCAATCCGGGGCTTGCCGGGGCCGCGGGAATCGCGCGGCAATTGAACGATGCGCTTACAAGGATTTAACGGTTTTTTTATTGTATTCTCAGCGACGTCATTGATAAAGAACCCGCTACGCATTTGTCATTAAACAAGCTTATATTTTCTTGTTCCTCTTTCAGGGCCACTACGTAAAGCAAGGGCAAAAAATGTTCGGGAGTCGGGACGGCCAGATTAAATGCCCTTCCCTGCGATTGATAATTAATGAGTGATTGATGGTCTCCGTCCAGAATAAATCCTTTCATTTTATCGTTTGCGTGAATAGCCCAATCAAATCCGTATTCATTGGCGTTTAACCGGTCCCACGCAACCAATCCGAGATTATGGACCATGTTGCCGCTCCCGATAATCAGCATGCCTTGTTTACGGAGTGATGAAAGTTCTTTTGCCAATTCATAATGGTATTGGGTGGTTTGATTATAATCCAAACTCATTTGCAGTATTGGAACATCCGCATTGGGGTAGAGATGTTTAACCACGCTCCAGCAACCATGATCGAGTCCCCATTTTTCATCCAGGCCGACCTCGGTTTTTTTTATAATTTTTTTTATTTCTTTCGCTAATTCAGGACTACCTGGGGCAGGGTATTGCACTGCGTACAACTCTTCCGGAAAACCGCCGAAGTCATGAATGGTTTTTGGTTTTTCCATTGCCGTTACGAAGGTCCCGTCCGTTTCCCAGTGGGCGGATATACATACGATGGCATTCGGCTTGGGAATTTCTTTGCCGACGTTTCTGAACCCCGTAACAAATTCATTTTCTTCGATGGCGTTCATCGGACTGCCGTGCCCTAAAAACAGCATGGGCATTTTATTTTGCGTGTTGGATTTCATGAAAGTTCCTTCAATTCTTGACAAATTGCTTGAGAATCATTCCAAGTTTCGAAATTCCCTTTTCAATCGTTTCCTCATCAACGCATGAAAAATTCAATCTCATGGTGTTCACATTGGTTTTCCTTACATAAAACGGATCACCCGGCACGAAGGCGATATCATGCTTTATCGCTTCGTCAAATACTTTACGGGCATATACTCCCGTCGGCAGTATCGCCCACAGGAACATTCCGCCGTCGGGGTTGGAGTATTCGATTTCCGGGGGAAAATATTCCTTAATCGAACGGACCATTGCGTTTTTTTGGCTGGAGTATTTTATTCGAATCCGGGCTATATGGGCGTCGATATCATTATCGAGAAGGTACTGGTACAGCACGCGTTGCGCGAAATAATTGGTGTGCAGATCGGAAGCTTGCTTTGCAATGAGTAATTTATCGACCAGTTCTTTGGGCGCCGCGATCCATCCGATCCTGAAGGACGGGACGAATATTTTTGAAAACGAACCGAGCAAAATGGCCTTCTTGGGGATTCTTTCAAAGTAGCTGCGGCGCTTTTTACCGGAAAACTGGAGTTCGCCATAGGGATCGTCTTCGACTAAAAACGAATCGCCTTTGCCAAGGATTTCAGCGACTGCGTCCCGGTTTTCATCGGAATGTGAAATTCCGGAGGGATTCTGGAAATTCGGGACCGTGTACATGAGTTTTATCGTGCACTTTTTTTCCACAGCGGATAATTCGTCGATAGTGATTCCGTTAAAGTTGATCGGGACAGGCTCAAAAACCGGGCGATACAGGGAAAAGGCCTGGATGGCCCCTAAATACCCTGGCTCCTCGATGGCCACATGGTCCGCTTCGTTGATGAGCGTCTTTCCGACCAGATCCAGCCCCTGCTGGGAACCGGAGGTGATGAGAATATTGTCTTTGTCAATATCAATATTCAATTGGGACTTATACCGGTTGCTTATCCACTCCCTTAAAGGCGCATATCCTTCCGATGTGCTGTATTGCAGCGCTTCGGCCCCGAAATCGTCGAGGACCTTGATGGACGCCCGTTTGATTTCCTGGACCGGAAAAAGGTCCCTGTTGGGCAGTCCTCCGGCGAAGGAAATTACGTTTTCATTTACGGTGGTTTTTAAAATTTCCCTGATAAACGACTTGGGGACGTCGGAAATTCTGTCGGAAAATAAAGAATTCATGGTTGAGAATTTCTTAATGGAATTATTTCCTCGAAACGTGCCTCGACTTTCGCCCCACTCCCGCGAAGCGCTTCCCCTCTCCACTTGTGGAGAGGGGATAAAAAGGAGAGGCTGTTTTTGATACTTCGAAGCTATTGCTTCAGGGTTGTTTATTAAAATAATAATCTTTTTTCCTGAATGTAAAAAAATTCCCATGTCTGATATTACTTACCTTACACCAATTGACTTACTTTAAAATAAATGGTATATTAATAGAAAAAGTAAGGAGATTCTTTTATGACCATAGCAACCCTCACCTCAAAAGGGCAGATCGTCATTCCTTCGCGCCTGCGCGCGCGGTTCGGGATGAAAAAAGGAACGAGAGTCATAATTGAAGAACGCGGGGATGAAATGGTCCTTCGTCCAATGACCCAGGGCTTCATTGAAAAAGTTGCGGGAATATTATCGACAAAAGGACGGTTGTCCGGCAAAATTATCGATGAACATAAAAAGGCGAGGATAGAGGAATGAAACCATATGTTCTCGACGCTCATGCCCTGATGGTTTATTTTGAAAAAGAACCGGGGTTCGAAAAAATAGTAAAAATTATCAGCCAGTCCTTAGAGCATAATAATGTCTTCATGACCACCGTAAACGTAGGCGAAGTCATCTATATCGTTTTGCGTGAATGCGGAGATCAAAAAGCCGCTGAAATAGAAACGCTTATTTCAAGGTTGCCTATAACCATTGTTCCGGTTTCAATAGACCTTGCGCGGCAGGCCGCGCGGTTTAAAGCATTTAAGCGAATGTCATACGCCGATTGTTTTTCCGCTGCCCTGGCAAAGGAAATAAAGGCCCGCTTGGTGACCGGCGACAAGGAATTTAAGGAAGTTGAAGACGAAATAGCCATTGAATGGCTGTAGCTTTATTCCCCCACCATCTTTATGATTGTGTTCCAGTTTCTGGTGGTAATATTCTTTCCGAATTCCTTTTCAAGAATCCCCATAAGGTCGATTGTTCCAACGCCCGGGGACAGTGTGACAACACTTAACACGGCGCTATCGGAAGCTTGCAGAATTCTAATTTCTTTTCCGGGAGACTCATAGGGGATTTTCAGCGCGCCCTTTGGTTTCCCGGAAATGAAAGTGACATACAGCCTTGTTTGTGGAGTGACGCGGATTTTTTTAAAAGGGGCGGAATCAGTTAATTTTTGAATTTCAACTTTCGTACGAACCAAAACCCCAATTTCAAAACCGAATATTTTTTCGAGATACGCGCTGATTTTCTGCGTGAGTTCAACTATGGTTGTCTCGGGTGCGTCAAAGAGTATATTACCGCTTGCAAGTAATGTCTTGACGTTTTGAAATCCAAGGGATGCGAAGGTCTTTTTTAAACCTTCCATTGGAACGGTCTTATGGCCGCCCACATTGATGCCGCGCAGAAAGGCGGCATATTTTATTGATGTGGAATTGGATCGAGCATTCATGAATCACCCCGCTGTTTCCAGAAGTCGCTTTTCAATTTAATAATTTTCCCTTTGACCGATATTTTCCCTTCACGCTGCATGCGCCTGAGCAGCCTCGACAAGGTTTCGGGAATGGTGCCTATCGCCGAGGCGATGTCTTTTTTTGTCAATAAAATCCGGTATTCGTCTTTTTTACCGTACTGTTCGAGCAAAAAGCGGACGAAGCGCTCTTCAACGTCGTACGCGGTAAGCGCGTGGAGCTGGTCTGCAAGATAGCGCTGTTTTTTCATGAGCATGCGAATGAAATCGTTGCGGAAGGCCTTGTCGCCGAGAATATTATAAAATTGACGTTTAGGAAGCAGGTAAACGACGCCGTTTTTAAGGGCCACGGCGCTTGCCGGGTAAACGTCGCGCTCAAAGAGGATGACCTCGGCAAATAATTCTCCAGGCCCGATTACTTTGATGACCGTTTCTTTTCCGTCGGGCGTTGATTTAAAGACGCGTACATTGCCGCTCGCGAGTAAATACAGCGAATGCCCATTATCGCCTTCGCTGAAGATTACATCGTTTTTATGGACGGTTTTTCGGATGCAAATCCCGGCGAGCGCCTGTTTACTTTTCGATGAAACGCCTTTGAAAAATTCGGATTGTTCGAGGAGAAATTCAATATCCATGCACTTTACCTTTTTTAGAGTGTCTATTAAAAAAAGCATGTTTCTTGACCCAGGTCAAGGAATTAAAATCAAAAATGATGCATATTTATAATTGTTCATGTAAAGACGCACGGCCGTGCGTCTCTAACGCATCAATAAATAAAGGGGCAAAATCATGAAAAGAAGTATAATCACCATCGATCAGGAAAAATGCACGGGCTGTGGGCTATGCATCCCTAATTGTCCCGAAGGCGCGCTTCAGATAATCGATAATAAGGCCCGGCTTATAAGTGACCTTTTTTGCGATGGACTCGGGGCCTGTTTAGGGCATTGTCCGGAAGGCGCTATTACTATCGAGGAGCGCGAGGCGGAGGATTACGATGAGCGCAAAGTCATGAGCAATGTGGTTAAGCAAGGGCCAAATGTGATCAAGGCGCACCTTGATCATTTACTGTCCCACAAGCAGGACGATTATGTTAAGCAGGCAAGGGCATATTTGAGGGAAAACAATATCGATTTACCGGGCGAAGCCGCGCCCGCGATGCACGAGCATGGCGGAGAATGTCCTGGAAGCAAGGCGCGAACGTTTTCTATGCCGGCACAGGAAAAGACCGTGACAGATCACCAAGCTTCAGAGCTTCGGCAGTGGCCGGTTCAAATGCATTTGGTTTCACCGATGGCCCCATATTTTCATAAGAGTGACGTATTATTGGCCGCTGATTGCGTTGCATATGCCTTGGGAGATTTTCATGGCACCTGGCTTAAGGGGAAATCGATCGCCATCGCCTGTCCAAAACTTGATGAAGGCAAAGAGGTCTATCTTGAGAAATTGGTTGCACTCATCGATAAGGCATTGATCAATACGCTTACGGTAATGACAATGGAAGTGCCTTGTTGCGCCGGGCTTTTACGTCTGGCGCAGGAAGCCGCGGCACAAGCGTCCCGGAAAATTCCCATTAAATCGGTTGTTGTGGGAATTGAGGGCGATATTTTGAGCGAGAAATGGGTATGAAAGTTGCTGCATATAAAGGTTTCAGACAGGTAATCGTCATATTTTATATTTTTCAAAGGGAAGGATTGTTGTATGATGCAACGATGCCCGGGGGCCGATTCCCAGCGAACACCAACCCTGTCCATTAAAAAATGTCCTTCTTGTGGAAAGGAAATGGAAATATTTTCCACGGACAGATCAGCGCGCTGCGGCGCATGCGGTCATATTGAAGATTGCCGGTATCAATCGTGTTATCTGTGGTGCGCGTATGCAAAGGAATGCGAAAAAGCTGAATAAGAATTGTCAAGTATAGGAATATTTTCTTTACCCGAAAGAAAGGGAGTGCTTACATGTATCGAGCAAAATTGCGTGAAAGTGTTTATAAAATCGGAGCAATCGATTGGGACAGAAGGCTTTTTGACTCGCTCATCCCGTTGCCCGATGGAACAAGCTATAATTGTTATCTTATTGAGGGAAGTGAAAAAGTCGCCCTACTCGACACCGTCGATCCCGCGATGGTTCATGTTCTTCGGCGCCAATTGGACGATGTTCCGCGGATCGATTACGTTATTGCGCACCACGCCGAGCAGGACCATTCGGGGAGCATCGGGTTTGTCTTGGAGAAATACAAGAATGCGAAGGCCGTGGTCAGTCCGAAATGCAAAGACATGCTTGTCGACCACCTGCATATTCCAGCCGATAGGCTCCTCGTCGTTAATGACGGCGACACGCTGTCCCTGGGCGACAAGACCCTTAAATTCCTGCATACGCCGTGGGTGCATTGGCCCGAAACGATGGTGTCGTATCTGGTGGAAGACCGTATCCTGTTTTCATGCGATTTCTTCGGTTCTCATTTGGCAACAAGCGATTTGTACGTGACCGATTCCGGCCGGGTTTATGAGGCCGCAAAGCGGTATTATGCCGAAATCATGATGCCGTTTCGCGCCACTATACGTAAGAACATTGAAAAGGTCATGAACTTTCCTATAGACATGATCGCGCCGAGCCACGGTCCGGTCTATGATAAGCCTTCGCTTATTATCGATGCCTACAAAGACTGGGCGTCGGAAGAGCCGAAAAACGAAGCGGTCATTCCGTTTATATCGATGCACGGCAGCACCCGCGCCATGGTCGAACATCTGGTGTCCGGACTTTCGAAACGGGGGATTTCGGTCATGCAATTCGATTTGTCCGTCACCGACATCGGCAAAGTGGCCATTTCCCTTGTAGATGCCGCCACCATCGTCATCGGCACACCAACGGTGCATGTCGGTCCGCACCCGGTTGTTTCCTATGCGGCGCATCTTGTCAACGCCTTGCGTCCAAAGCTCAAGTTCGCATCGGTTATCGGTTCTTACGGATGGAGCAGCAAGGCAATCGAACACATCGCGGCGCTTATCCCCAATTTGAAGGTCGAGATAATTCCGCCGGTATTGTGCAAAGGACTTCCACGGGAAAACGACTATAAATCGCTCGACGCGCTGGCCGACGCGATCGCACAGCGCCACATGGGATTGTTCGCACAAAAAACATAGATCGTATCTTTATCCTGAAAATCCTGGTTAGAAAGGAATATAATTATGAGCATGTTTTGTTTTCAATGTGAACAGACGTCGCGCGGAAAAGGATGTGAAGTTTCCGGTGTATGCGGGAAACAGCCTGATGTGGCCGCGCTTCAAGATGTTATTATTCATCAGATGAAGGGAATAGGGTATTTGGCGCACAAAGCGCGCGCGGCAGGACGCGTTGACGATGAGGTGAACCGTCACACGGTCGAGGCCCTGTTTACAACCGTTACGAACGTCGATTTCGATCCCGACCGTCTTGAGGCCATGATCCGGAAGAATACGGACATCCGGGACAGGATAAAAAAAATCTGCATTGAATCAGCCGGTATCGCTGATGCGGCCCTTCCCTCGTCCGCATTATTCAAACCGGCCCCGACAAAGGAGGGACTGTTACAACAAGCCGAAAGTGTTGGAATTCTGGCCGGAACGAAAAACGAGGACATCCGTTCGCTGGAACAGCTGTTGACCTTCGGTCTTAAAGGAATGGCCGCGTACGCTGACCATGCGTATGTTCTGGGAAAAAAAGATGATACTGTTTTTGCGTTTTTTCATGAAGCGCTTGCGGCTCTTAATGACCAGAAAAACACCATGGAAAAACTGGTGGATTTGAACATGCGGTGCGGCGCGACGAATGTTCGCTGCATGGAAATTCTTGACGAAGCGCACACATCCCGATTCGGTCACCCGGAACCGACCGTTGTTTCGACCGCTTTAAAAGGCGGTCCGGCCATTGTCGTCACCGGCCACGATCTGCTTGACCTTGAAGAACTCCTCAAACAAACCGCGGGAAAAGGCATTAATGTTTACACGCATGGTGAAATGCTGCCTGCGCACGGGTATCCCGGCCTTAAGAAATATCCCCACCTCGCGGGGCATTTCGGGACCGCCTGGCAAAACCAGCAGAAGGAGTTCGACGGCGTTCCCGCGGCGTTTTTGTTTACTACCAATTGCATTCAAAAACCTAAAGACAGCTATAAAAACAATGTTTTTACATGCGGACTGGTTGCATGGCCCGACGTTACGCACATTAAAGGCAGGGATTTTACACCGGTCATACAAAAAGCCCTCCAGCTGGGGGGCGTTGATGAAACGACGGGAATAACGCTCACGACCGGCTTCGGGCATCATGCGGTGCTTGACAATGCCAGTGCTATAATTGACGGCGTGAAAAGCGGCGCGATCAGGCGGTTTTTTCTGGTAGGGGGGTGCGACGGCGCCAAACCCGGAAGAAACTATTATACCGAATTGGCCTCACAAATTCCAAAGGACTGCATCATCCTCACGCTCGCGTGCGGAAAATTCCGTTTTAACGGCCTTGATTTCGGGACCATAGGCGGCATTCCCCGGCTTCTTGACATAGGCCAGTGCAACGACGCCTATTCGGCAGTCAAAATAGCCCTTGCGCTCGCTTCCGCTTTTAAATGCGGCGTCAATGACCTTCCCCTGTCGCTCATACTGTCGTGGTATGAACAAAAAGCCGTGGTCATCCTTTTATCGCTTTTATCTCTTGGTATAAAGGGTATTCGCCTGGGGCCGTCGCTACCGGCGTTTATTTCGCCGAATGTCCTTGATTTCCTTGTCAAGAATTTCGACTTAAAGCCTATTTCGACCCCGGAAGAAGACCTTGCGGCCATTTTGAATTGATACTGTTATTAGGGCGACCGGCGTGTCGCCCTAATCTATTGTAAAGGAACCTTGTCCATGACCCGCCTGCATTTTATTCAGCATGTCCCTTTTGAAGGCCTCGGATGTGTTGAAACCTATGCCGCTAACAATGGCTTTATGGTTTCCGGAACGCGTGTATACGAGAAAAATCCCTTTCCCGATCCCGATGCTTACGATTTACTGGTCATTATGGGCGGCCCCATGGGCGTGCATGATGAGCGGATCCATCCGTGGATTATTGATGAAAAAAAATGCATTGAACGGGCGATCCAAAATGATAAAAAAATCCTTGGAATATGTCTTGGGGCCCAGCTTATCGCCACTGTTCTTGGAGCGAAGGTGTATGTCAACCGCGCCAGGGAAATAGGGTGGTTTCCGGTGACCTTGACCCGTGACGCCGGAAAAACCGGAATATTCAATGGTATTTCCGGTCGATTTACGGCGTTCCATTGGCATGGCGAAACGTTTGACATCCCTTGTGGCGCATTACATATTGCCTTAAGCGAGGCATGCACGAACCAGGCCTTCGTTTATAACGACAGGGTGGTAGGACTCCAGTTTCATTGTGAATCGACTGCCGACGGCATCGGCGGGTTAATTGACAATTGCGGTGATGAAATGCGGGAAGGTCCGTATATGCAAACCGCTGAAGAGATACGTTCAAACATGGACCGGATAGCGGGGATTAATGCGACCATGAACTCATTGTTGGACAATATTACATTGTAGCAACCCGCCATTGGGCGGATAGCCTTTAGGTTCTGTAGGCGAATTATATACGCGTTTAGCGTAGATAATTACCCGTACAGAACCTTATCCACCTTGTGGGTTACTATATAGTAAAGGTAAGGAGTGGTATATGGTTGCAAAAGTAAATCAGGAAACGTGCATCGGTTGCGGAGTGTGCGTGGACCGGTGCCCCGAAGTGTTTGAATTAAACGACGACGGTTGTCCAATCACACAGGTCGACAAGGTGCCAGCGGAATTGAAAGAAAAATGCCGCGAAGCTTCGGCGAACTGCCCCGTTGACTCTATTTGTTTGGAAGACTGACCCCCAAAACATAAAAACCCATCGTTTTATTACGATTATTATTTTATAATTATCTAGTATGGAACATTTAATCATGTGGACACATTGCAGATAGTATGCCTGAACTTAATGATTTTGACTGGAGCACTTTCGTTGGAGGGGAACTGGGTAATGTTGCCCTTCTCAAGGAACTCGGGCGTGGAGTGATGGGGGTCGTTTTTACTGGTTTTCAAAAAACCCTCAAACGCCAGGTGGCTGTCAAGGTTCTCCTTAAATCGCATGCGAGTACCGGGGAGGCATGGAACCTGTTCAGGGACGAGGGAGAAGCGCTGGCTGTCCTCAACCACCCCAACATCATACCAATTTACGAAATGGGAGAAACCGACGATTGTTACTTCCAGGTAATGCAACTGGTCGAGGGCGGGGATTTGCGCTCCTTGATCAAGCGCAACCTTAACCATCCTTTACCTTCGAAGCGCCTGATTCCCCTTCCCGAAACGCTCGACATCGTGATCCAAGTCCTCGATGGCCTGGGTTTTGCCCACGAAGGGGGCGTCATTCACCAGGACGTGAAGCCCGCCAACATACTCGTTGAAAACCGCAACAAAAGGCCCCTTCTCGCCGATTTCGGGATAGCCCGGATTTTTGCCGCGGAATACCTGTCTCAGGGCAAGATCGTCGGGACGCCTCTGTATATGTCGCCGGAACAGGCGTCAAGCGCCACGACCGACGGCCGGACCGACATATATTCCATGGGCGTAATTCTTTTTCAGATGATCGTCGGGACGCTTCCGATAAAAGACGAAAGCGCGGTGGAGATGATCGAATGCAAGAAATACATGCCCGAAACCTTTTTTACGAAAAAACCAGGCCAAGTCCCTCCGGGCATGGACGCGGAGCTGGAAAGGATTGTGTTAAAATCCGTTGAGCCCGATCCCGGAGACCGCTATGCGGCCTGTCAGGATTTCATTGAAGATTTAAAAAAATACCGTCGTTTTCATTTGTTTCGAACCTCCTCAGGACCGGCAACGGGGCACCTTGTATGAACGACCCCTTTGTTCGCGGCGTGCCCCTCGACCAGAAGCAGGCAGACCAGCTTGCGCGTTTTATCAATCTGGCGTTCAACAGCGCCCTGCTTTACGGTGGCGGCCACCAGACCACAATTGATAACTGCACCCCCTTTTTTACGAACCTGTCCGCCATGCTTGAAGGCAGAGAAATGCTGACGCTTTCGGTGGAACGCGAATCGGTGTTCTTCGAGGGATGGTGTGTTGACAAATCGGTGAACCAGCGCCGTATCACGGGATATTTCAAGAAGGCGGGCCTGCAGTCGGTTACCTTTGAAACGGGAGTGCTCAAAGACGAGGTGATCATATTCATACGCATGATCGGAGATCTTCAGGAGTCGCCGTCCGCCGGGGTCTTGAAAAAAAACCTTGCAGCCAATAAAGTGAAAAAAATAAGGATTAATTATGTGACCTATCGTAAAGTGACCGTTGATGAAGCCGTCGTGGACAAGCACATGCTTCCGCCGTCGCAGTCCGGAGCCCATCATTCCCCGCGGACGGGTCCTCGCGTGGATGATATCGATATCGAACTTCCCAACAAGTCCGTTTTCGTCGATGAGGCCGCTCCTCACTCCGATATGTACAATCTGGTCAATTTACCCGTGAATGAAACGCAGCGCGGCCTTGAATTCATCGCCGGGCAGATAGAGGCGCTTTATGCCCAGGTGAAAAGCGGCGACGCCGAAAAGAAATTTCCGACAACGGAAGAGATGGTAAACGCGGTCTTCAAACTCAGGCAGGAGATCGTCCAAGGTCTTGAAACGCTCAAGGCCACGGGCAGAGTGCTCGCCGTCCCCGATTCCATCACGGAGGAGCTGGACGGGCTTAGCAGGGAAACGATACTGCGACTTATCCGTGACGAGTACAAAAATGGGACCATATCCGTTAAACGGCTGGCGCAGATCATCCGCCGGATCATGCCGGACGTAAAGGAAATGAAGAAAATCCTGCCGTATCTCAAGGCGGGCCTGATGAGCGACGGTATGTCGCTCAGCGATTATTTGCAGCTTGTTACGTCCATCGTCCATGAACTTGAAAACGACGGGCTCATGGACGTACTGTCGTCGGCCTCCAATGAAATGGGCGTTTCCGTGGATGAGGTCGTCAGCGGCATCAAATCCGACCCGGAGGACGCCGCGCGGCTGATCATACTGGCCTCGGAAATCCGGAAAGGCCTGGGCGCCGACACCGAGCAGCTCTCGGCGCTCCTGACCGATTATGTGGAGCGGGTCAGCCAGAAAATGGCGGTCCAGATGCCGTCGGGGACCGATGAGGCCGATTCCGCGAACAAAAACGCCATCCGGCGTTTTGAAGACGACCTGCTGAGCAAGCTCAAAAGCCAGGGTTTACAGGATGCGGTAGTGAAACAGGTGAAGCGCCGCCTGACCCGGAACAACCGCGGGTATGAACTTCCCAAGGGGATTTTTGACATTAGGGCCACTATGTTTTTCCTGGAACACGAAATAAAACTGTATCTCCGGTATAACGCGCCGTTTTCCACGCTCATGATATCGTGCGTGTCCGTAAAGAAGAACGACGGACAAATGCTTCCGGCCACTCCCGCGGAAGCGGCGCAGATCAGTCCGGCGATCTTAACGACCGCGAAGAAAATGCTCCGGGACCTTGACCTCATCGGGGTCATGGGCAAGATTTCCAACGACATTCCTTTTATAATCCTTCCCATGACGGATGAGGCGGGCGCCCAGGCCGTGATCGCGAGGTTGTATAACGCTTTCGCGGCAACATCGTTCGATTACGACGGCCACGCCGTCATACCGCGGGTCATCGTGACTTCATTTGAATTCGATAAATCGAAAACACCCGATTGTGCGTCATATTTGAGGGGAGCCATGGCGCTCCATAAAAAGCGGCTTGACCTTGACAGAAGCAATTGAGGCCAGTCGAAAAGAGAATGGCAAGAATCGGGGGAAGAAAAAAAACGGAGGGGAAAGGATTTGAACCTTCGGTACAGGTTAACCCCATACGACGGTTTAGCAAACCGTTGCCTTAAGCCGCTCGGCCACCCCTCCAGAAGACTTGTAACTTACTGTATTAGTAGTAAGTTACAGATTTAAAAGAACTTCAGACTCAAACTTTTAAGAACCGCACTTTGACGATATCTTGACGATATTTTTTATTTTTACCCTACCCCCAAAGTATAATATCATTAAAGTTGACGATATTGTTATCTTAACCTGGCTAGGGGCGGGTTAAGTCTCTCTAAGCTCTCGAACAACAAAAAATTGTCGTTCAAGAAGTTAAGAGAGACTAAAAAATTCAATTAAAAAATAAATTACGGAGACACGCTGATGGGGAGAAAATCTAAGCCATTATATCGGGATAAAAGCGGAATCTTCTATGCACGGTTTTATGAAGGATCCCGAAGGATTATGCTGTCCCTGGGAACTTCCGGGTCATCCACGTGCCTGATGATTTGCGAAACCGCCAGGCCGATTCCAATCCCTATGAGCGCTCCGACGCCCGCGATCTTGATAAAATCAAAGGCCAACCCGCCCGCGGTGACCACCGCGCCGGACACATCGCCGCGTATGGCTCGTTCCTTGCCGCCGATCATTTTCAATATTCAGGAGTGATTGCCACGGTGGCGGCCGGACTTCTTTGTGGAAACTACGGCGCCAGGGTCGGCATGTCTCCTTCAACCAGGATAGCTTTGGAGACATTCTGGGAATACCTGGCATTTGCCCTCAATTTCATGGTCTTCCTTTTGATCGGTCTGGAAATGCACATTCAGACGTTACTCGCATCCTGGAAAGCAATTTTAATTGCCTATCTTGTGGTCACGGCGGTCAGGGCCCTGATTGTTTTCAGCGCTTCAATGATGTTGCGCGGAAGGCGCGAACGGATACCCCGCGCATGGAGCATCATCCTGGTCTGGGGAGGGCTGCGCGGCGGGCTTCCCATGGTCCTGGCGCTGAGCCTTCCCGGCGACTTTCCAAACAGGGACTTATTGATTTCAATGACCTTTGGGGTCGTCATTCTATCGATCCTTTTCCATGGATTGACCATGTCTCCGCTGTTGCAATGGCTGGGAATTACCCGCGGACAACACGACCGCGCCGCGTACGAATTGATACGAGGCAAGATACAGGCCGCGCGGCCGCATTGGAGGAGATCGACCGGATGTCGCGGACGAGTTTCACGGATCCGGAAGTACGCGAGGGGCTGCGAAAAGAATATGAGGAAAAAATTCAGGCCGGCAGCGCGAAGCTGGGTGAATTACATCTGGAAAAAAAACAATTGCACGCCGAAGAACTGCAATGGGCCATGCGTCATTTGCTTTCGGTGGAAAAACGCACGGTAATCGACGTTGAGCAAAAGCCTACAAAAGCCCAATAATTTACAGTCAATAAGTAAATCCCTTAAAGTAATCCTGAAAAAATTGTCTTTTTCAGGAATCTATTCTTATAAATAAGAACAGCTTCCGAAGTCAGGCGCAAAGCATGAAATAACTGCTTGGCTTGGTTATTGCTTTTAATACTGCCTGAGGCAGTGGTTTCCAAAGGCAATCAATGACACACTTTAACAAGGGAAAAAACCATGAAAATTCAAATCAATACGGACCATAACATCAGCGGTCGCGAAGGGATGATTCGGCATGCCGAATCAGTTGTGGAGAGTACTTTGGGACACCTCGCGGACCACATTACGCGCATCGAAGTCCATCTCAGCGACCAAAACGGTAAGAAAGGCGGGGAC
>Ga0182017_10001449_pt1 | contig 18233 bp, 13 predicted proteins | sample 712E3DmetaG_FD_120492 | JGI IMG/M metagenome (GOLD analysis project Ga0182017, IMG submission 120492) | Permafrost microbial communities from Stordalen Mire, Sweden - 712E3D metaG | ecosystem: Environmental > Terrestrial > Soil > Wetlands > Permafrost | place: Sweden: Stordalen | collected... | reverse complement strand
TCAACGTCGCCACCAAGTCGGGGACGAATGAGTGGCACGGCAGCGCATTCTCCTACCTGGCGCCTGGGGCCTTTTCGGGCACCCAGTCACGCATTGTCAGCCGCTCCACCTCGCTGACCGGCGTGACCGAGCCCGACTACACCACCAGCCTCGGCGCCGAAGTGGGCGGACCCATCATCAAGGACAAGCTGTTCATCTGGCTGGGCTACGCGCCCGAGATCACCCGCACCCATCTGGTGCAGTACGCGGACAGGTTCGTCGAGCGCGTGGACCCGAGCACGGGTCTGGCCGACGGGACCCAGGCCAACAATCCCGATGGCACCCCGATCACGGTTCCGCTCTATCGCCGCAGCTACGCAGGCGAAACCACGACCCAGCACTACGCCGGCAAGCTGACCTGGAAACTAGCGCCCGAGCAGACGCTCAGCTTGAGCCTGTACGGGATCTATTCGCAGCAGGAGTACATGCGCGGGGCCAACATGGACTACCTGGCCGGCATGACCAACGAGAAGACAAGAAGCAATGACATCACCGCGCGCTGGATGGCGGCCTTCTTCCAGGGGCGCTGGCGCTTGGACGCGACCTTGGGCATGCACATCGAACAATACGACCGTCGCTCGCCCTTCCAAGACATGGAGCAGCTCAGAAGCGTCACCTGGGACACCCCGCCTTCGCTGGCGCAGTTCAATCCCAACGTGGGGAACCAGTGTGCAGACAGCGCCACCGGGTTCCAGAGCTGTCCGCTGGGAGGCTACCAGTCGGGCGGATACGGCACGATGTACGACACGGATGCCTTCCGCCTGGCGGGACAGCTCAAGAGCACCAACATCTTCCACGGCGGCGGTCTGCACGAGCTCAAGTACGGCCTTGATGGCGAGCTTGTCCAATATCATGACAAGGTCTGGAATTCTGGGCCGGATGGTGAGCGCGCGGCGATCACGATGCTCGGGGGCAACACCTACTACCTATCCATGTTTCGGCTGCCGGAGGGGATGCAGATTTCGCAACTGGGCCCCGACCCCGATCTGTTGAGCAAGTACTACCAGGATTCGATCCAGGCTACCACCCGGCAGTTCAACACGGCCCTGTTCCTACAGGAGAGCTACTCGCCATTTTCCAACCTGACGGTCAACCTGGGCGTGCGTTGGGAGACACAGAATCTAGAAGATTATCGCGGCAACAACGCGCTTTCCATCACCGACAACATCGCGCCGCGGGTGGGTGTGATTTTCGATCCGAGCAAGGAAGGCCGATCCAAGGTCTTTGTCCACTACGGCCGCTACTACGAATCCATCCCTATGAGCTTGAGTGACGGCGGGTTCGGCGGCTTGGGTACCTTGGGCAGCCAGGGAACGGGCACCTCGCTTGCCAACGCCATTCCTCAGCGGATCCTGTCCGGCGAGATGCTGACCGTGCAGAAAGGGCTCAAGGGCAGTTACAACGATGAGATCGTGGTGGGCGGGCAGTATGAGGTGCTGCGCGATCTGGTGGCCGGGGTGACCTTCATCGACCGCTGGCTCGGCCGCGCCATCGAAGACACGTACGATCCGAACAATCCCAATCCCAGTAGCGGCCCTACCTTGCTGGTTAACCCTCCGGGGGCCACGCGGACCTACCAGGCGGTACAGCTGACGGCGAACAAGCGCTTTGCGCGCCGCTGGCTTTTTGCTGGTTCGTACACCTGGTCACGGCTGCGCGGCAACTACGTGGGCCTGTACAGCGCCGACAACGATCAGCGCGATCCCAACCAGAGCACGCAATACGACGCGCCCGGGATCATGGTCAACCGCAATGGGCCCTTGCCCAACGATCGCCCGCACCTGATTCGTCTCGACGGCTACTACACCCATCCCCTGGTCCACTCGAGCCTGACCGCGGGTTTGGGGTTCGTCGGCCGTTCGGGCCAGCCGCTCAACGCCCTGGGGAGCTTCCAGAACGTGGGAGACACCGATTCCTTCATCCTCCCGCGCGGATCCCTGGGCCGAACGCCCTTTGTCACGCGTTTTGACTTGCACCTGGCCTATCGGCGCAGTCTGCCCGGCAAGCTGTCAGCCGAGGCTTTTCTGGACATCTTCAATCTGTTCAACCAGCGCACGGTGCTCACCCAGGATCAGCTCTACACGGCGGACTACGTCGCGCCGATAGCCGGCGGAAGCAAGGCCGACCTCAAGAATCTCACGGTCTCGGATGCGAATGGCAATCTCGTGCCGGCTACCAAGAATCCCAACTTTCTGATGCCGACTTCCTACCAAGCCCCCATCGCGGGCCGCCTGGGCGTGCGCGTGATGTTCTGACTGCCTGTCTAGCCCGCTTGCAGGACGTAGAGGGCACCTAGCCCAATCATCAACACCCCGGCGCCCCGGCGCAGCCAGACCGCGGGCACGACTTGCCCGAGAGCGTTGCCCACCAGCACGGCCACAGCGGAAGAAGCAATCAAGGCCAGCGCTGCGCCCAGAAAGACCAGCCAGCGGGCGTGCCCCCCGGCCGCCAGCGCCAAGGTCGCAAGTTGGGTCTTGTCGCCCAGCTCAGCCAGCAACACGGTCACGAACGCGGTCAGGAAAGTCATCGTACATCCCTATCACAGCACGCGAAGGATCCAACACTTGAGATGCCCGGTCTCCGGCACGCCGGCCAGTTCCGGGTGATCGCGGCCGGCGCCGCGCCGCTCGAGGATCTGTATCGAGCGGCCGCTCTGGGCCGCGGCTGCTGACACCAGTTCGTCAAACTGCGCGCGCGACACACGGCCCGAGCAGGAACAGGTCACGGTCAGGCCGCCCGGCTTGGTCAGGCGCAGGCCGCGCAGGATGAGCTCCTGGTAGGCGCGGAGGGCGGCATGGTCGCCGGCTTGGCGCTTGGCCAGAGCGGGCGGATCCAATACCACGACATCGAAGCGTTGCTTGTCCGCTTCCAGGGTGCGCAGAAGCTCGAAGGCATTGGCCTGGCGCACCTCAAGGTTGGGCAGGTGGTTGCGGGCCGCGTTGGCCTGGGCGCGCGCTACGGCCTGCGCATCTTCGTCGCTGGCCAGCACCGGGCCCTGCCGTCGCGCCAGAGCCAGGGCAAAGCCGCCGTGGTAGGTGAAGGCATCCAGGCAGCGAGCCCCGGCTGGCGCCAGCGCAGCCACCGCGGCGTGGTTGTCCGCCTGATCGAGAAAGCCGCCAGTCTTGCTGTCGGTCAGCAGGTCGGCCTGCAGGCGATTCTCGCCCAGCCGGTAGACCACCTCGGTCGCGCCTTGGCCGGCGGCGATTTCGCGCACGCGCGGTAGGCCTTCGAAGTCGCGCGCCGATCCATCGTCGCGCACCACCACCAGGCGCACGTCGAGCAGTTGCCGCAGCAGAGCCGCCAGGGCCGGCCGGGCTGCATCCATGGCCACGGACGTCGTCTGCATGACCGCCGCATCGGCGTAGCGGTCGACGAAGAGACCGGGCAAGCCGTCGGCTTCACCGTGAACCAGGCGCAAGGCATCGCGATCGAGCGCGAGCCGCTGGCGCCAGGCGAGCGCGGCTTGCAAGCGCTCGGTCACCAGAGCCATGAGCTCCGGCAGGGGAGCGCTCTCGCTGCGCCGTTCAAACACGCGCAGGGCGACCGGAGACAGAGTGGCCCAGGTCGCGCTGGCGAGCGTCCGTCGTCGTTCGTCGAGCACAGCCACCAGAGCCGGCCCGCCTTGGCGCGCATCGGTCGCGGGCCCGGAGAGCACGTCCTGCCGGAAGACCCAAGGATGCCCTGAAACGACGCGCGCGCGGCCATGCGCGTTCACGACGACGGTGGGAAGGGCTGGCTCACGCACGCTTGGTTGACGCATGAATCACTCGCGGACGGCCAAGCATACGGGGCTTCCGCCGCGGGCGCTGCGAGCCAGCGGGCTCATTTCGCCCAGCGAGCCTATTTGCTGGGTTTGGCGGGCGCCGCGGGAGGCGTCTTGCTGCCGGCGGCTGCGGACTTTGGAGCGGCGGGTTTTTCAGCCTGTGCAGCCACGGGCGGAACGGCCGCCCTCTCGGCCAGCTCGGCATTGATTTCGAGCTTGACCTCGTCGCTGACCACGAAGCCGCCCGAATCGAGCGCCTTGTTCCAGCTCATGCCCCAATCCTTGCGGTCAAGTTTGCCCGTGGCCATCACGCCTCTGACGGTTCGGCCAAACGGATCCTTGATGGAGGCCGACGGTCCCTCGACCACGAGCACCACCGGCTTGGTCACTCCATGCATGGCGAGATCCCCTGTGACCTTGAACTTGCCCTTGCCCGCCTTTTCGATCTTGGTCGACTTGAAGGTGAGCGCGGGGAACTTGGCTGCGTCGAAGAAGTCGGCAGATTTCAGATGGGCGTCGCGCTTGGGCTCGCGCGTGTCGATGGAAGCGGTTTCGATGCTCACCTCCACGGTGGACTTGGTTGCATCCTTCTCGTCCAACACCACCGTGCCCGTGACCTTCTGGAATTGACCTTTGACGGTGGTGACCATCATGTGGCGGACACTGAATTCCACGGTCGAGTGGGCCTGGTCCACGTCCCAGGTGCTGGCCAGGGCCAGGGCCGGCGAGAGAACAAATAAACTCACGGTGGGTGCCAACAAGCGAAGTGGTCTCATGTGCGTTTCCTTTGTGCGGGTTGGGGGGCCATGTCGGGATGAGACTATCCCGCAGATTTGATGCTTGGTGGTGCGAAACGGTGCACCTTTGACCTCTACTACGGTGATGGCATACTGGCCGGCAAGCGAATGACGAAGGAAGTGGGCCAGCCGACCACATCCTCCACGGCAATGCGGCCGCTGTGGGCCTCGACCACCAGACGGCAGAAGTACAGGCCCAGGCCCCAGCCGAACATGCGGTGGGTCTCGGTCTCGCCCTGCTGGAACTTGGCGAAGATCTTTTCTCGATCGGGGATCGGGATGACATCGCCGGTGTTGTGGACCGACAGCACGACCTCTCCCCCGCTCTCGGTCGCCACCAACAGGATGCGTCCGCCCCTGGGGGAATAGCGGAGGGCGTTGGACAGGAGGTTGTCGAGAAGCCGAGGGAATAGCCGCTGGTCAGCCGCCACGAACAGGTTGTCAGGCGCGTCCACGTCGACTGTGATCGACTTGCTTTGGGCACGCGAGAGCACCTGCTGGCGCGCGGGATCGAGCAGCTCACGCATCCGAACGGGCACTAGGTTGAGCGTGATGCGTCCCTCCTCCAACTTGGTCGTGTCCAAGATCTGCGTGATCATGTTGGCCACGTTAGTCGACGAAGTGAGGGCATCCTCGCTGGCTTCCAACATGTCCCGCGTGGCCCGCTGGCGCTGGAGTTCCCGTGAAAGGAACTCGAGCGACAGGATGGCCGCGCTGAGAGGGCCCCGCATGTCATGCACGATGAGCTGGACCAGGCTGTCCTTGTCCCGCTGCAAGCCCGCAAGCTGATCGTATTGGGCACGGGTGTCTGCGAGCTGATGCCGAGCCGCCTCAATTCCGGCCGTCTGATGGACCAGCCGGCTGGTTCGTTCGAGGACGATGATGCCGACTCCGGCGGCGAGGCCGAGCACGCAGCCGGCGAACAGCATGTGCCTCGGCCAAACCCCGGCCTGCTGGAGCAGGAGGGTCTCTTCGGCCATCGCGATGACGGTGGCAAAAACGGCGAAACGTCTCGGCAGAGAGAGCCCGTCGAAGGCAACGATGAGGACGAATACTCCTAGTCCCAGGCCAGCCACTACCTGGCCGGCTTCTCCATAGACGGCGATGGTTGCGCGCAGGACCACATAGGCTGCGCACAGGTCCAGCGCGACTGGAAGCAGCGCGATGCGGGTCACCACTTTGCGGTGGCGAAAGGCGAAGAAGATCGCAGCCAAGCTCGCGTAGGCGGTCAAAGCAATCAGCTGGACGCGCCAAGCCAGGAGAGGGGACAGGATCCAGCAAAGCAGGCCAATGCCCAAGAAAGCCAAGCCTGCCAGCAGTCGGACCCAGGCGCTTAGGGCGGCCAGTCGCAGTCGTTCACTCTCCGCGGCGTGCGCGGCGATGTCAGAGGCGGACGATGTGGCGTTCTGAGTCACGTGGGGGGGCCGACCAGTATATATAACATCGCGGGTCAAGGCGGCCAATGCCCCGCCACAGAGGGCAGGTGCGAATCGAATCTCAGCCATGAGGCATCTCACGATCAGAAGAAGTGTGCATTAATCGCCGCAAGGACCGTTTTCGGTCGTGGAAGTGATCGGAATCATTGGAGCGCCCAATCAGCGAGCGTCGATTTCTGGACACCCCAAGAGTGCCGCAACGACGGCGTGACGGTTCATAATCGTCTCACAGAGAGGGAGCCGCAGGCATCTTCAACCCTTGGATCGGACAATGGGCACGAAGCGGCCCTCGCGGACTGTGCCCGCGGCCGCCAGGGCCGAATGCACCCCGGGCAGCAGCAGACCGATGCGGCCCGAGGTTTCGCTCAGGGGCAGAAGCTTCTTCTGTGGATCGATGCCGCCGGCCGTGCGCTGCAGGACCAGAACGTCGAGAGCCGGCGAGCTGGTCTCAGGCGGCAGGGCCCAGGCCACGGTCACTTGGTCCTCGCCGACCAGTAGCGAAATGCCCGGAATGGAAGGCAAGGCCAGGTCCGCAGGCGGAACTTCGGCGACGCGCAGGGGCTGCCAACTCGTTTCCAAGCCGGTCAGCCGGTCGCGGGCGCGTGTCCGCACGGCGGGATCGGCAGCAGTGTCGGCAAGCTCGCGGAAGATGGCGATGGCCTCACTGAGTCGGCCCTGGCGCGCGCATAGCTCCGCCATGGTTTCCGTCTCGTACAGGTGTTCCATGCTCATGGAAGAAGTTCCCGGGTTCGGAGGATGTCACGCCTGATCTCAGCCACCAAATCGTCCGCCGAAGGAAACGAGCGCTGCGCTCGCACACGACCGGCAAATTCCAGGCGCAGGCGCGCCCCGTAAAGGTCACCGTCGAATTCCAACAAGTGGGCCTCCACCAGCACGGCGGACGAGGCGCCTTGGCTCTCGGAGGCAAAGGTGGGATTGCTGCCGATGCTCACAGCGGCGCGCAAGCGCAGCGGTAGGCCGCCGTCCACCCGACACGCCCAAGCGGCGTAGACACCCGGCTGGGGCAGAAGATCGGATTCTGGATCCAGGTTGGCGGTTGGGATGCCCAGGGTGCGACCGCGCTCGACGCCGTGGACCACGTGGCCGGTAAGCTCGAAGGGGCGGCCCAGAAGCATGGCCGCACCTTCCACCCGGCCCTCAAGCACGAATTCGCGGATCTTGGTCGACGAGCACACCAGGCCCTCGACCATGACCGGCGGCACCACGCTGACTCCGATATTCAGGCGCGCGCCTTTGCTGCCGAGCAGGGCGGCGTTGCCTTTCCGGCCGGCCCCAAAAGTGAAATCCCAGCCCACCACCACGTGGCGGGCGTCGAGGTCTTTGGCCAGCACTTCGGAGACGAAGCGATTGGCGGGCAGAGCAGCAAAGTCGGATGTGAACGGCTCGACCACGACCGCATCAGCGCCGGCCTCGGCAAGCAGTTCCAAGCGACGATCGAGCGTCAGCAACATCGGCGGCGCCAACTCGGGCGCGAAGAATCGCGCGGGATGGGGATCGAAGGTCAGAACGGCGGACTCACCGCCTTCCGCGTGGGCCAGACGACTGGCTATGGCCAGCAAGGCCCGGTGGCCACAGTGCACACCGTCGAAGTTTCCGATGGCCACCGCAGGCGCGCGCAGCGGACGCCCCAGGACGGTCGTGATGCGCTGGCGGCCCCGAATGACGTGCACCCTCTTGGGGATAAACGCCCAGGGCGCTGACGTCAAGTTAGGGGGTCACGAATCGTTCCTCGACAGGAGGCCCGCTTTCACGTTGGATCAAGCCATGACTGACCGGCCGGCTCCCCACTCGTCCCGAACCTGGCCCGCCCTCGATCCGGCTCTCTTCGTTGGGTCGCTGGTAGTCTATGTCGCGGGCACGCCGCTGGGGTTGGATCGAGTTGGGGCTGCGTCGAAAGTGGCCGTGGCACTCGATCCTGCCTCACAGGGGCCAGGCACGCCGTTGGCTCTCTTGGCTTCGCGCCTAGCTGGCTACTTGCCCCTAGGCGATGCTGCGGCCCGTGCCAACCTGGCGGCAGCGCTGTGGGCCGCCTTGGCCACTGCGCTCGTGGGTCGGCTGTGTGCCGATCTCCTGGCGGCGTTGCGCCCGCCACCGCACGCTCGTCAGGGCGCGCGGGATTTCGTGTACGAGCCGTGGCTGGCCGCAGGGGCCGCGCTGGCGGGCGGCCTGTCGTTGGCCGTGTTTCAATCAGCGACCTCCGCGGGCGCGGCGTCGGCTACGCTGGCGCTCTTGGCCGGGGCTTGGCTGGCCGCGCTGCCTCTTCTGCGCGGCCAGGGCGGTGCCGGGCACGGATTCGTGTTGGCAGGCTTGTCAGGCCTGGCTGCAGGGGTGGATGCGCTGGCCGGTCCGCTGTTGTGGCCCCTGACTCTTGGGGTGTGGCTGTGGGAATTGCACCGGGGCAGCCGCTGGCCCCTCTGGGCACCTTTGCTCTTCGTCGCCACACTGGGCGGTTCGGTGCTGGGCAGCGTGGCGGCCTCAGGAACCCCGGTGAACCTCGGGCATCTGCTCGGCAACCTGTGGCCATCCGGGATGCACGATCAGGTCACGGCAGTTGGGACGGCAACAGAGCTGTGCGACGAGTTGGGCGTGGTGGGGCTGTTGCTGGCCGGGATGGGGACCTTGGCATTGCTCAGACGGGCACCGCTAGTCGCGTCTTGGTTCGGCTTCACCTTGGTCACGGCGCTCCTGCTCGGCCATGCTCCGGCGCAAAGCGGACCGGCTTTCGAACCCACGCGCGCGGGCCTCCCTGCGGCGCTGATGGCGGCCGCAGTCCCCCTGAGCGCAGGCGCGGCCGCGGTGGCTGCCCGCCTAGGCCGCGCCCGCATGGTCACGGCGATCGTGCTCGCCGCGTTGGCGGTTGTCTCGCCCGTGCTCGATGGCGGTACCCGTCGCTGGCGTCGCGATGTCCACGGGCCGGAGCGCCTGCTTGAGCACGCGCTTGTGCGGGCGCCGTTGCGCGCGTCCGTGGATCCAGGCACGGCCGAGATGGACGGGCTGCTTCGCTACGGCGCGGCCTTGGGCCTGCGACCCGACCTCGAGATTGCGCGGCGAAAGTAGTTACACACCCACCACGGTCAGACCAACCGCCCGTGCGGCCTGGGCCTGTCGGATGTCGAAGGTGAGCACGGTGATCGCCCCTTGGCCCGCCCGGTTGGCGGTCGCCAGGTGCAGAGCATCCAGCGTGCGAGCGTCGGTCAACTCGGCGAGATCCGCTGCGAGGTCGCATGTGGTCTCGTCCAGCTCGACCACGTGCATGCGCTGCCAATGGCGGGTGACCTTCCCACTTTTGCCCCGACAGCTGTACAGTCTCGCGATGACACACTCGACGACCGTTTATCCGTCCTGCTCTCCGTGCGTTTTTCTGCTCGCGTTTTTCGCGGTGCTCGGCTGCGTCGGCATGCAGCCCGGTCGATCCCCAGGCCAGCTTGCTGCCAGCCGGGCCAGCGTCCCGACGCCCGACATTGAAGAACTCATCGGTCAGATGACGGTCGACGAGAAGATCGGGCAGATGACCCAGATCGACTGGAAGCTGGCCAAGAACACCGATGATGTGCGCAAGCTGGCTGTTGGATCGGTGCTCAACGGCGCGTCGTCGCTGGTTGAGCCCAACACGCCCCAGAACTGGGTCAAGCTGGTCACATCCATTCAGACCCGAGCCTTGAGCACGCGCCTGGGTATCCCCATTGTCTGGGGCGCGGACGCGGTCCACGGCAACGCCCTGGTGAGGGGCGCCACGGTATTTCCGCACAACATCGGCATGGGCTGCACGCGCAACCCTGAGCTGGCTGAGAAGGTCGGACGGGCCGCGGCTCTTGAGATGTTGGCGACGGGCATTCCTTGGACCTTCGCCCCGTGCATTGCCGTTCCTCGCGACGAGCGCTGGGGTCGCACCTACGAGGGCTTTGGCGAAACGCCTGAGCTGGCCGAGATGATGGCTGGGGCTATGGTCAAGGGATTGCAGGGCGAGCCGGGGCAGTCCGACGGAGTGCTCGCCTGCGCCAAGCACTTTCTCGGCGACGGCGGCACATCCCAGGGCAAGGACCAGGGCGACACCATCTGTTCCGAATCAGAGTTGCGGGCCATCCATCTGCCCGGCTACGCCGCGGCCGTCAAAGCAGGTGTCGGATCGATCATGGTGTCGTTCTCTCGCTGGAACGGGGCTCCCATGCATGCCAACAAGCACCTCATCACCGACGTGCTCAAGGGCGAACTTCACTTCGAGGGTTTCGTGGTGAGCGACTGGGAAGCCATTGCCACCCTACCGGGCTCCAACGACAGCAGGATCGAGGCAGCCATCAACGCCGGCGTGGATATGGCCATGGTGCCGCTCAGCTACCCCTCGTTCGTCTCAGGCCTGCGCTCGCTGGTCAAGAAAGGCCGCGTGCCCATGGCGCGCATCGATGATGCCGTTCGCCGCATCTTGAAGCAGAAGGCGCGTCTCAAACTGTGGGAGCATCCTTTCCCGGACGCGGCGTTTGCCGGGCAACTGGGCTCACCCGAACATCGAGCGCTGGCGCGCGAAGCAGTTCGACAAAGTGCGGTTCTGCTCAAGAACCAGGACGCTGTGCTGCCGCTGCCCAAGAACGGTCGCATTCTTGTGGTGGGCAGCAAGGCGGACGACATGGGTATCCAGTGCGGCGGCTGGACCGTGGGCTGGTTTGGACGGCGGGGCAACGTCACGCCCGGCACCACAATTCTCAGGGCCATCGAGAACGCCATCCCGGGGGGAAAGGTTTCCTTCGCGCCGGGCGTGAGGGGTGCGGATGCGGCCGACGCGATCGTGGTGGTGGTAGGGGAGGAGCCCTACGCCGAGGGCACGGGCGACCGCAAAGAGCTCGGCCTATCCCGCGATGACATCAGCTTGATCACAGCAGCCAAGGCCTCGGGCAAGAAGGTGGTGGTGGTTCTCGTCACCGGCCGACCCTTGCCCGTCGAGCCGGTCATCGACGGCGTGCACGCCGTGCTGGTGGTCTGGCTGCCCGGCAGCGAGGGCGACGGCGTGGCCGACGTGCTCTTCGGTGACTACCAGCCGACTGGCAAGCTGTCGCATTCCTGGCCGCGTTCCATGGCGCAGATCCCGATCAACCAGGGCGATGCCAGCTACGCGCCTCTCTTCCCCTACGGATTTGGGCTAAGTTATTGACAGAATGAATGCAAAGAACGAGTCCGCGGGTGGTTCGGTACGCCGCCTGGGGGGCCAAGCGCGCACGCTAACCTTGCAGATCGCGGCCGAGGCGCGCGCGGAATGGGGATTCCTCACCGACTTCATGGCGTCGGCCTTCCGCGCGAACCGGCAGCTCGGCAGCGGCGACCGCAGGCTGATCTCCGAGACAGTGTACGGCCTGGTGCGCTGGGAGCGACGGCTGGAGGCCGTGGTCGACGAGTTGCTCGCGCTGGCGCAGGGGCGCGGCAAACCTGAGGCGCTGTCGCCGGCGGGACGGCAGGAGCTCAAGCTCATCGTCTATGAGTTGCGCAACGGTTTGCCGATGGAAGCGGCCAAGGCTGACGTGCGGCGGATCTTGCGTCGCGAGGTCGATCTCGCGAAGGCCACCGCCGACGATGCGGGCTTGGGCCGGAGCGCGGGCATCGATCGCACGGCCTTGCAGTTGTCCTATCCGACTTGGATGATGGAGCGCCTGGTGACGGATCTGGGTGCGGCCGAGGCGCAAGCGTTGGCCGCGGCCATGAACACCCGGGCTCCGCTCACGGTGCGCAGCAACGGTGTCAAGGCCTCGCGCGAGGAGTTGGTCGCGCGCCTGGCCGAGGAGGGCGTGGTGGCGCGGCCGACGGAGCTGTCGCCCACGGGCTTGTTGTTCGAGACGCGGGTCAATGCCTTTGGACTGTCGGCATTTCGTGACGGTTTTTTCGAGGTGATGGACGAGGGCAGTCAGCTGGTGGCCGAAGCGGTGGCGCCGCCGCCAGGGGGCCGCGTGGTGGACGCCTGCGCGGGTGCGGGCGGCAAGACCCTGGCTCTGGCGGCTCTGCTCGACGGACAGGGGCGCATCCTGGCGCTCGATTCCAACGGCAAGAAGCTGGAGGAACTGCGTCGTCGCGCCCGGCGTGCCGGCCTATCGAACCTGGCTGCGCGCGAGGTGCACGGGGTCGAGCTGCCGGCAGAGGCCAAGCTGGGTGCATGGGATCGCGTGCTTGTGGATGCGCCTTGTTCGGGCCTGGGCACCTTGCGCCGCAATCCCGAGGCGCGCTGGCGACTTACGCCCAAGACCATCGACGGATTTCCGGCGCAGCAGCTTTCGTTGATGGTGACCTATGCGCCGCTGGTGGCGCCTGGCGGCCGCCTGATCTACGCGACCTGCACGCTGCTTCGGCGAGAGAACGAAGAAGTCGTCGAGCGATTCCTGGCCGAGAGGCCGGACTTCGTGATCATGCCGCTCAAAGAGATCTGGGGCAAAGAGCGAGCGGCACGCCTGGGCGACGGGACCTACTTGAAGGTGTACCCGCACAGCCACGGCACGGATGGTTTCTTCGCAGCCGTGCTGCGCCTCCCGCCGCGGAAATAGTTAGCTCTTTTCACCACAGAGAGCACAGAGGACACAGAGGTCGGAGGGGAAGAAGGGGTTCGGATCGGACAGAACCCAACCCTTCTCTTTCCGATCCGGCTCTGTGACCTCTGTGATCTCTGTGGTGAAGAAACTAGCTTCCCTCCGGTCAGCGCTGGCGCGGGAAGATGAGGACGTAGGATTCGGGCCCACGCGCGACGACCACGACCAAATGGGGACGAAAGGCGCGACGGTACTGCTGGTACCAAGGCTCGCGACGAATAAGCGGATCCTTCTCGACGTACTCGGGCACGTAGAGATCGATTTCCAGATATTTTCCATTCACGGTGCGCGCGATGGCTTCGCCGAAAGCGTATGGCGCGAAATCAGGCGCCGCGTGTAGATCGTTGTGAATCGCGCCGCCGTAGCTGCCGACCAGTCGGCTGCCTGGTCGTTGCAACGCCGCGCGGATCTGGGTTTCGAGCTGGTCGCGCGTGAGCCGCAACAACTTGTCGTAGTCCACCCGGCCGCCAGCAAAGATGGCCTGGTAGTCCTTGCACGCGACCTGCAGGATGTGCGGCTCGATGCCCGACTGCTTGGCTCGCCGGAGCAGGGTGACGACCTCGTTCTCGGTGCTGGCCGGGCGCTGGGTCGCCTTGTCCACTCGGGCCACGGCCTTTCGTTCCACTTCACCACACGAGCCGGTCGTGATCCAGGTTTCCACGACAAGGTCGGTAGCGCCGGCGGCGCGTAGCGCGGGCAAGATTTCGCGGGTGAAATGCCGAAGCGCAGAGGGAATTCTGGCGGTCCTTTTCTGCTGGTGGTACTCGCCGAACGCGACCACGCGCGGGTTGCCTGCCAGCAGGGCTTGCACGGCGGCTGCGGCTGACGGGTAGGTCGAGACAGCCGCATCGGCAGAGGTGGCCGGCGACGTCTGTGCCACCAGCAGGACGTGCGCCGTCCAAACAGAAAGGAGGACCACGATGGCAATCATTGTAGCTGGTCCTGGTCACAGCGTGCGCTGTGTACTATTGCTTGATCCGTGACCGAGTCTGTTCCGCCCTTCGCTTCGTCAACGCGCCCACCGGTCGTTCCAGCCGGACCTGCGCCGCGCGCCCTGTGCGAGCGTTGCCGTCGACCCACGAGCGTCTGCTACTGCGCGCACATCACGCAGCTAGAAACTCGCACGCGGGTGATCGTTCTGCAACACCCGCGCGAGCGCGACGTGGGCATCGGCACTGCGCGCATCGCACGGCTGTGTTTGCCGGGCGCCGTGTTGCGCGTGGGCATCGATTTTTCCGACGACCAGGTGGTGCAAGCCGCGCTGGCCAGCGGCGAGAGCCATGTCATCTATCCCGGGCCGGCGGCGCGCGACGTGGAGTCCGTGCCGCCTGGTCAGCCCATGACCTTGATTCTGGTCGACGGCACCTGGGGCCAGGCGCACAGGCTGCTCAAGGCCAATCCGGCGCTCACGCGTCTGCCGCAGTTGCGCTTCACTCCGCCCAAGGAGAGCGCCTACAACCCCATCCGGCGCGAGCCCGCCTTTCACTGCATGGCCACCATCGAGGCCCTGGCCCATGTGCTCGGCCACCTGGAAGGCGATCGCGAGCGCTTCCAGGCCCTGCTGCGACCTTTTCACGCCATGGTGGAGATGCAGATCCGCTACGCCCAGTCCAGCTCAGGCAGCCGCCATCGCCTCCACTCGCGACGCAACAGTCGCCCGGCGCGCAGCCCGATTCCGACGGTTCTGCGCGAGCGCCGGGCCGACATTCTGTGCGTTCACGGCGAGGCCAACACCTGGCCGCGCCACGCACCCACGCGCCACCCGGCCGAGATCGTGCACTGGCTGGCGCGTCGGCCGTCGAGCGGCGAGGCTTTCGAAGCTGTGATCGCCCCGCGCCACAGCCTGGCACCGACCACGCCATTCCATATCCGCCTCGACAGCGGCGCGCTTCTGGCAGGTGAAAGCTGGGAATCGTTCGCGGCACGCTGGCAGGCATTCTTGCGGCCGAGCGACGTCATCGTGTCGTGGGGACATTTTCCTGTGGACACTCTGGCTGCCGGCGGCGTGGTTCTGCCCCGGCCGCGCTACGACGTCCGTGCACTGGCGGGCGCGGTTCTCAAGAAACGCACCGGCACAGTCGAGGACTGCCTGCCCCACATGCAGCTTCCAGCGCCCGAGCCCTACGGAGCGGGCCGCGGTGGCGTGCGCCTGGCCGGCCTGTGTTTGGTGGTGGAGCAACTGCTGTCGCCTTCGCAGCCGGGCTAGCGGTGGAGCCGGAGATTCGTTGCAGCGGGATCCCGTCGGTGCTACGGATACTGATCGTGTGCGGAAGTGACCAGACCCAGGGTCAGCCTCAGCGGAAGCACGCCGTCTGGCTACGTACCACGGCCAGTGTCGTGTTGTTCGCGTTTTCTGCCTGTTCCACGGCCGCGACAATCGAGCGCAGGGGCTGGCCTGACTATAGGGGGACCATCGAAGGTTCGGATTCCGAGTCGGTGCATGTCAGGGATGAGAATGGCGACACGTACCGCGTGCTACGCACGGACATCGTAGACATCCATCATCCCGGAAAAATGAGCCTAGCCATCGGAGTTGTGCTTCTCGGCCTAGCTGTCTCGATGGCCCTGCTGCCGAGCCGGAACGGCGAAGACTACACTTTCATCGCAGTGACGAACGGGTGCCTCTTTGGCATTCCCGGCGCGATCCTTGCCATCAATGGGGTGACGAAGTACGCGGAGTCGAAATTCGCCGCCAACAACTTTGAAAAGCCGACGCAGCCACCGCTTCCTCTGCTGCCAACCAAGAACCCACTCCCTGTGCCCACCTCAGGGCTGGGCTCGCCCGCACTGCCACCGCCGTTGCACAGCTACGGATTCCCTCCCCCGCCTCCGTATCCGCCTCCGCCGTGGGAGAGCGAGCCGGCTGCCGTGCCCCAGCCGAGCGCGCCGGCCGGGCCTCCTCCATCTGCACCCGCTCAGCCTGCACCCGCTGACCGTACGACGTCCCCGCCACCCTGACGGCACCGGTGTAACTTTCTGGTCATGTCGTTCCATTTGATCTCGCGTTTCCTGCTGCGCGCGCCGCTGCTGCCGGTGCGCGGATTGCGCAATCCGCGAGCAGCTCTGGGGCGGCATCCCTTGGGCGCGATGGCTGTGGAACTGGCCAGCCCGGATCTGGCAACGGCGCTGCAGCGAGACTCCGGCCCCGCTGCAGAGGCCGCGCTTTCTCGCTACGCCCGCCGCGCCGCTTTTCGACCCACGCCCGCGGGCTTGCTGGCGGGCGTGGCCATGGGCAGGCTGGGCAAGCGCACCCGGCTTGAAACCGACGAGGTCGAGCCTGTCTTGGCGCCGACCTGGGAGCGCATGGCTGCCTTGGGGCGCGCGCTGCTCGACGAGCCCGAGATTCGTCCTGCCGTTCGGCTACGAATCGCGCCTTCGCTGATGGCTGCGGGTGCGCAGGCTGTGTGGTTGGGTCTGGGCAGCGACGGCATCGAGGTGCGCTCCAGCGACGTGGATGCTGTGCTGGCCGCCGTGATCGAGAGCGCGCAAGAGTGGACGCCCTGGGTTGCGGTAGGCGGGGCGGTCGAGGCCGCGGCCAGCGGCGAGGCAGGCGACGTGGACGAGCTGTTGCTTGTGCTCGTCGACCGCGGCGTGCTTTGCCATGATTTGGCGCCGCCTATCGTGGGACAGCCGCCGGCGCAGTGGTTGGTCCAGCGCTTGGCGCGCTTTCCAGCCGAAGCTCGGGCTGTGGCCGATCCGATTCGCCAGCGACTGCTGGGGATTTCTCCGACTGACCTGTCCGGAACGCGCGCTGCCCTGGCCGAGCTCCCTGGCGCCAACCAGTCGGCCACCGATGTGTCGGGCACGCTTTGCCTTCGCCCGCGTGGCGAGCCGATGCTTTCGCGGCAGGCGGTGGCGCGGGCGGCAGCATGCGCGCCGCTCTTGTTTCGTCTGCAGGACGCACTGGCTGGTCCGGTGGCGGAGCGCGCTTGCGATGCAGGTCTGGCCGAGCGACTGGATTCCATGGTTGAGGTTTTCGGCGCGGGCGCGTTGGACCTGACGGACTTGGCCACGGGCGGCTATGGCAGCGCGCTCGCCGAGACCGAAGAGGAGCCCGCGCGAAACCATGGCGGACTTGACCTGCTCGCGTTTCTGGCCGAGGCCGTGGCACAAGCCGCAGCGGCGGGCGAATCCGAGATCAGGCTCGATCCCGTGACGCTCGAAGCAATCCTGCCTGCGGTCGGAATGCCGCCGACCTTCGAGCTGTTCTTGTCGCCCGCCCGCGAGCCGCCGCGGGCGAGGCCGGGCGCCGGCTGGCTGCTGGGGCTACACGCGCCCGCTGGCGCGAGCTGGGGACGTTTTGCCGGCGCGCTGGGAGCGCCCGTGCGCGAGGCGCTGGCCGAGCTGGCTGCGGCCGAAAAGCAGGCGCGTCCCGGCGAGAGGGCAGTGGACGTGGTGTACGCGCCGTCGCCCGCACTGGCGGATCTGTGCGCCCATCCGCCGGTGCGCGAGGCTGCGCTGGCGTTGGTGGGCTGGCCCGAGGGCGCGGCGCTGACCCCGGCGGAGCTCGATCTGGTTGCGGATCCTGGTGCTGCGGAGCCGTTGGCGCTGCGAGACTCGACGTCGCAGCCCATCGCACCCAGTCCGCTTCATCGCGTGCGCTCAGCGACGGCGCCGTCCGGGGTTTATCGTTTGCTGGCCGGCTGGTCGTTGGCACGGCAACAGGCACCCTGGGCGTTCTCATGGGGCGCGCTCGCCGGGCTGAGCTTCCTGCCGCGGGTGGTTCTCGACGGCTTCGTGGTGGCGCCTGCCAGTTGGCGCGTTCCTTCCGCCGAGGACATTGCGTGTCCGGGGACGCTCGCGCGCTGGCGTCGAGAGAACCGCGTTCCTGCTGCTGTTCAGGTGGGCCAGGGAGACGAGCTGCTCTATCTGGATCTTCGTGCGGCCGGCGCCTGCGCGGAGATGGCGCGTACTGCTGGCGGCCGAGTTTTCGAGATCTGGCCGCCCCTCGAAGCTTTGCCAGATGAAGGTGGCCGTCGCGTCGAAGCGGTGGTGGCAGTGACCCAGGTCCCCGACAGAGATGAAATCGAGGGACCGACGGCAGCTATCGAGGCAACCCGCGCTGCGGGACGCGTACCGCCGCCAGCCCAGGCGCCACCCGCAGAGAACTGGGTCAGTTTTCGCCTCTACGGTGCGGTCGAGCGCCAGGACTCCGTGCTCTTCGAGGCGGTAGGCCCGGCGGTCAAGGCCGCGCTCGACGCAGGAGAGATCGACGCGTGGTTCTTCTTGCCCTACCTCGACCAGCCGGGCCGACGCCACCACCTGCGCGTGCGGGGCCACGCGGGTTCCGAGCGCAAGGCCGAAGCGTTTTCTCGTCGTGTGCGGCGTGCGCTCGCGTTCTTGTGCGCTCGCGGTGACGTGGTCAGTGTGGAGATGGGCGGATACTTCCGCGAGGCTGCGCGCTACGGAGGAGCGGCGCTCATGCCGGCCGTGGAGCGGCTGTTTCAGGCCAGCAGCGAACTGGTCCTGGCCATCTTGGAAGCTGAGGACCAGGGCACGGCGCAGGTTGATCGCGTGGCCCTAGCGGTGCGCGCCGCTGACGCCATCGCTGGCGGGCTGGGACTGGACGTCGCAGCGCGAATGGGATTGGCGCGTCGCTGTCGGGAAGCCTGTGCGC
>Ga0182017_10001448_pt1 | contig 18238 bp, 15 predicted proteins | sample 712E3DmetaG_FD_120492 | JGI IMG/M metagenome (GOLD analysis project Ga0182017, IMG submission 120492) | Permafrost microbial communities from Stordalen Mire, Sweden - 712E3D metaG | ecosystem: Environmental > Terrestrial > Soil > Wetlands > Permafrost | place: Sweden: Stordalen | collected... | reverse complement strand
GACTTTTTAATCAGTGCGATGACGGCGTCTATATTATCAAGCGCAATGATATACCCTTCGAGGATATGTGCGCGTTTCTCTGCTTCATCTAAATCGAACCTTGTTCGGCGAACAACAACTTCATTGCGATGCTCTATGAAATGCTGAATAAATTCGCGCAATTTCAATACCTGAGGGCGTCCATCTACCAATGCCAAGAGATTGACACCGAATGTTGTCTGCATTTGTGTGTGCTTATAGAGATTGTTGAGCACTACCTCAGCATTTGCCTCACGTTTAAGTTCAATCACAACCCGTAATCCATCACGGTCAGATTCATCCCGTATATCGGAAATATCTTCTAACTTTTTATCGGTAACGAGTTCGGCAATCTTTTCAATTAGCGATGCTTTATTCACTTGATAAGGCAACTCTGTAACGATAATTCGCTGACGTTCTCCTTTGCCGGTCTCGATGCTTGCTCTTGCACGTACGATAATTTTACCGCGTCCTGTTGTGTATGCATCTTTCACACCTCCATACCCATAGATGATGCCGCCAGTTGGGAAGTCTGGCGCGAGAATGTTTTTCATCAGTTTTTCGTTGCCAATGGTTGGATCTTTGATATAGGCAAGACAACCATCGATAACCTCGCGGAGATTGTGAGGTGGGATGTTTGTTGCCATGCCGACTGCGATACCACTGGCACCATTACAAAGCAGATTGGGAACAAGTGATGGCATAACCGTTGGTTCTTGCAATGTATCATCAAAGTTCGGCGCAAAATTAACGGTGTTCTTTTCGAGATCCTTCAACATCTCTTCTGCAATACGGGTAAGGCGTGCTTCTGTGTAACGCATTGCTGCAGGAGAATCACCGTCAACCGATCCGAAGTTCCCTTGTCCATCCACAAGCATATAGCGCATGGAAAAGTCTTGAGCCATACGCACCATCGTATCATATACCGCTGTATCGCCGTGTGGGTGATATTTACCAAGCACTTCACCAACGATGCGGGCGCTTTTTTTATACGCTCGGTTGCTTGCCAGACCGAGTCCTTGCATACCGAACAATACGCGCCTGTGTACAGGTTTGAGACCATCGCGTACATCGGGAAGCGCGCGCGACACGATGACCGACATCGAATAGTCGATGTACGATCCTTTCATTTCATCTTCAATATCAACCGGTATTATTTTTTCGTTTATTGTTGCCATGGATTATCTTTGTTTGTGCTTCATTTTGTGAAATTAAAATCCTAGTTTATTTAAAACAAAATCAATTTTTCCCCTCCACCCTAATCCATAACCGAAACGAGAAGCCGTTCCACGCCATTGGTGATCAATAAAATTTTCTATGGGAAACGATTTTAACGTGTATCCCATTTGCTGTGCTACAACGAAATTTTTTAATACAGGCTGTCCATGGTGTTCGAATGGTGGAAAATTTGGATACGGACGACGACGCAGCATCATATATGCCGGCGCAAGTAATGTAATTCCTGTCTTAGCAGAAAATCCCCGTTTATTAACCGTTATCTGCCGTCCAATTCCATAAGCGGTTGCTGATGATTCAAGTTTTGCCAGCATTGGTTCGAGAAAACCACCTTGTTTTATTTCTGTATCTGAATCAAGAAAAAAAACATACTCTTCTTTCGCTGCATTCATCGCCTGATTCATCGCCGGGCCATGATAAATATTTGAATCAAATAGTAGGGTTGTCATATATTTAGGTATAGCCCGACGCATCCTCTCGATAACTTCCCTCGAATTATCCTTCGAACCATTGTCTATAATCATCATCTTTGAGGTTGGATAGAATTTTCTAAATGATTCGATTGCTGTTTTCAATAGATCAGGTGTTTGGAAATTAATAACGACAATACGGATTTTATCAAACATCAAGATTTCTCACGTACTTTGCATTCTTTTCAATGAAGTTGCGCCGCGGTTCGACTTCGTCGCCCATGAGAATTGAAAACGTGCGGTCAGCATCTGCGGCATTTTCAATTGTCACCTGTAAAATCGTTCGTGTCTCTGGATTCATTGTTGTGGACCATAATTGTTCAGGATTCATTTCGCCAAGACCTTTGAATCGCGAGATCACCATTCCGCCTTCTTTCACTATCGCGCCTTCCTCTGTGACAGAAAGCGGTTCTTCCTTTTCTTCTTTTTCAGTTTTACCTTTTTTTTCACTCTTCAGGCGCTTGATGATTTCGTCACGCTCTTCTTCGTCATAGGCATAAAACTCTTGCTTGCCTTTCTTTATTTTGTAAAGCGGCGGTTGGGCAATATAGAGATGCCCCAACTCTATTATTTCCTTCATATACCGGAAAAAGAGTGTCAAAAGTAATGTGCGAATATGCGAACCATCGACGTCGGCGTCGCACATTATGATAATCTTCCCATAACGTATCTTGCTGGCATCGAACGTTTCACCCATTCCAGCACCAATAACTGTAAAAATGGCACGAATTTCATCGTTTTCTAAAATTTTATGTAATCGTGCTTTCTCTACGTTGAGAATTTTTCCCTTGAGGGGAAGAATTGCCTGAAAACGCCGGTCACGTCCTTGCTTCGCACTGCCTCCGGCAGAATCACCCTCGACGACATAAATTTCACAATGTTCCGGATCGTTAATAGAACAATCGGCTAGTTTGCCGGGCAATCCACCACCGTCAAATGCATTTTTCCGTCGGGTAAGGTCTCGTGCTTTTCGCGCAGCTTCTCGCGCTTCTGCCGCACGCAAACACTTATCGATAATACGTTTAGCATCAGGAGAATTTTCTTCCAACCAATCGGACAATTGCGGACCAAAGACCGATTCCACAATACTCTTTACTTCGCTATTTCCAAGTTTCGTCTTTGTTTGACCCTCAAATTGTGGTTCGGGCACCTTTGCACTGATCACCGCAGTCAAACCTTCACGAAAGTCATCACCTGTCAACTGCACTCCGCCTTCTTTCACCAGACCATTCTTCGATGCATAGTTATTTAAAGTGCGGGTTAGCGCTGTACGGAATCCGACAAGGTGTGTTCCGCCCTCGTGTGTATTAATATTATTGACATAGGTGAAAATATTTTCATTGTATTGATCGTTATACTGGAGCGCTACTTCGACTTCAACTATTCGATTGTTTTCATCTTTTGCTTCTCCCTTTGCATACATTACTTTCTTCATTATAGATGGGCGTGTTGAATCGATATACTTCACAAACTCAATGATTCCGCCTTTGAAGTGAAAGGATTCTTCCTGTTTCGAGCTCTTACGTTCATCTTTTATGTTTAATGTAACATCAGAATTCAAAAATGCGAGCTCTCGTAAACGTTCAGCAATTGTTTCAAATTTAAAGATCCTGTTTTTAAAGATTATTCCATCGGGCATGAATGTTGTTTTAGTTCCTGTCTTGCCGCGCTCGGCCTTCCCGATAACTTTTACAGAGGCAACAGGGTCGCCCTTTTTGTACTTTTGATAAAAAACTTTACCGTCACGACTTACTTCTACTTCCAGCAGTTCACTCAATGCATTCACCACCGACACTCCAACACCGTGAAGACCACCAGAGACTTTGTATGAATTTTTGTCGAACTTACCACCGGCATGCAGCACGGTCATTACAACTTCAAGCGCCGACCGTTTTTCTTCCGTATGGATATCGGTTGGAATACCACGCCCATCGTCTTCAACGGTGACAGATCCATCGTTGTTGATACAGACGTTGATATTCTTACAGAATCCTGCAAGTGCTTCGTCAATAGAATTGTCTACTACTTCATATACGAGATGATGAAGCCCACGTGCACTAACATCGCCAATATACATAGCCGGACGGCGACGTACGGCTTCCAGTCCTTTGAGGACTGTAATGTCGTCGGCTGTGTAATCGCTCGTACTAATACTTTTTATTTTTGCTTGCTTCGTTTTTTTTTCTTTCACTTTACTTCCATTATAAGTTCTTTAATTTAGTGAAACTTGATATCTTTTACAGCGTCGAGTCCGACAACAGTATTAAGCTTATCTATGATCTCTTTCTTCCTTAGCGTTAATTCGTTCCGCCACGTGCTTGTCTTTACATGTACAAATAACACTCCTTTTGTAACACGCGTTGCTGTTGCCATTTTGGCTATTTGCTTCCCAACCACTGAATCCCAATAGATAATCGCATCATATTCTTTTAATTTCGTTTTAATCCCTAAACTATTTACCAACTCATCAAGCACAATGCCGATGGGTTTAATTGATCTGTGTTGTGTCTTCGACACGTTCAATTTTTCCTTGTTTCACAAAGAACTTCCGTGGATTCGCTAAAACGACCGATAACCCGTCGAGAGCGTGCTCATCTGTGGAAGTAATGAAGACTTGCCCCGTATTGGCTACTGCCTCTAGCAATCTCCGGCATCTGCATTCGTCTAACTCGCTAAGAATATCATCAAGTAACAAAACGGGTGTTTCACCGCCTCTGTTTTTCAGATAGAAGAATTCGGCCAATTTCAGAGCAACTAAAAAAGTCTTATGCTGACCCTGCGAAGCGAAATTTTTCGCATGGAGCCCGTTTATTTGGAATATAAACTCATCTCTGTGTGGTCCTACAAGTGTGTAACCGATGCGTTGCTCATCTGAACATTGATTTTGAAGAGCCTTCTTAAATGATGTCTCAACTACATCTCCATCATTCTTTGCATATTCAAACGATGGAGAATATGTGATCCCAGGCCGTTCATCTACTCCGGAAAGAAGAGCATAAGCATCAGCCATTGTTCCATGGAAATCTTCAATAAACTCTTCGCGTTTCTTCATAATAGATGAACCAACTTTAATAAGACTTTCATTCCATGGTTCAATTGCATCTCTGTTTTTACTACGCGTTGTTTGCATCTCCGATAAGATTTTATTTCGCTGCTTTAAAATTCGTCGGTAATCTATCAGGCTCTCTAAGTATATCCTGCTCGATTGTGACAAAACAAAATCTATAAACCGTCTCCTATCCGCTGGAGATCCAAACGTTATCGTGCTTTGCTCTGGCGAAAGAACGACCACGGGAAACCAACCGATAAGTGCGGATGCTTTATCTATTCTCGTTTTGTTTACTGTAACGGTTTTTTGGTTAAGCGCTCGATCAAATTCTACTTTGATCTCATACTCAACTCCGCTATCGGAAAGGATTTTACCAGTTGCAGTAAAACCAGGTCCGCCTATTTTCATAACTACAGAATCACTTGCAGCATAAAAACTTTTTGCGAGACAAAAATAGGAAATTCCTTCAAGAATATTTGTCTTTCCCTCTCCGTTGTTGCCCAAAAAAAGATTTATGCTTGGAGAGCAATCAATCAATGTAGAGCTGTGATTTCTAAAATTATTAAGCACGATGCGCTGCAGCTTCAAGTCTAGGCCACCTTACTTACAACGCGATAGCCCCAAATCCTCTTCAGGACGGGGCTATTCACTCTGCTACAACAACACATGATTTTCTATTATACATTAAGACGCATGGGCATGACTAACATCAAAACATCTTCGTTCTCTTTCATGGTTGTTGGTTTAATGATTGCCGCTTTTACGGAACTGCTAAAACTAAAGACTACTTCAGCAGAATCAATGTGCGAAAGAATATCAATAAGATATGTTGCGTTAAAACCAATCTCCATATTATCTGCAGAATAATTGCACACAATTCGCTCTTTCGCTTCACCACCAAAATCAACATCTTCAGCCATGATTTTCAATTCGTCTTTTTTCGTCGAAAATCGTATTTGATGTGTTGTATTGCTTGAATAGAGAGAAACTCTTTTGACAGATGCGAATAAGGCGTTTCTATCTACTGACAGTTTTTTATCATTCTCAAGAGGTATTACGCTCTCATAGTTTGGATAACTTTCCTCAATAAGACGTGAAGTGAGTGTAAAGTTTTTAAATGAAAATTTAATATGTGTTGTATTAAAAGAGATTGTATTTGTACCGTCTTCAATTGCTTTTGATACTAATATAAGCGCTTTTGCCGGAATAATAATATCTTTATGTGCTTTTGCTTGTGCTATTTTTGAGTAGATAACACGGACTAATCGATGTCCGTCTGTTGCAACGGCGCACATTTCACCGTTTTTTATTTGAAGAAGTAATCCTGTCATTGCTGGACGTAATTCATCTGTGCTAACGGAGAAAATAGTTTTTGAGATCATTGATCCTATAAGAGAACCCTCAAATACAATTTCGCTTTCACCTTTAAACTCTGGAATAGCTGGATAATCCTGGCTTATTTCACCTATGAGATTATATTCACCGTTTTCCGTTATCATCCGAATTTTGTTTGTTGAAATATCTGCATGAAATATAAGTTGAGCTTCTGGCAATGCCCGCAAAGTATCCATGACTCTTTTTGCAGGCACAGCTATAGAACCATCTTCACTCCCTCTTACTTCTAATGTTGCTGACATTGAGATTTCTAGGTCTGTAGCAACAAGCAAGAGAGAATTATTTGAGAGTGAGAAGAGTATGTTCTCAAGTATAGGAAGGGTTGATTTAGATGGAACCACCCCGCTTATTTTCATCAGGGCTTTTTGGAGTTCATTACTTTCTACGGTAAACTTCATTCCGATAACTCCTTTGTCACAATGTCTTTTATTTTATTGAAATTACCAAATATTTAGGAGATACACAATAAATTGCATCTATATAATATAATATGTTTTTAACAAAGAAAGATTTATTATAATAACCATGTTAATATGGTGGATAACATTTAAACTTCGTAAAAAACCAAGGAAAAAAGGAACAAAACTAAAATTATCGATGTGAAAATAGAGTGATGAAAAACTATGTTTTAAACATGGCCAACAGTTTAAACTAAGCACCTTCAAATAATAGTTTTTTATTAACAATGAGAAAGAAATAGCACACCTGTTATCTACAGGTGTCGAAAAGTGAAAGTGTAAATATTACTCATTAAGTTCAATCTTTCGACGTATCTGATCTAAGTGTTGTTTGAAGACATTGTCTGTTTTTAAAAATTCTTCAACTGCTTGACATGCATGAATTACCGTGCTGTGATCTCTTCCACCAAAATGAAGACCTATTGTTTTAAGGGAAGAGTTTGTGAGATCTTTCGCTAGGAACATAGCGGTCTGTCTGGCGACTACAACTTCGTGACGACGGGTCTTAGCGCGAAGAAGGTCGATAGGGATATCAAAAAATTCACAAACAACTTTTTGAATTTGATCTATATTTAAAGGTGCTCGTAGATCGTTTACAATAACACGCAGAACATCTTTCGCAAGATCAATCCCGATTTCACGGTTTTCCAGAGAAGCCCTTGCAAAAAGACTAATAAGACAACCCTCTAATTCGCGAATATTTTTTTTAACATTCGCAGCAATAAAATCAATAACGTTTGAAGGCAACTCAAGAGAATTTTCTTCGCTTTTCTTTTGAAGAATAGCAATACGCGTTTCTAGATCAGGAGGTTGAATGTCTGCTGTAAGCCCGCATTGAAAACGGGAGATCAAACGCTCATCGAGGCCGCGCAATTCCTTTGGAGGAACATCAGAGGAAAGAACAATTTGCTTGCCAAGCTGGTAGAGTGCATTGAAGGTATGGAAAAAATTATCCTGTGTTTTTTCTTTTCCAGAAAAAAACTGAATATCATCAACAACCAACAAATCCATGCTTCTATAAAATGAAGAAAACTCTTTTACTTTGTCGCCTTGAATTGCTTCAACAAAATCGACTGTAAATTTTTCACTAGACACATAAGCAATACGCTTTGCTTTGCCATTGGTTGCGGCATGATTTCCAAGCGCATGCATTAAATGTGTTTTTCCAAGACCAGTGCCACCATAGAGAACAAGAGGATTAAAAGATGTGCCACCAGGGTTGTTTGCAACAGCCAAAGCTGCTGCTCTGGCAAGTTGGTTACAGTCCCCCTTGATAAAATTGTCAAAGGTATAACGAGGATTGAAATTACTTCTGATAGATTGTAGATTTTCTGTTCTGAGCGGAACATGAGGTGCAAATGGCTGTGTACGCACGAAATCGATTGTTGAAGGAATAACATCAAAATCAGAATTCGCTGGAGGAGCAGATGAGTATTCCTCAGATGTAACAATATAAAAAAGTTTACCAGTATCACCAATCACAGCTGTAATTGTATTATGAAGCAATGTATTATAATGTTCTTCAAGCCAATCATAAAAAAACTGACTTGGCACTTGAACGGTTAAATCTTTTCCATTTAGACCAATAGGTATAATTGGCTGAAACCACGTCTTAAAACTCAATGTAGAAACTTGATCTTTAATTATCGCTAAACATTGTTCCCAAGTTTTAATTGCGAGGACTTGATTATCAATAAATTGGCCGGTATGGGCAGGCAACGTCATAACACACTCCAACGATTCGCGAAGGAAATCACAGTAAACACAACTTATCCACAATTATGTGCACAGAGTACAATTGATTGCAAAGCCATAAATAATTAAACAATAAAAAGGGCAAATAGATAAAACTAAAAAAACGAAAATGAACACCGCATAACTTCCCACAAGTTATCAACAGTGCTGATCAACATAACAAGTGGGCTTAATAATAGCACCAATGACGGAAGTATGCAAGTGGAATTTTTACAATTAATATTTTTTTGCCCTTACATAATTACAGAAGAAATTCTTTGTACAAGCTTCCTTGTTTGTACGTCATTATTTTAGTAAATTTATTCTAACTTAATAAAGCAACCCCGCAGCAAGCTGCGGGGTATTAGACCCGAAAAGGAATAAAAGAAGACCACAGAACAAGAGAGAGTTTAATCATATGAAACGAACATATCAACCACACAAACGAAAAAGAAAAAACACGCACGGGTTTCGTGAGCGGATGGCAACAAAAAACGGGCGAAAAGTAATTAACAGGCGACGTGCGAAAGGCAGAAAAAAGCTTACAGTTAGTGATGAACGATAAGAAAAAAATACGCCTGAAAACAGGGGCCACATGCCTCCTACACAACCATCAATTGAAATCCTAAGCGGATTTGGAACGTTCACGAGAGTCATTACTCGAGGTAAGAGGTATGAAAAACAGCCCATAAAAGCTTTTGTATTATCATCGCTCTCAAAAAGAACATCTCTGCATGTTGGTTACACGGTTACAAAGAAAATCAGAACAGCCGCTCACCGGAACAGATTAAAGCGATTAATGAGAGAGGCGTTTCTTGCTAAGAAGACAGATTTCATTAGGCAAATAAGTTCGGGAACGCTGGTCGAAATCGTTTTTATGTATAATGGGAATACAGAAATCGCGCCAACGATGGTGCGATTCTCATCTATCGTCCAAGCATTGTCTGCCATTTGTTCGTTAATTTATGCGGATTGACCCAATGGTGAAAGAATGAAACCCATAATTATTTTTCTAATTCATTTGTATCAACATACAATATCATTGGTGCTCCCGTTTAATCATTGCCGGTTTTACCCATCATGCTCAGAGTATTCTCTCGAAGCAGTTGAAACTCATGGAATTTTCTGCGGATTTCGGCTTATGATACAAAGAATTTCTAAGTGTCATCCCTTTAGTACATCGGGCGGGTATGATCCCGTGCCTTAATTATTCACTGGTAGAATCAAGGTAAATTCATTATGGATCGACAATCAACAATTGGTTTCGTTTTAATCTTTATCGTACTTGTTGCATGGATGTGGCTCAATTCGCCACAGCCAAAACCAAAGCAACCAGATAATATCACAAAACAAGAGCAAGGAAAAGACACAGTTAAAGTCGTTCAGCCAAAGGCACAAGAACAGAAAGAAACACAGCAGGTTGATCCATATGGAAAATTCTTTTCTGCGAGGGCAAGCGGAAAAGAAAAAATAATTTCTATTGAAACAGATAATTATTCGGCAGAGATATCTTCGAGGGGGGGGGTAATTCGTAAGTGGGAGCTCAAGAAGTTCAAAACATGGGATGGCCAACCGGTTCAGTTGATTGATTATATGCACAGAGGAGATTTTACTGTCCTTCTCACAACATCCGATGGACGGGTGATCAACACGAAAGAACTTTATTTTGATGTTATCACATCCAGTAGCCATGTGCAACTCGAAGGAAGTTTTGAATTTGAAGCAACATTTATACTCCAAGCCACAAATGGCGGACAGCTTGTGAAAAAGATGAAGTTCCGCAATGGAGAATATGGGTTCGAGACAGAAATACAATTATTGAATCTTGGTTCAGTTGTGTCAAATTTCCAATATGAAGTAGCATGGGAACATGGGATTCGTTATGCTGAACGCAACAGCGTAGATGAATCAAGTTTTGCCGCGGCATACGCATTCACTGCAAACGAACTCACAGAAATTGATGCGTCAAAAGTTGATCAAAAGATTCAGAAAGAAATCTCAGGTGGGATAGATTGGGTTGCAACACGCAATAAATACTTTGCAGTTGCGCTTATTCCGGTTGGCACAGTAAGCGAAGGAGCATATTTGGAAGGAACACGCATCGCTCTGCCAGATAATGGATCCCTAGAATCGTACGGTATTTCACTGAAAATGCCGTATAAAGGAGAACAAAGCGAAAAAAGTATATTCAAAGTGTTTCTGGGTCCCCTACAGCACGGTGAGCTAAAATCATATGGTACAAGTCTAGAAAAAATAATGAGTTTGGGATGGGCATGGCTAATACGACCAATTTCTGAATACATCATGCTTCCAATTTTTACTGCAATTCATTATGTAATTCCTAATTGGGGTTTGGTTATTATCATCTTTTCAATTCTTATAAAAGTAGCATTGCATCCATTGTCCAAAACTCAGATGAAGTCCATGAAGAAGATGCAAAAACTCCAGCCATTGATGGATGAAATGCGTGAGAAGTACAAAGATGATCCACAAAAGATGAATCAGTCTATTATGAATCTCTATAAAGAATATGGTGTGAATCCAGCCGGCGGTTGTTTACCACTCCTTTTGCAAATGCCGATTATGTATGCACTCTATTCTGTGTTTCGTGGTGCAATTGAATTAAGACAAGCAAGTTTTGTTGGCTGGATAACAGACTTATCTATTCCCGATGTGATTTATCGCTTATCCTTCAAACTGCCATTAATTGGTATACAAGACATAAGTGGTATTGCAGTGCTTATGGGTGTCACAATGTTTTTTCAAACAAAGATGACGACAAAAGATCCAAGACAAAAAGCTATGGTGTGGATGATGCCCATCATGATGACGTTCTTATTCAATGGTTTTCCTGCTGGATTGAACCTGTATTACACAGTATTCAACATACTTTCTATTGGTCAACAATTATTGATTAACAAACAGCATGATGATGAACCTCTCCGAAAAATCGAACCCAAAAAGAAGACACATGGCGGAATATTTAAATTTGCAAAAGACATACCTCGGTTAAAAAAATAATTTCAAGAGAAGCAGTAGTTCTCCGTGGAACGCCTTGTTAACGACAAGGCGTTCTTATTTATGACATTGTGAAAGGACATGGCATTTCGTACTTTTTATTCTAGAAATAGGCAAAAAAGGAAATGATAGGACATTTGAGAGATACAATAGCCGCAATCGCAACTCCAATGGGCGAAGGTGCAATTTCAGTTATTCGTGTCAGCGGAGAATCTGCGATAGGAAACGTAGCGAATCGATTCAGGGGAAAGCAAAATCTTGCAACTGCGAAAAGTCACACCGCACACTTTGGTCGCATCGTCGATGCACAGGGTAATATTATTGACGATGTAATTTGCACGATCTTTCTTGCCCCAAGATCGTTCACTGGTGAAGATACGGTTGAAATTAGTTGTCATGGTGGAATACATGTAACGCGACGGGTTTTAGAATGTTTATTAGAAACAGGCACTCGCCCAGCAGAACCCGGAGAATTTACTCAGCGCGCATTTCTTAATGGCAAGCTAGACCTTTCTCAAGCAGAAGCAGTAGCTGATCTTATACAAGCCCAATCCGATAAAGCATGTAAAACCTCGTTGGATCAGTTAGAAGGAACACTCTCAAAAGGAATTCGATTAATCCGAGATCAGATGGTAAGATCACTGGGATTGATAGAATTGGAATTAGATTTTGTGGAAGAAGATTTAGAATTGATCGACAAGAAAAAATTTGAAGAATCGATAGAATCTGGAATTTCAGCGATTGAAAAACTGTTATGTACTTATAAGTATGGAAAAGTGTGGCGTGAAGGAGTTCGTGTGGCACTTGTCGGTGTACCCAATGCGGGCAAGTCCAGTTTGTTGAATGCACTGATTCATGAAGATCGCGCCATTGTAACGAATATACCAGGTACAACCCGCGATTTTATAGAAGAAAAAATAACGATTTCAGGAGTGCTCTTCAGAATAATAGATACAGCGGGACTTCGACAGACGGAGGATTCAATTGAGCAGGAAGGAGTAAAGAGGACATGGAAAGTTGTTCAGACTTCCGACATTATTGTGCTGGTTCATGATAGCACCGAGTTTATTACAAACGATGAGTTGGAATTTCTTGAATATGTTCGAAAGAATCATCCACAAAGTGGTTTGATCATCGCAAACAATAAAATAGATCTACAAGCGAAAAAAGCGAGAGTCAATATTGAAATAGAAGAAGATCTTATAGTTGAGACATCAGCGATCAGTCTTGAGGGAATTAAGCTGTTAATAAAAGAATTGGAAAAGCATATTCTTGATAATTCACAGGCAGAAAGCAGAGAATCTATAACAATTACGAATGAAAGACACTATTCCGCATTACTAAGAGCAAAAGAAGGGTTGTCTTCTTCGCTCGAATCGTCAAGGTTGAGAGAAAGTGGGGAGTTTATTGCTCTTGATTTACGAAGGGCTATAGACGCTATCGGTGAAATCATTGGGCTTGTGACAACAGAAGACATACTTAATAACATTTTCTCAAAGTTTTGCATTGGCAAGTAGAATATGGTTTCACGTGAAACGAAAATGGAGCTTCAGCCTTGTCTGAAACGGTAAAAAAAGAGTTTGATGTCGTTGTTGCTGGTGGTGGACATGCCGGTATTGAGGCAAGTTTAGCTGCCGCAAGAATGGGTTACCGGGTACTGATGGTTACCATGGATAAAAAAGCAATTGGAAGAATGTCTTGCAATCCGGCAATTGGTGGGACAGCTAAAGGCCATCTTGTGAGAGAAATTGATGCTCTTGGCGGAGAGATGGGAAAGATTGCCGATGCAACGGGAATTCAATTTAGGATGCTTAATTTATCTAAAGGGCCAGCTGTCTGGTCGCCAAGATGCCAAAGTGACCGTGAATGGTACTCTCAAGAGGCAAAAAAGCGAGTAGAAAATCAGCTGGGCATGGAAATAAAAGAAGGAATTGTTAAAGATGTCCTTGTTACTGAAGAATCCAAAACAAAATTCAATCCCAAAATCAAAGGAGTGGTTCTTCAAAATGGAACCAGAATTACTTGTAAAGCATTCATCCTGTGTTCTGGTACATTCTTATACGGATTAATGCATACGGGAACCAAATCAACAGTCGGGGGAAGATATGGAGAACAATCGTCCAATGGCTTGACGGACAGTTTGAAAAAGATAGGATTTATTAGCGGGAGACTTAAAACCGGGACCCCACCAAGGATCGATAAGAATACGATTGATTTTTCTAAGATAGAGGAACAGCCCAGCGACCATAACCCAAGACCATTCTCTTTCCAAAATTTTAAAATATCGAATAAGCTTATTTCTATGTACTTGACTTATACGAACGATGAGACTCATAAAGTGCTACGAAAAGGTTTTGATAGGTCACCTTTATTCACAGGAAGAATTAAAGGAATAGGGCCGCGATATTGTCCATCTATTGAGGATAAAATTAATCGCTTTGCTGATAAAGAAAGACACCATCTTTTTCTTGAACCTGAAGGATATAATACGAATGTTGTATATGTGAACGGATATTCGACAAGCCTACCCGAAGATATTCAATTAGAAGGATTGCAAACAGTACTAGGATTGGAAAATGTTACCATGTTGCGACCAGGATATGCAGTCGAATATGATTACTTTCCTCCACATCAATTGAAACCATCACTAGAGACGAAACTTGTCAATGGTCTTTTCTTTGCAGGTCAAGTGAACGGTACGTCTGGGTATGAAGAAGCAGCCGCACAGGGGATTTTGGCAGGTATTAATGCTGTTCATTATATTAGAGAAGAAGAACCATTCGTTCCACAACGATCTGAAGCATATCTTGGCGTCTTGGTTGATGATCTGGTTGATAGAGAAATTGAAGAACCATATCGGATGTTTACATCGCGAGCAGAGCATCGTCTGATACTTCGACAAGACAATGCGGACAGACGATTGATGGAAATTGGATATCGACTAGGATTAATTTCTCAAGAAGTAATTGAGCGTCTGCGAAAGAAGGAAGAATTGATTAAAGAGGGACTCAATTTTTCAAATCAGCTTTCAATCGCTCCAAAAGACATCAATCCATTCTTTGGAAAAATCGAAGAAGAATCGATTTCAGAAAATGAAAAAATGGCAAAACTGCTTAAGCGACCGAATGTAAAACTTTCACAATTCGCCCAAACAGAAGTTCTGTCATCCTCCGTATTTTTTTTAAACCTTCGATCTTCTTGCGACGAACAATTGTATAAGGAGGTAATTGAACAAATCGAAATAGAATTGAAATATGAAGGCTATATTAAGAGACAGAAAGAAGAAGTAGAGAGGTTTAAACGATTTGAAATGCTTCACATTCCAAACGATATTGAATATAGAGACGTAAAGTCGTTATCGACTGAGGGGCGAGAGAAGCTTACCAAAATCCAGCCAGTATCCATTGGGCAGGCATCAAGAATTAATGGTGTTACACCTGCAGACATCTCTGTGCTGATGGTATATCTCAGAAGTTAGGCGTTTTTCCGTTTCACGTGGAACGGATTTTTTTAGTTGGAGGATGGGATAGTGTACCAAGAGAAAAAGATTTGGTTTCGCGAGCTTTGTATAAAAAATGGATTAACACCAACAGATGACCAGCTAGAACAATTAAATTACTATATAGTACTCTTGTTGGAGTGGAATAAGAAAATTAATATCATTTCGAGAAAAGACGAAGAAAATGTTTGGATATATCACATTTTACATAGCATCTCCCCGCTTTTTAAAATAGAGATTAAGCAAAACAGCGTCATTGTTGATATCGGAACAGGCGGTGGATTACCTGGAATTCCAATTAAAATCTTACGGCCTGATCTTTCTATGCTTTGCATCGATTCGACAGGAAAGAAGATCAATGCAGTATCGCAAATGATAAATGATTTGAAACTTAACAGAATATATGCCTTATGGGGAAGAGCTGAGGAGCTAGGATCGAAACCAGATTATGCTGGAAAATTTGATTTTGTCATGGCTAGGGCAGTTGCTCCATTGAAGGATCTCCTCTATTGGTCTAAAGTTTTTCTTAAAAGTATAGATCCAAATGAATTTTTAGCAAAAACTAATTTTAATGGTCGAATAGATCCGAATTCCCCAGCCCTATTAGCGTTTAAGGGTGGTGATCTATCAGAAGAAATAGAAATCGCAAAACGAAAACATCAACAAATTAATATACAATCTATTGATCTTACATTTACTGGTTCAGAACAACTCATCGCTTCAGATAAAAAGATATTAATAGTGCATTTCTAATTGTCTTCGTAAAAAATAGAAGGAAACGAACTTGTCCAAGGAAAAAGTATTATTCGATCAGCTTCAGCAATTAATGACTGAGCAAAGAAATTCTATTAGTATGAATATAGATGCACAATCGGTTGAAGACATTCTTCAAATCATCAATAATGAAGATAAGAAGATTGCTCAAGCGATCGAGGAGCAAATAGAGCATATCGCCAAAGCAGTTAATCTAGTGATTCTTGCGTTTCGAAATAATGGAAGACTCATCTATGTTGGCGCAGGTACTAGTGGTAGGATTGGTGTCTTAGATGCAGTGGAATGTCCACCGACATATGGCACAAATCCCAAAATGGTACAAGGTATTATTGCCGGTGGTGATAAGGCGATGTTTTACTCTCAAGAAGGCGCTGAAGATAAAGAAGAAAATGGCGCACGCGATATCGATAAGAAAAAAGTGGGAATGAATGATGTAGTGTGTGGAATTGCTGCAAGCCTTAGAACACCATACGTTATAGGAGCCGTAAAACGGGCGAAGCAGCGCGGTGCGCGCACAATATACGTGACCACAAATCCACGCACGAAATTTGATCTTCCAGAATTTAAAGACCTCATTTCTTCAATCGATGTTACCATTTGTCCTGAAGTCGGACCAGAGATTATTATGGGTTCAACACGAATGAAATCAGGAACAGCACAAAAGCTTGTCCTTAACATGATTACAACTACGGCCATGATTCGACTCGGAAAAGTTTATGAGAATATGATGATTGATCTTCAAATGACAAATTTAAAACTGCGTGAACGGGCAAAGAGGATTGTTATGACAATTACCGGAGTCTCGTATGATGAGGCTGTGAACTACTTAACGAAAGCAGACTTTCATGTGAAATCGGCACTTGTTATGATCAAAGCAAATGTTTCATTGAACGAAGCGAAAGTAAGATTGAAACGAGCAAATGGTTTTGTTCGTGCTGCAATCGATGGGAATGAATATAACATCTCGTAGGAGAACAAGACTATGTCTCAAATACCAGCAATGGATTTTGATCTCTATCCACCATTCGAAGGATTTCCTAAGGAAGGAATAAAATTCTTTAAACAACTCAAGCACAATAATAATAGAGAGTGGTTTGAAAAACATAAGAAGGAATTCGAGAACTATGCGAAAGTACCAATGCAATCATATATCACAGCATTGCAAAAACACTTTGCTCGATTTGCAACGGAATTTGATCTTAATCCGAAGCGATCTATTTTTAGAATTTATCGTGATATTCGATTTAGCCCCGACAAAACTCCATACAAAACTCATATTGCTGCACACTTCGTTCTGCGCGGCAAACCTAAAGGATTTGTTGGATCTGGATATTATATGGAAATAGGGCCAGGCGAATTATATGTTGGTGGCGGTATCTACATCCCAGACAGCGATCAACTGAAGAAAATCCGAAAGGCAATTGCAGTGAGAGGGGAAGAATTTATTTCAATTGTTGAGAGTCATCGATTTAAGAAACTCTTTGCACCATTTGGGTGGGAGAAACTACAACGTATTCCTAAGGGCTACGAAGAGAATCATCCAATGGCGAAATGGCTGAAGTACAAACAATTTTTTGTTGGAGTTTCTTGGTCGGAGGTGAAATGTTATAGGGCATCATTCGTCAAGGAAACTGCAGATATTTGCGAAGAGCTTACACCGCTTGTGAGGTTTTTAAATAGCGTATTATGATATATGCTTTAAATTTGAAATATATTAGGTCGTACAATACAATGTTCAAAAGAATGCGGGCATCATGGTTTTTGAGGAATAAAAAAAATGAAGAATGATAGCCTGTCTGCGAAAGCAACACGTCGTGTCTTAGAGCTTTCTCAAATGGTTGGCACGACGGAAAAAGATGAAAAAGAAATTGACTTCTTTTGTACGCCGATGAATTCAATAATATGCTTGATCTCATGAATCACTTGAAGGGCCCCAATAAAAAATCTACGTTTTTCATCAGAGACCTTTTCTTGCTTCTCCTCCATTTCCTCGGTATATTAAAAACAATGGAAATTTTGGGTGTGTCCGCTCAGGCAGACGTGCCCTCTTTTGTTTTTATAGTGAACGACACACCAAAACTATGAGTGATACTGCCAAATTCAATCAACACATTGAAACATTAGATCAAATTCCAAACATTCTTCCTGTTCTACCTCTCCGCGATGTGGTTGTATTTCCTTATATGATTTTTCCTGTTCTTGTGGGAAGAGAAACATCACTTCGCGCCGCCAACGAATCCCTCGAACGCGGCAAAAACATCCTCTTGGTAGCACAAAAAAATCCATCAGTTGATGAACCTTCTGAAGAAGATATTTACCGCGAAGGCACGGTGGCTAAAATCCTACAAATGTTGAAACTTCCTAATGGATTGATGAAAATCTTGGTAGACGGCATTGCACAAGCAAACATCAAGAAGTTTGTCCACAACCCCAATTTTCTTGAGGCAGAGATTGTTATTAATCGTATTGATCCACCGGCGGGCCGCGAAATCGAAGCTCTTGTACGGCATGTTTCTACGCTCTTTACTGAATACATTCGACTCAATCGGAACCTTCCACCTGAAGTGCTTATGGCGTATGACGGCAT
>Ga0182017_10001447_pt1 | contig 18241 bp, 14 predicted proteins | sample 712E3DmetaG_FD_120492 | JGI IMG/M metagenome (GOLD analysis project Ga0182017, IMG submission 120492) | Permafrost microbial communities from Stordalen Mire, Sweden - 712E3D metaG | ecosystem: Environmental > Terrestrial > Soil > Wetlands > Permafrost | place: Sweden: Stordalen | collected... | reverse complement strand
GGCATCCTGCGTCTGATCGTCTCGGACTGGCAGGCCGGAGCGAAGGCGCTGCGCGAGGCAGGCTACGTCATCAACCTCACCGAGGTGGTCGCGGTCGAAGTGCCGGACCGCCCGGGCGGCCTGGCCGGGTTGCTCGAAATGCTGGAGGGCAGCGGCGTCAACATCGAGTACATGTACGCGTTCACCTTCGGGCGCGCCGACAGGGCCGTGCTGATATTCCGGTTCGACGATCCCGACCGCGCCATCGAACTGCTCAAGGGCGCCGGGATCGCCGTGCTCGACGCCGTCGAGGTCTACAACCGGATCGAGAAATGAGCGTCGCCAGGAAAATCGCCGGCGAGTTGGTCGAAGCCTCCTGGATCCGGCGGATGTTCGAGGAGGGGGCGCGGCTCAAGGCGGAACGGGGCGCCGACAAGGTCTTCGATTTCACGCTTGGCAACCCGGAGGTGGAGCCGCCGGAGGGTCTCATCGCCGCGCTCCGCGAGGTGGTTGCGGAGAACCGCCCGCGCACGCACGGCTACATGCCCAACGCGGGCTTTCTGGAGGTCCGGGAAGTCGTGGCCCGGCGCATGGCGGCACGTACCGGCCTTCCCTATACCGCCGAGCACATCCTCATGACGGTGGGTTCGGCGGGGGCCATGAACGTCGCGCTCAAGGCGATTCTCGATCCCGGCGACGAGGTCATCGTCCTGGTTCCGTATTTCCCGGAGTACCGCTTCTACATCGAAAACCACGCCGGCAGGATGGTGCGAGTCGAAACGGATGAGCGCTTCCAGCCGGATGTGGGGCTGATCGCGGCGGCGATTACGCCACGCACCAAGGCGATCATCGTCAACTCGCCCAACAATCCCACCGGGGCGTTGTATTCGGCCCAGACCTTGCGGGAGATCGGGAACCTGCTGGAACGGCACCCGCAGGTCCTGGTGCTGAGCGACGAGCCGTACCGGGCGCTGGTTTTCGACGGGAAAAAGGCGCCGGAAGTGCCGCCGCTGGTCCGCCGAACCCTGGTGGCGGATTCCTGGTCGAAGGCGCTGGCGGTTCCCGGAGAGCGGATCGGCTGCCTGGCGATTTCTCCGCTGATCGAGGATTGGGCCGCGCTGCGCGACGCGGTCACCTTCGCCAACCGGGTGCTGGGTTTCGTGAATGCGCCCGCTCTCTGGCAATGGGCGATCGCCCGCGCGCCGGAAACGACTGTGGACGTCGGCCTATACCAGGCCAAGCGCGACCTGCTGTGCGACGCGCTGACGCGGATGGGCTACCAGGTTTCGAGGCCCGCCGGCGCCTTCTACGCGTTTCCCCGGACCCCCATCGCCGACGATGTCGCGTTCATCCGCGTCCTGTTGAAAGAGGGGATACTGGCCGTTCCAGGGTCGGGCTTCGGACGGCCCGGGCACATACGGCTCTCGCTCACCGTGGCAACCGAGACGATCCGGGCCAGCCTGCCTGGGTTTGAGCGCGCGCTGGGGGCGGCAACGCTTCCGGCTGTGAACTGAAGCTCGGGGCGCGTGCCCTGTGCTGACGTGCGCCATAATATGGATGGATTTTCTTTCATCTTTGGTGTAATCTAATACCGGGTGACGCCCATTCCGGGGGCCGGCCTGTGAACGGGGGGCGTCGTCAGCGCAAGCCACCCAGAGGGAGAGATGTCCTCATCGCCAAAGGGCAGGATGGATTGCCGTCAAGCCCTGCCTTCCGGACCCAACGCCGCCTCGATCCTGGAGTCGGTTCTCCTCAGCCTCAGCGACGGCGTGGTGGTAGCGGACCGGGACGGCCGCGTCATTCTGGTCAATCCCGCGGCCGAGCGGCTGGTGAGCGCCATCTCGGCCCACGACCCATGCAAGCCCGACGGGACCACACCGTTTCCGCCCCATGAGCTTCCGCTGGCCCGCGCCATCCGGGGCGAAGCGGTGCGAGATGTGGAGATGTTCCTGCGCTCCGCCGAAGGGGAGGAAATCTGGGTGAGCGCTTCCGCCACGCCTCTCGGAGATGAGGCCAGCGGGCTGCGGGGCGGAGTGGCCGTCTTCCGCGATATCGCCGCCCGGAAGCGCAACGAGGAAGCTCTCCGCAAAGAGCGCGACTGGGCCGCGGCGGTGGTGGACATGGTGGCGAGCCTGGTGATCGTGCTGGACCGTTCCGGGCGGATCGTCAGTTTCAACCGCGCCTGTGAGGAGGCTGCCGGCCGCACGTTCGAGGAAGTGCGGGGCCGTGTCTTCTGGGATATTGTACTGCCGCCGGAAGAGATCCCCACCGTCCGGCGCGTGTACGCAGAGCTGCGCTCCGGCCGGTTTCCCAGCCAGCACGAGGACCACTGGGTGGCCCGCGACGGGAGCCGGCGCCTGATCGCCTGGACGAACAGGGTGCTGCTCGATGGCGCGGGGCAGGTCGAGTTCATCATCGGAACCGGCACGGACCTGACCCGCCGCAGGCTGGCCGAAGAAGAACTGCGCCGGGCGAACCACATGCTCCGGGCCGTGATCGACACCAGCCCCCTGGCCATCGTCACCATGGACTTCTCCGGCAAGGTGAGGAGCTGGAACCGCGCTGCCGAGCGCATGTTTGGCTGGCCCGAGGAAGAGGTCGTCGGCAAGCCGTTTCCCATCGTGCCGGAGGACGACGAGGCGTTCTTCCGCGCCAACCTGGCCCGCCTGGAGCGCGGCGAGACCATTTCCGGGATCGAGCGCCAGCGCCGCCGCAAAGACGGCTCGCTCATCGACGTGTCGCTCTGGAACGCCCCGCAACTGGACGCCGAGGGCAATGTCATCGGCGGCATCTCGGTGATCGCCGATATGACCGACCGCAGACGGCTGGAGGACCAGTTCCGCCAAGCCCAGAAGATGGAGGCCGTGGGCCGGCTGGCCGGAGGCGTGGCGCACGATTTCAACAACCTCCTGACCGTCATCGGCGGTTACGCCCAGATGCTGCTCGACACCATGCAGCCGGAACACGCCATGCGCAGCCCGGTCGAGGAGATTATCCGCGCCACCGCCAGCGCCGCCGCCCTCACCAACCAACTGCTGGCGTTCAGCCGGCGGCAAATCGTCACGCCGCGGGTGACGGATCTCAACGCGCTGGTGGCCGGCCTGGACAAGATGCTGAGCCGGCTCATCGGAGAGGATGTGGAGCTGACCATGATGCTGGCGCCGCAGCTCCCCAACGTGAAGGTGGACACCGGCCAGTTCGAGCAGGTGCTGATGAACCTGGTGGTGAATGCGCGCGACGCCATGCCGCAAGGCGGCACCATTACCATCGAGACCGAGGCAGCGGGATTCAACGAGCGCAGCCCGGAGGGCGTCGGCCCGGGCCGCTTCGTGGTTCTCTCGGTCGCCGATACCGGCCGCGGCATGACGGAAGAAACCCGCCGCCAGATCTTCGAGCCGTTCTTCACCACCAAGGGCCGGGGCAAAGGGACCGGGCTCGGCCTCAGCACGGTGTACGGCATCGTGAAGCAGAGTGGCGGGGAAATCGCCGTGACCTCCGCGCCCGGCGAGGGGAGTGCCTTCCGCATCTACCTGCCGGCCGTGAATCGCGCCGCGGCCGCCGGCGTGAACGCCAGCCCCGCCCTGGAGCGCAAACGGGGCACCGAAACGGTGCTTCTGGCGGAAGACGAGGCCGGGCTGCGGCAGCTCATCCGGGAAGTCCTCGAAGGCAACGGTTACACGGTGTTGCAGGCGGCCGATTCCGGCGAGGCGCTGGAGTGGTGCGAACACCACCCCGGACCGATTCACCTTTTCCTGACCGATGTCGTGATGCCCGGGATGAGCGGACAGGACCTGGCCTCGCTGGCGGTCGGGCTCCGCCCCCGGCTCAAGATCCTCTACATGTCGGGCCACACGGACCACGCCGTCCGCGATCACGGCGTCCTCGACGCGGGCATCGCCTTCCTGCGCAAGCCGTTCACGCCGGAGGTTCTGCTGACGAAGATCCGGGAGGTGCTGGAGCGGGGGTAGACGGGCGAGAGCGCCGCGTCAACCGATCAGTCCCGGACAGGCCTGGAGGCCTGTCCCACTGTCTCGTACACCGCGATCCACTGGCCGCGCTCGCTCCAGCGCGCGGCCAGCTTCAGGCCGAAGCGGCGCTCCAGCTCCTGCGGTGCGATCTGCGGCTGGTAGCCGTAGAAACGCCGCATCAGCGGCTCGATCAGCGGCGCGCGGCGCAGGTCCCAGCCGTCGTCCCAATCGTGCGAGAAGAGCACGAAGACCCCCACCGAGGCCGGATCGAGCGCAGCCATGTCGGAAGGCTCGAAACCCGCCAGCTCCTGGACCGCCATGCGGCGCTTCACATACCCGCACGCCGGCCGGCGCAGTTCGATGGTGAGTGGCCAGGCGGTAGTGATCCTCTGGCCGGGGTAACTGCGCTCGAGGAAGCCGGCGGCCGCCTGGTGCAGCCGCACGAAATCCACCAGCGCCAGGTTGTTCTCGTAAGGATGCGGGTAGGGCGGGTTCCAGAACAGGCACAGCACGAGACCCGCGATGAGCGCCAGTTGCCCGGCTCGCGAGGCCAGCGACGGCTGCGCCGCCCACGCCGCGGCGAACGCGATATAGATCAGCGGCAGCACGGGCAGCAGGTAGCGTTCGAGCGTCGCGCCGCCCAGGACCGTGACCGCGAGCACCTGCGCCGCCGCCACCGCGGCCGCGATGCGCCAGGGCCGGCTGCGGAAGATCCTGGTGCGACGCCAGGCCAGCGCCACGGCAATCCAGCCGATCCAGTGGAAGTTCTCGATGAAGATGGAGAAGAATCGGCGCGCCAGGGCGACGGCGACACGCACCGGATGGAGCGGGAACAGCACATTGTAGTCGGCGAAACCGGAGTTGCCCAACAGATGGCCGGTGGCGCGGTAGAGCACGAAGAGCCAGCCCGCCAGGGCGGCCAACGGCAACAGGAACCAGACCGCCTCGCGCCGGCGCCGCTCCGCGATCAGCCACACCGCCAGCACCAGCGCCACCACCAGACCCGTTTCTTTCACCAGCACCAGGGCGGTACAGGCGAGCGCGGCCGCGCCAAGCCGGCCCCGCAGAAACAGCAGCAGCGCCGCGACGGTGAACAGCAGCGCGGGCATGTCGAGCTGCGCCATCATGGCCTGCGTGTAGAACAGCGGCGAAACCGTCAGCAGCGTCACGGCGGAAAATGCAGGCGCTCCGCCCACGCCCCGCGCCAGCTCGATCGCCAGCAGGAACGTCAGCCACACCGCCACGGCCGCAGCGGCCAGCATCGCCAGACGCGTGGCCGCGATCGAGAAGCCGAAAACGCGCCAGACCAACGCGAGGTAGGCCATCACGCCCGGCGGATGAACGTTCGGCGTGGCCATGTGGGGAACCCAGTAGCCGTGCTGATAGAGATCGAGCGAGGCCGGAACGAATTGCCCCACCTCGTCCCAGTAGAACGGCAGATCCAGGAAGGGCAGGTGAATCAGGACAACCAGCAGCGCAAAGACGGCCAGAAAGAACAGGTACGTGCCCAGGCGGGCGGGCGCGGCCGCCCTGGGTGGCGTCCCTCGTGGAGCGGGCCGTTCGCCCCCCCGCTGCGGCGTCCCGCCCGGAACGGACGCTTCGGGCCGCCGGCGCGGCGCCTTACTGGACAATTCCGCCCTGCCCCTGCGGTTCGAGGTGGATCTCACCGAAAGCCGATTCGTACTGCGAGAGGTTCTGCTGCAGAACGTTCAGCAGGGCCTTGGCCTGCTGCGGGCTCAGGTAAATGCCCTGGAAATTGTGGATGGCCACGGTGTCGGCTGCCGCCTGCGTGACCAGGCCGAAGGAAAGAAAGAAGTCCCAGAGGTTGACGCGCACTTGCACGCTGTTGGCATAGTTCTCCCGGTATTCCGGGGCTTTGACGAGTTGGATGTGCGGCTGCTGCGGGGGTGTCATGAGTCTCCGTTCAAACCTTGGCCGGCCCCTTGGCGGGGTCCGTCTACTTCATGTTAGCGAGATCCGGACGGATCGGCGCCGGGGTGCGCTGCAGGGCCGCTCGGTGCGGGGCGGGCCGGTGGTCCTGCGCTGGCAGGCGCAACGGCGTGCTTCACGGCGCGGACCTCGCGGCCTCTCCCTGACGCGCACGGTTCATGCCGCCCACCCCCGCGGCAGGTTCCGCCTGCGGGCGGTCTGCTATAGTGTTTAAGTCGCCTCCCTATGACGTCAACTGGTCCCGCTGAGATTGCCTGTGCGCACAGTCCGGACTCGGACGACGCGTACATGTTCTACGCCCTGGCGACCAGGAAGATCCGGTCGCGCCTGGTCACTTTCCGGCACGTGCTCGAGGAAATCGAGTCCCTCAACCGCAAGGCGGAACAGGGGGCCTACGGCCTGACCGCCATCTCCTACCACGCCTATCCCTACGTCGCCGACAAGTACGCTCTGATGGCCAGCGGATCGAGCGTCGGCGACGGTTATGGCCCCATGCTGGTGGCCTTGTGGCCATTCGCGCAGTCGGAGATCAAAGGCAAACGCATCGCCGTGCCGGGCCTGCTCACTACCGCCTGCCTGGTTCTCAGGATCTTCGAACCGGATTTCGAGGCGGTCGTCACCCCCTTCGACAAAGTGCTCGATGCCGTGACCGAGCATGTGGCGGACCTTGGGCTGGTGATCCACGAAGGCCAGCTCACCTACAGCCGCGCCGGCTTTCACAAGGTGCTCGACCTGGGAGCCTGGTGGAAATCCTCCTACGACCTGCCGCTTCCGCTCGGGGCCAACGCGTTGCTGCGTTCGCTTCCGGCGGAGATCCGCTCGGAGTGCTGCCGGCTGATGCGCGAGAGCATCCAGTATTCGCTCGACAACCACGAAGAGGCGCTCAACTACGCACTGCAGTTTGCCCGCGATATGGAACCGCGCCTGGCCGAAAAGTTCATCGGCATGTACGTGAACCACTTCACCGTAGATGGGGGCGAAGTGGTGGCGCGCGCGGCGCAGAAACTCTACGACACCGCTTTCGAGCGGGGCCTGATTCCACAGCGGATCAAAGCCGAATTCGTGCGCTGAGCCCCTATCCGCCAGAGCGCCGCCGGAGGATTCGCACGCCGGCCCCTCTTGCGCGGCACCTGGATTCGTGCCGCCGACGCCGAACGCCCGGCGCTACTCCGCCGGCACCTGGAGCCGCAGCCCCTTGGCCAGGTTGGCCTGCCGCGTCGCTTCGCGATCCACGGCGTTGAGCGCCATCTGTCCGCCCGCACCATCCGCATCGATGAAGTGCAACATGCCGCCCTGCGCCCAGACCGCGGCGGCCGAATGCGTGACGTGGTCCTTGCCCACCACGGAGAACTCCGCCGGCGGCCCTTGGGCCGTCTCGGGCGGATTGGTGTTCGTGTAGTCCCACACCTGGGGTTGCGGGGGCTGGGGCGGTGGCGCGGGGGCCGGCAGGACGAGCACCGGTCCGGGTGCCGGCGGGTAGGCGGCGTCCCGATCCACATCGCCAGCGCCGAAGAAGCCCGGGTATCCGTAGCCATATCCCCGGCCGCCGCTGTGCCTGGAGCCCTGGCCCGGCGCAGCCCGCGGGCCGGCCGAAACCACCGGGGATCCGCCGTGGAAGGAACCAGAGCCCCCTCCGCGCTGTGCCGCGGCGGGCAGCCAAAGCAGGCCACAGAGGGCGCAAGCGGACACCAGAGCCTTCATGTGCAGCCTCCTGACTCTGAGCCTACATCCGAAGTGGCCCGGGAACAAGCCCCTCGGGGGCGCCTGGGGGGCATTCCGGCTGCGCCTCATTCCTCGGGATCGGGGTCCGAGACCTCACGCGCCAGATCGAAGTCCTCGCCCTCGACGGCTCCGAGCGCCAAGGGATCGACGCCGACCGGCCAGGTCGTCTTTCGGTCGAACAGCGCGCCTTCCAGATTGAGCGTCCCCAGGTCGGGGTCCACCGGGGCGTCGCCGGCGTCGAAGAAGACGGCGTCACGGAAGTCCGCGCCGAACACGCAGGCGCCGCCGAGATCGGCTCCCCGCAGATCGGCTTCTCGGAGCCGGGCATGGCGCAAGTCGGCCTCAAACAGCGCCGCGTTCACCAATTTGGCCCGGGTCAGGTCGGCGCCCGCGAGCGCGCACTGGTTCAACTGCGCCCCGCTCAGGTTGGCGTCCGCCAGCTTGGCGTCGCGGAGGTCGGCCTGGTTCAGGCAGGCGCCACTCAGGTTCGCACCCGAGAGATCGGCCCCGGCGAGCAACGCCTCGGCAATCTCCGCCGCACCGAGATCGGCGCCGGTGAGATTCACTCCGCTCAGGTCCGCACCGGTCAGGATGGCGCCCTGCATGTCTGCGTTCTTCAGAATTGGGGGAACGGCTGGACGGTCCTCCGGGGCGGCCTCTTCACCTTCAGCGGGGTCCGGCGGCTTTCCGCTGAGCCTGGCGCCGGCCAGGTCGCATTCCCGCAGGCTGGCGCCCTCGAAGTTGGCGCCGGGAACGCGCGCACCGAGGAGGCTGGACCCGCTCAGGTCGGCTTCGCGAAGGTCCGCTTCCGCAAGATTCGCTCCGCCCAGATTCGCCCGGGCCAGGTTGGCCCCGGCCAGGCTCGCTCCCGAGAAATCCGCGTCGAGGCAGCCGGCCTCGGACAGGCAAGCGTCCTTGAGGTTGGCCTTGCAGAGGTTGGCGCCGGCAAGATCGGCTCCGAGAAGGTCGGCGCCGGCCAGATCCGGCGCAATCACAGGCCACTCCCTCCGCCACTGGTTCCAGGCGTCGGGTCCCTGGTACAGCGCTCTTAAGTGCTCTTCGTTAGCCACGGCTCGGGGATCAGGCGCCGTGCTCCGGCGCCCAGTGCATGCGTTCGACGATGGTGGGCGGCTCGTAGGTCTTGCCGCGCTCCAGGCGGCGCTCTTCGCGCCAGGCGCTCAGCAGCAGCGCCGGGCCGAGGATTCCGGCCGACAACGCTGCCAGCGGCCCCAGCGCGCGCTCGACTTCCTGCAAAAGGATCCGGATCTTCTCGCTCACCGCGGCGTTGGTCTTGCGCAGCCTTCGCTCCATGGCCCACAACGCGCTGGCATAGACCATCCGGAGAGACTTGCCTTCGCGCTCGAACCGCGCCCGGATGCGGGCATCGGCGCTGTCGCGGTACTGCTTCCAGCCCTCGAAAGTGGTCTGGCAGATACGGTAGAGACTGGGTCCGTTCAACTCGAAGTCGCGCAGAAAAGCGTAGTCGAGGAACCGCTTCGAATCGTCGCGTGAGATGGCGGCGTGCTGGAAATTGAACTTGAACTGGCCGTGGATATCGGCCAGGTCCACGTCGTCGAGCAGGCGGCCCGCTTCATCGATCTCGCGATAGAGCGGCGTGCCGGGAACCGGCGTGTAGAGCATGAACTGGTGAAAATCGGTGTTGTGGCGGACGGCGTGCTCGATCTCGGCCATGATGTTACCCGGCGTGTGGTGTTCCAGGCCCACGATGGTGGAGCCGAGCACGCGAATCCCGTGCCGGTGCAACTGGCTCGTGAGTCCCAGCGTGTCCGTGCCCTGAAGCTTGCCGTAACTGTTCTGCTGCGACTCGAGGCCCATCCAGATCCACGAAACGCCCAGGTCCACCAGTTGCTCCATGCTGTATTTCTTGATGGCGTTGGCGGAAGAGAAAACGTTCAGCTCCCAGCTCTTGCGTTCCTGCTTCATGCGCGCCAGCAGTTCGAGAGCGCGCGGTTTGTTGAGCAGGAAGTTCTCGTCCATGATGAAGAACGACTGCATGCCCAGGTCGGATTCGGCCTGGCGCATCACCTCGAACAGCTCGTCGCCGCTGCTGAAGAAGTTGATCTGCTTCCCCTTGCCGCCGAAAAACGCGGAGGTGGTGCAGAAGTTGCAGCCCATGGGACATCCCACCGAGGGAATGATGGTGGCCGCCGTGGAGCCGCGGAGGTCGGGGAACGGCACGCCGAGAAAGCGGCGGCGGAAGCCGGAGGGAATACTGGGATGGGCGACGGGGGCATTCTCATCCTCGCCCAGGTGCCGCCTCATCCAGGAGATGCCCTCGCCGCGCACGAAGTGATCGGCGTCCACCATGTTCTCGATGCCGGGGGTCGCCGTGACATGTCCGCCGATCACGATCTCGGTACCGGGCGACAGCTCGCGGACCATGCGGCACATCTCGCGCACCTTGCCGACGTTGACGATGATCGAAGAGATGCCGACGATGTCGTAATGCTGGGATTTGAGCTCGCGGGCAAAGATCTCGCGCGTGGGAAAATCGAGCACTGTGCACGGCGCCGAGATGTTGGCCTGGATCATGACAATACCCCAGGACCGGTGAAACATGCGAGGCGAAAAGGCGCCCTGCGCGCGGGTGACCTGGTTGTGGTAAAGCTCCATCGGGTTGATGGAGCGGCTGCCAAACTCGTCGTCCTGCGCGTAGGGGCCGAAAACTGAAGCTAAAAGGACACGGGCACTGCTGCCCTTCGGATGAGGCGACAAAGGAACCCTTTCTTCTAAGACCGGCCGATGCCTACCAGCGAGGCTCGCGCCGCCGGCCGCCACCGCCGCCGCCACCGCCACGGTTGCCGCGGAAACCGCCTGCGCCGCCACCGCCGCCGGGACCATGGCCACGCTCGGGCCGGGGCCGGGCCTCATTCACGTTGAGGGCGCGTCCGCCCAGCGCCTGGCCGTTCAACGCGGCAATGGCGCGATCGGCTTCGGCGCCGTCGGTCATTTCAACGAAGCCGAAACCTCTGGGCTGCCCTGTATCGCGGTCGCGGATCAGCGTGACGCGCTCGACTGCGCCGTAGTTCTCGAACAATGCCCGAATGGAATCTTCGGTGGCGCCAAAATCCAGATTACCGACAAAAATGTTTTTCACCTTCTCCCTGATCTCCTTACGTTGAAACCCGCTTTCGTGGCGCAGTGGATCTCGGCCAGTTCGGCTGGACGGTCAAACGCAATCTCAGTGTAGCAGGTCTCGGACGGGAGACGGGTATCCTGGGTATAGGGTCAACGGCATGACGCGGGAAGTTGGCCAGAGGAGGGGAAAATGAACATCGGCATCATCGGCGCGGGCCATATCGGCGGCACGGCGGCGCGCCTTTTCGCAAACACCGGGCACGAGGTGGCGTTGAGCAACTCGCGCGGCCCGGCGTCTCTGGAGAACCTGGCGGCCGAGATCGGCCCTCGGGCACACGCGGCAAGTTTGAACGACGCGGCGCGTTTCGGGAGCGTCGTTCTTCTGGCTGTTCCCTGGCGGGCGCCCGAGGCGCTGCCGGCGGCCGAACTGGTGGCCGGCAAGATCGTCATCGACGCCATGAACCCGTACGGGCCGGGCGGCGAGATTCTGGAACTGGGCGGCACAACCTCGAGCGAACAGGTGCTTACGCGACTGCCCGGAGCGCGGCTGGTGAAGGCGTTTAACACGATCTACTACCAGCACCTGGCGACGCTCGGCAACGCCAGCTTGCCGATGGAGGAGCGGTACGCCATCTTCGTGGCCGGCGACGATGCGGCAGCCAAGCAGGCCGTCTCCCAACTGATTGAAGAGATCGGCTTCGCGCCGGTCGACACGGGGGGCGTTGTGAAGGGCGGGCGCAGGCAGCAGCCGGGCTCGCGGATCTACAACCACCCCATGACGGCGCGGGAGGCCAGGCGGATTCTGGAGGCTTGGCCACGGTCGGCGGCGGAATAGGTGGCATCCCCTTCGGCGAAACGGAAACGCCGCTGGCCGGGCCGCATTCTGCGCTGGTTCCTGGCGCTGGCCGCGGCGCTCTACGCTCTGGCGGCGCTCGGGTTTCTCACCCTGCGGTGGGTCAACCCGCCGTTTACGATGGTCCACGTCCAGCGGCGGATCGAATCCTGGTTCCACCCCGGCGCCTACCACAAGCGCTACTCGTTCGTGCCGCTGGCGAGCATTTCCCCGGCTTTCCAGCACGCGGTCATCGCCGCCGAGGACGCGCGCTTCTTCCACCATCACGGGTTCGACTGGCAGCAAGTGCAGGACGCCGTCGAGGACGGCCTGGATGGGGGCAGAATCCGCGGGGCTTCGACCATCGATGAGCAGCTCGCCAAGAACCTGTTCCTTACGACGCACGGATCCGTGTTCCGCAAGGGCCTGGAGGTGACGCTGGTGCCGATCGAGGAACTGATCCTTCCGAAGCGGCGCATTCTCGAGCTGTATTTGAACGTGGCCGAGTGGGGGCCGGGCGTCTACGGCGCCGAGGCCGCGGCGGAGTATCGTTATGGCGTGCCGGCCGCGCTTATCGGCCGCGAACAGGGCGCCAGGCTGGCGGCGATTCTGCCCTCGCCGCGCCGCCGACAGCCCTCACGTATGGGCCGCTACAGCGCGCAGATCCTGGAACGCATGGCGCAGATGGGCTGGTGAGGCCGCACAGAGGCGCTCCTGCGGCTCAGAACCTCGCGTGGCGCTTGGCGGCATGAATCATGCGCAGTCGCCGTCCGCGATGGAAACCCATCATGCTGCCTGGTTTGGGCGACCGACTGGCCTTGGAACTGGCCGGCGTGCCCACCCGTCAGGGACGCGTCTGGCGTCCGGAGCGGCTGGCATCGGCCGTCGATGGGTTCACTTATGCTGCTGGTCGAGGGTCTCGCCGGGCTTGAGTAGCGTGGGCTTCTTGGGCTTGGGGGCGGCGTCGGCCTCGGCCTTCTTGGCGGCGGCCTCCTCGGAAGTCATCGATGCCTCGCGCACCTTCTTTTCCTTCTTCTGGCGCTCGGCGACGGCGGCGGCGCGCTTGGCGGGGTCTTCGCTGGCGGCCTCGAGCGAATCGCGCGTGGTTTCGATGGCCTGGGTGAGCAGGAACTCGTAGCGGGAGAGGTCCGGGGGACTGCTGTCGCGGAGCTTCTCGAGCGCGGACAGGAACTCCTTCTCGGCGGATGCCGCCGCCTTGGTCCCGGCGCCGATGTCGGCCCTGCGCGCCAGCGCGTCGTCGGAAACGGTGTCGATGGCGTCGATGATCTGGCTGTATTCGTCGAGCAGGTCGTGCATCATGGCGGCGCGGCCGGGCCGGGTGTCTTTGGCCATCTGTTTCACCTGGTCGAGGCGCTGGCGCGCGAAGTCGAGGTAAAGCTGGAGCCGCGCGTTGGGCGCCTGCGCGAGGCGCACCTGTTCGATCTCGGCTTCGGTCAGGAAATCGCCTTCGGCCGCCAGCGGCAGCGCCGAAGAAAGCAGAAGCAAACCGAGCGCGGCCCAGTTCATGGCTGGGCCTTCTTCTTTCCGCCCATCATGCCATCGAGCAGACTCTCATTCACCTTCTGAACCGCGGCGCGGACGCGATCGATCTCGTCGCGATCTTCGGCGCTCATCTGCTGCCGGAGGTCGTCGATCCGCCGCAGCAGTTCCCGGGTCAGAATCTCGGCCCGCTTGAAGTGCTTGGGGTTCTGGCTGGCAGTCTTGTGGGTCTCCTGGAGCGAAGCGAAGGCCAGGTCGACGGACGCGGAAACCTCCTGGAGCGACGCGCCGACCCGCTTCATGTCGGCCTGGGCGAGATAGGCCTCCTGCGCCGCCTTGAGGGCGAGACCGGCGTTATCGAGCGCGAGATCGGCGCGCTTCTCGGGGTTCGGCTCGGCCTTGACGGCGTCCAGGCTGGCGCACGCCGGCGCCGCTGCCAGGACCGCAACCGCAAGCATGAGGCGAATCAAGTTCTCACCTCTTCCCCAGATCGAGTTCCAGGATGTGAATGCGCTGCCGCGCTTGAAACTCCTGGTTAGGGTGTTGCCCCTGGCTGGCCGAAAGAAACTGCTGGTAGGCCGCGATGGCGCCTTTGCGGTCGAGCATGCGGTCGAGGACCATGGCGCGCAGGAAGAAGTCGCCCGGGATCTCGGCATGGAGCGCCCGCACATGGTCGAGGGCGGCCAGGGCCTGCGGATAGTTCTGCAATATGACCAGAACGCCGGCCAATTCGTTCCAGGCCGGCACGGAATCGGGTTTGGCCTCGGCGACACGCCCGAACTCGGCTGCGGCGTCGGCGAAGCGGCGCAGGTCGCGCAGCTCACGGGCGTAGGCCAGGCGCAAGTCGAGGTCGGCCGGCTCGGCATCGACGGCGGCTGCCAGAAGAGGCAGCGCCTTCTCGGGCTCCTTGTTCTTCTGGTAGGCCTGAGCCAGCGCCAGCCGGTTGGCGGAAGTTGGCGACTGCTTCACGGCCCACTCGAGGGGTGGGATGCCTTCGGCGGGTTGGCCCGAATCGACCAGCAATTGGCCGAGGCGCTCGCGCGCGGCGGCGTCATCGGGAAACTGCTGGTAGAGCGCGATGGCCTCGGCCGCGCGGCCGGCCTTCTGATCGAGCTCGGCCAGTTCGAGCAGGGCGTCCTTGTACGCCGGATCCAGTTCGGCGGCGCGGCGGAAGTGCGGGTCGGCCTCGGCCAGACGGTTCTGGCGCGCCAGCGCGTGAGCCAGCCCCAGTTCGGAAGCGGCCGACTTGGGGTCGAGTTCGAGCGCCGTTTGGTAGGATTGCGCGGCCTTCTCGAAATCGCCGCTGTCGAGCAGAGCGCGCGAGAGATAGATGCGCGGCCGCGGCTCCTTGGGTTTCTGCGCGGCTGCGGCATCGAGATAGGACAACGCTTCGGCGGCGCGCTTCTGTCCCACCAGCAGGATGCCGAGGTTGGTTTCGGCTTCGTACAGTCCGGGCTTCAGATCGAGCACCTTCCGGTATCCGTCGATGGCCTCGGCGGTCTTGCCGAGGCCGCTGTCGGCGATGGCGAGGTTGAATCGGGCGGCGTAATCCTTCGGATCGGCTTCGACAGCTTTGGCGAATTCCTGAGCTGCGAGGCTGTAGTTGCGGGCGTCCAGCGCCTTCAGGCCGCCGGCGTAAGGATCTTCGGCGGCGGCGGAAAAGCCAGTACGGAGACAGCAGAGCAGCACGAACGCCGCGGCCGGCGACCTCATACCTTCATTCTAGCCCGTGGTTCCGGGGCGGGCGTCTCCGGTTGTATGGGCCAGCGGTGACGGACGAGAACCAGCATCCCTGCGGCCAGGATGAGGGTGCTGGGGAACGCGGAGCCCACTCCGAGCGGGCTGACGCCGAGGAAAAAGATAGCCATGGCCACACAACCGAGCCTGACGTACTCGGTACTGTTGATGAGGATTATGGCGGCCACAATGAGCTGCCAGACGGCGAGCGCGAGGACGAGTCGCGTGGTGGCCTTGGCCAGAAGGCCGTAGATGACGTCCTTGTAAATGCCGACGGCATACGGGCCAAAGACGCGCACATAGATCTGCGGATTGAAGACGGCGAGCGTGGCGTTCACCAGGCTGGCGACGACGAATCCGCCGCCGGCGATCCTGCGGGCCCGGTCGGGCCAGTAGAGCGCCAGGATGAAGAAGGCGACGCTGAGCGCGTTGGCGAGGAACAGCGGCAACAGGAGTGCGGATGTCATTGGGACGATTCTACTGCGTTGGGGGCCGGGATGGGGAGGGGGTGAGGCGAGGCTTCCAGCGCGCTCGGACTGCCCTCGCGGACGAGCCGCAGATTCCGATCACTTCCCGCCTGTGGCCTGAGAATCTGCGGACGGTGCCGGACCGATGCCGATGTACAAGGTCGAGCCCGTGGCGCCCGTGACCATGGCGTAGATGGCTGATCTTCTCCGTTCCGGGAACTAACTGGCCGTCTAGCCGTACCTCGGCGCTCTGAACCGGCGGTTCGTCCCGCCCGTCGCCGCGCCGTTGGCTACGGGGCCGCTTGCACGATGGGCCGCAGGAACCGGCCCGTGTAGGATTCCGCCACCGCCGCCACCTGCTCGGGGGTGCCCTGGGCCACGATGCGGCCGCCGCGGTCGCCGCCTTCCGGGCCCAGGTCGATGATCCAGTCGGCGTGGCGGATTACTTCGAGGTTGTGCTCGATCACCAGCACGCTCCCGCCATTTTGGATCAGCTTTTGAAACGCGTCGAGCAATTGCGCGATATCTTCGAAATGCAGACCGGTGGTGGGTTCGTCGAAGATGAAAAGCGCGTTCTCGCAGGAGGCCTCCGCCAGGTGCGCAGCCAGCTTGACGCGCTGCGCTTCGCCGCCCGAAAGCGTCGTCGCCGATTGGCCCAGCCGCAGGTAGCCCAGCCCCACCTGCGCCAGCACCTTCAGTTTCGCCACCAGCCGCGGCACGTCGCCGAAAAACAGCAGCGCTTCCTTCACCGTGAGCGCCAGCACTTCGTGAATATTCAGGCCGCGGTAACGGATGTCGAGAACGGCGCTCTTGTAACGCGTGCCTTTACACTCGTCGCAGACCAACTCGACATCGGCCAGGAACTGCATCTCGACGGTCACGGTGCCGCCGCCCTGGCAGGTCTCGCAGCGGCCCCCTGGAATATTGAAGGAGAAATGGCCCGGGGTGAAGCCGCGCCGTCCGGCTTCGGGCGTGGAGGCGAAAAGGTCGCGGATGATGTCGAAGGCCTTGAGGTAGGTGACCGGGTTCGAACGCGGCGTGCGGCCGATGGGGGATTGATCGACCAGCACGACCTGCGCGATCTTCTCCGCGCCCACGATGCGTTTCAGAGCCAGGCCCGCCGGGCGGCCCGGCGCTCGATCCGGATCCGCCCGCTCCGCCTCGCCGGTCTGGCCCGTCTTGTGCGCGGCCGCGAGCGCTTTGTAGAGCACCTCGTGCACCAGGCTCGATTTGCCCGAACCCGAAACGCCGGTGACGGCCACCATCATGCCGAGCGGGATCTCGACGTCGATGCCCTTGAGGTTGTGTGCGCGCGCGCCGCAGACCTTCAGGGTGCGCTTGGAATTCACCGCGCGCCGCGACCGCGATTGCCGGGTCTCGCGCTCGCCGCGAAGATAGGCGGCGGTCAGCGAGCCACCGCCATCCGCGAGCAGTTGCGCGTAAGGACCGGCGAAAATCACGCGCCCGCCATTCTCGCCGGCTCCGGGGCCGAGATCGACGATGTAATCGGCCGCGCGCATCACGTCCGCGTCGTGCTCGACGACGACGATGGTGTTGCCCAGGTCGCGCAGCTCTTCGAGGATGCGGATGAGGCGGCCGGTGTCGCGGCTGTGCAGGCCGATCGAAGGCTCATCGAGCACGTAGCAGGCGCCCACCAGGCGCGAGCCCAGGCAGGTGGCGAGCTGGATGCGCTGGGCCTCGCCGCCGGAGAGCGTCGAGGAGAGGCGGTCGAGGGTCAGGTAATCCAGGCCCACGTCGTTGAGGAACTGGAGGCGCTGGCGGATCTCGACCAGGATCTTGCCGGCGATGCCGAGTTCCTCGGGCGCCAGATCGAGGGCGCAGAAAAAAGCGAAGGCCTCGGCGATGTTCATGCGCGCGACATCGGCCAGCGTCTTCGAGCCTACGCGCACGTTCAGCGCTTCCGGACGCAGGCGCGCGCCGCGGCAGGCCGGGCACTCCGCGTAGCCGCGGTAACGGCTGAGGAAGACGCGCACGTGCAGCTTGTACTTCTTGGCCTCGAGGCGCTCGAAGAAGCCACGCACGCCGCCGTAGCGTCCCTCTCCGTTCATGACGAAGTCGCGCTCCTCGCGCGCCAGTTCGCTCCAGGGGACGTCGAGACGGACCCGGCCGCGCGCGTGGCGCTTCAGCACTTCGAGAAAGACGGTGTGCCGGGGCTTGGTCCAGGGATCGATGGCGCCCTGGTCGATCGAGAGAGACGGGTCGGGCACGATGATGGCGGGGTCGTAGTCGACGGTGTTGCCGAAGCCCTGGCAGCGGGGGCAGGCGCCGAAGGGGTTGTTGAAGCTGAACAGCGGCGGCTCGGGCTCGATGAACTCGATATTGTCGGTCTTGCAGGCGAACTTCTCGCTGAAGCGCAGGCGGTGGGCTGGCGCGGGGCCGGGCGGCGCAGCGGGGGCTGGCGCGAGGCCGGGGAGCGAAGCGCTGGGCGGCGCAGCGGGGGCTGGCGCGGGGCCGGGGAGCGCGGGGCCGAGCGGCGCCGTGACCTGCACCGAGCCGGCCCGCTCAAAAATCGCCTCGCCGGTTTCGCGATAGCAGATCTCGAGCGAATCGACGATGCGCTGGTGCAGGTCCGGCGCGATTACGATGCGGTCCACCAGGGCGTGGAGCGGCTGCGCGAAATCGATTTCGAGCAACGATTCGGGGCTCGAGAACTCGAAGGTGCGCCCGTTCTGAAAAAGGCGATTGAAGCCCTTCTTGCGCAGTTCGAAGAGCCGGTCGCGCAGCTCCGCCGCGTTCCCTTCCCCGTAGCGCACCGGAAAGAGCACGTACCAGCGCGAGCCGGCGGGCTCGGCGAGCACGCGCGCGGCCACCTGGTCCACCGTGTCGCGCACAACGAGCTGGCCGCACTGCGGGCAGTAGGTGTGGCCGATGCGAGCCCACAGGAGGCGCAGGTAGTCGTAGAGCTCGGTGGCGGTGGCCACGGTCGAGCGCGGATTGCGGGTGGTGTTCTTCTGGCGGATGGCGAT
>Ga0182017_10001446_pt1 | contig 18271 bp, 30 predicted proteins | sample 712E3DmetaG_FD_120492 | JGI IMG/M metagenome (GOLD analysis project Ga0182017, IMG submission 120492) | Permafrost microbial communities from Stordalen Mire, Sweden - 712E3D metaG | ecosystem: Environmental > Terrestrial > Soil > Wetlands > Permafrost | place: Sweden: Stordalen | collected... | reverse complement strand
CAAGTTGAACTGGCCTCATCTCCGCACTGAATATCGCGCACGGAATTGAACGAAGTGCGTTATGGACTAGAATGTTTACCGCCAGAGCCGTCTTGCCAGTTGACGGGAATCCGGCGATGACCGTCATCTCGCCTTTGTGCAGACCGTCTGTCAGTTTGTCCAAATCAAGAAGTCCGGTCGAGAGTCCCGATAGTGTATTCGGACTGCTGATTCTCTGGTCAATCTTTTCCAACGCTTGTCGAACTAATTCGTTAATATCGCCGCTTTGCTTTTGCTGTGGGCGGACGGCCAATATGTCGCGCTCCACTTCGTCCATCAGCGCGTCCGCTTCACCGGCGTATTCGTAAACCTTTCCAACCGTGTTCGTGCAAACTTGAATTATTTTTCGCAGCAAAAACTTCTCGCGCACGATGTCGAGATAGTAAGACAAATTCGCCGCGCTTGGAACTGAGTCTTGTAACTGCGCCAAGTAAGTGACGCCGCCGACTTGCTCCAGTAACCCTTTATCTTTTAGTTTCTGCCGAACGGTAATCATATCGTCGCTGTCGCTAAGATTCTCCCAGACGATTTGATTTCTCAGGTCGTAGAAAAACTCCTTACGAGTTATCAGAATCTGCGCCTCGTTGTAACATTCTCTCGGCGATAAAAGAATGCAGCCTAAAACGCCTTGCTCGGCTTCAGAAGAATATGGAGGAAGTCGGTCGCTCATTAGTAGATTCCTGTGACTTTCGGCTTGAAGGTTGTTTTTTTATTATCATATTTTCCCTCCATGATTTTAACGACGGTATCTGATTGGATAAACCAGTCAAACGTAGCTTTCCATCCTCGTTCGTTTTCGCCGGTGCAAAAAGCTGATTCTTGTATTTTCCTTAGTGCCTCTTTCCAGTTCTCTTGAAAGAAAGACTCGCCCATTCGTGTTTTCAAAATTTTATTTCTCTTCTCCGAAACCGCAAGGCATCTCGGTAATTTAGTCGTTAAATTCCATGCGTTAAAGAAATCATTTGATTGAAGGATAGGGATGACTCTTTCTCTCCTTTCTCTTATTTTATTTTTGATTTTGATTATGGCAACGTCACGCTTAGACGCTACGTCATTTGTTGCGTCAGACGTGACGTTAGTCGTGACGTTGGACGTGACGCTCAGCGCGACGCTTAACGTAACGATTGATAAAACGCCCGTTTCGGGATGCGGAGGCGTTAAGGAAAGTGGGAGTTTCCCGTTCATCGAGCAGCTTCTGTTGTATTCGGCAACGTAAACCCGTTTTGATTTATTGATTGTCTCAATGATTCCGGTATGGTAGAAATAATTCTCCGTCTCAATCCATCCTTTCCATATAAGCTCTCCTTTAACTCGTTGCCAATCCGCCAAAGAGCATGACGCATAATCTAATAACGCGTCTATTCGGTTTGGTATCAATCCATCTTGGATGATTAAATTATTAAAAAGTTGAAAGTGTGCGACTTTTCCATCTTTTGACATTCCTCGAATGTCGCAGTCCATCATCTTTGCGTCGTAGTGTATAAAATGCAAGTCATTCACAAATCAGCCTCAATTCTTGTTCCCAATTCCAGCGCGTTTGAGTAAGTGGTTAAGCCTTTCGCGCCAATAAGTTTGAAAGATAATTCTCCGCCGTTTCCAAGTAACGCTTCAATTCTCCAAACTCCATCAGTTGAAATCTTCGCCACAATCGAGAATAAAGCGTTCATCGAAGCCGCCGTGAACGCGATGTAAAACGGTCTCTCGCCGTGACCGCTACAACTTTCCAGCGTCATTATTCCTGGCATCCTGTTTAGCGCGTCGCACAATTTGACGCACTCGGCGTCCATTGCGCCGTCGTATTTTGAAAGCGGTTTCATTTCAGTGTTTGTAAAGCCAAGTGACCGTTGCCGTGATTGCCAACGCTGAAAGCCAATAGCAAACATCGGCAATCTTTCCAGCAAATGCCCAACGCACGGAGTTCATAAGGTAAAGTGACATTATGACGTAGTTGAAAATCTTCGGGTCGGTTAGAAGTTTCATTCTGCGATTTCCTTTTCCTCAAATACAGTCGTGACGTAGTGCAACTTGCCGCAGAATTTACATTTCCATCGTTTTGCGATATCTGAACTCAATGCATTTTTCTTTCTAAATTCTTCGATGTGCTTCTCGGAGTCGAATGAAGGCAAATTCTCCTCTAAACAAATTGGAGGCGCGCCGGCAAAACGCGGAACATTTTCAAAGAGGTCGGTTTTCATTTTTTGTATATGTGTTGGAAAAATTCTTCCTTCACGGCTTGATGCTTGAAAGCCCCAGTCAAACTGCACGTCACCATTTCAGCTGTGTCTTGTTTTGCGCCTCGGCAAGCCATGCACAAATGCTTTGCTCGAATCACAACACCAACTCCTCGCGGATTCAAAACATCTTGCATCGTGTCAGCTATTTGTTTTGTTAGCTTCTCTTGTATTTGCAAGCGGCGAGCGAAGCACTCAACCAATCGAGACATCTTCGATAGCCCTACCACTCGCCGGCGTGGAATATAAGCAACGTGCGCTCTGCCGAAGAACGAGAGTAGATGATGCTCGCAGGTTGAGTAGAAAGAGATTTCAGGCGAGCAAACCATCTGGTCGTAACCTTCCCCATGAAAGTCTGCCGACAGAATCTTTTTCGGGTCTTGTGCGTAGCCTGCGGTCATCTCCTTCCACGCTTTCATTACGCGCTTCGGGGTGTCTAGCAAGCCTTCGCGCTTTGGGTCTTCGCCTATAAATTCGAGCAGCCGGACAATTACATCTTCACCATCTCGTTCAACTGATTCTTCCCAAGGAAAATGAATCCAGCCCTTTAACTGATTCTTCTTGTCGGTCTTATCAATGAGCGAAAAGAATGGTTTATCTGGAAAGAGTTTTTTATACTTTGCGCGAGTGCGACCACTATCCACAATGTCGTCCACTATCAAATTTGCCACATCCGGCTTTTCTACAACTTGGTATCCATCGTTTAACGCAGTAAGAAGGAGTGCAACGTGAGTTCCTCCTCTCGGCACCCCATAAACCCAGCACGCATGCTTGTGCTTTCCGTGAAGCTCTTTAGTAAGAACCCGACACGCCGGCCAAGTTAGATTGGTTACAAGATTTTTTGCAACTTGTGAGTTTGAGTCGATAATTTCCATTTTGGATTCTCCAGACATAATTTGATGCAGTGGTTTAAGTTTTCGGCATTGACTCGCTCGCCGTCGAACCGTGGCGACAGATAATAATGCTCGGCTGTTATTTTTGGTTCTGGAACTGAAAGTTGGCCAACATGCCGAACATAGCGCAACTCATGGACGCCATTTGGAAAGTTATTGGCTACAACATGCTCGGCGACTTTTGGCGAGCAGCAAACCCAGTCAAGCCCTTCCGGTGCGGAGTGGTTTCCATTCGTCTCAATTGCCTGCGAGAAGCCTTGCGCTTTGAAATATGAGACATGCTCGGTAGTAAGTTGCAAACATGGCTCACCGCCCGTCCAGACAATCCAACGGCAAGGCCAATCTCTGATGCGAGCGTGAAGTTCATCGAGAAGCATTTCTTCGCCGCTCTCGAACTCAGTATCGCAAAATGAGCACGCTAAATCGCATGAAGTAAGTCGGATAAAAATAGACGCTTCACCTGCTCGACGACCTTCCCCTTGTAACGTGTAAAAAACTTCATTAACTTTGAGCGGCTTCATTTAACATCTCCTTCATAGCGACAACTGCTTGTGCAAGTCTCGTCTATCTCTACGGCAAGCAACTCTAAGAACATGGGCTTGAGCGTGTCATAAACCCACTTGGCAATGTTTTCGCTCGTAGGAGACTCAATACTCGGAAGAGTCTCATTCAAATAGTGATGGTCTAATACTTGCTCCATCAGCGGCTTCACGCCCGCACTCACATCACCAAAATCTCGAAGCATTCCTTGCTTTGAACCTTCGGTCGTGAGACGATTGCCTTGAAGGATAATTCGCATCCGAAAAGAATGGCCATGCAACCTCTGACATTTTCCGTCGTGATGTGGCAATTTATGCGCCGCCTCAAAGCGGAATTCTTTTGTCAGTATGTATGATTCTGAAGTTTTCATAAGTAAATCGGTTCTAGCGCGGTTTCTGGCCGGTTCTGGCCGGTTTTACGAGACAAGTTGACTGTCTGGTAATTCAAGCAATCCTTTCGGGTCATATTTTGTTGTGTCTGGAACATTTGCATCTCGAAAAGCTGCGCGGCGTTCTTGGTCGGTGCCACATAGCCCGCAATGTAACTCGCCGCCTTCGTAGCAAGAGTAAGACATTGCCATTATTTCTTGAGCGCAGTTGAGCGCGCCGATTTTCACAATCTCGGCTTTCGTGTAGAGCAAAAATGGTCGTTCAAGTTCGACATGATGCCAATCTGCATTCCAAAGCGCTTCTGAAAGTGGTTTGCAGAATTCTTCTCGGCAGTCTGGATAAACTGTGTGGTCTCCACGATGCGCCGCGTAAGCGACGGAATCATACTTCAAACTAATTGCCCACGCGCCGGCGACGGCGAGCATAAGCATATTTCTATTTGGGACAACGGTGAGTTTCATGTTTTCAGCCGCATAATGTCCGTGAGGCACGGGCACAGTTTTGTCCGTTTGGCTGCTGCCGGCAAGCAAAGGCGTAAGCGCAGACAAATCGGCAACGCGATGCTCAACGCCGAGTTTTGCACAAATGGCTTTTGCGGCTTGAAGCTCTCGAATGTGCCGTTGCCCGTAGTTAATAGACAGCGCTTTGACTTCGCGCTTTTCACCAAGAAGCTTTGCTAGTAAGACCGTAGAGTCAAGGCCTCCTGAATAAATAAGAATTGATTTTTTCATATTGGTTATTTTTCGATGACCGACGTTGCAATGATTGAAATTCCTCCGCGAGGTTTTTGTGTCACGGTAACTTTAACTTCCCACGGTTTTAATGCGGACGAAATATCTTGAGCGATTTTATCCGAGAACGCCTCGCAGAATAAACCTTTATTGCGAAAAGAGTGTAGATAGAGCTTTAAGGTTTTTGATTCGACGCATAATTTATCTGGCAAGTAACTTATTTCAACTTGATACCAATCCGGCTGTCCTGTGACCGGACAATTAGCCGTTACTTCATCAGAAGTGCAAACAACTTTTCTGCAATTCTCCGGTCGTTTGAATGTCTCGAAGCCATTCCATTTAGCTCCGCTTTTTCCTAAAGTTTTTAATTTCATTTCTTTTCTAAGTTTGGTTGAATGTCTGCTCTCGGGTCTCGATGAAACCCTTCGTTTTTGAAGTGGTCAACAAATTCAGTTGTGATGTCTTTTGAGCTTTGAAATAAAATGGTTGAAGCATAATTTGAGTCGCCGATTTTATCTGGAAGCGAAGCATGATTGAAAGCTCTAACAGACTGAAAGTCGCCCGACGTTGCAAGCCGTAAAGTGGGAGAGTTTTCGGCTTTCAATTCTTTCATCTGTTTTTTCCACTTTACCTGCACCTTCGCTTCGAGGTCAAGATAATACTTTACTTGCGAACGTAAGTCTTGCTGTCCGCGTGAATGAATCGCGCCGAACTTTCGCCAATACCCAAACGCGCTCGGCTGCAATCTCCAAGAAACTGAATCCAAAGAATGAAAAGGATAATCCAAAGCGACATTATCTTCCATCCACCCAAATGAATGAAATTTCTTCGGCCATTCACGCGAAAAGCATTGGTCATAAAATTTCAAACTATCATCCACTAGCTCTCCAAACCTACATGACAACCCAACTTTATCAAACGCGGCGCAATACTCTCGCAAGATTCCATAATCTTCTCCGAAGTGAAAGACCGGAATAACTTCAAGTCCTTTACCTTTCATGTAGAGCGCATTTTTCAACGATTGTTTTGCAGTGACTTCTTTTGAAACTTTGCCATCGTTAATCACGTCCAAAGCAATTATCTCGACCAAAGTTGAGTCGCGTTTTAGTAAGAGTTGGCACGTTCTAATGTAAGAATCAATGTTGATTTTTTTACCAGAATTCCAAGCCGAGTAAGCCCCGCTATCCATCATCCAATTGCGATAGTAATATCTGGTCTTGAAATTCAAAAACGCTTCAAGGTAGACGTAACTGCAAAGTAAAGCTGGATGAACTTGCTCGGTCATAAACTCAAAAGCATCTCTCTTTCGGTTGCTTCGGTTTTGATTTCTGGCTTCGTCCAATCAGCGGTCACCAAAGGACTTGTCTCATAATCTCGAAAACCAGTCAACTGCAAAGATTGTTTTCTTTCTTGCATGGCTTTTAGCTGCTCGCTGACAGGTTGCCAAACCCATTCGCCGGCATGGTTATTCAAGGCCATGATTGCCGCGTCTTCAAGGTCAGCGACCAAGTCAACGCATAAGACTTGGCAATCTGTCTCGCCAGCATCTCTCAAAACTTGAACACTTAATTTTCCCCCGAGGAGCCTTTTTGTTTTGACGTTGAAGGTCGGCAATTGAATCACACCTAAAATTTCAAATTGTTTTTTGAGATGAAAGAGCGCCTCTATGCTGACTGTGCGTGTTCCGTCAGCAACAGCACAGAGGTCGCTTAACTTCATCACTTTAACACAAGGATAATTCACAATTACTCCTTTGCGAGTGCTTTCAATTCTGCAAGTTGCTCTCGAGTCAAACTCGCAGGATGAGCATACTTCGGATTCTTTCCGTCGGTAATTGAAGTGCGGATAGACGATAATGTGGTCTCAATTCCTTTCTTCTTGAGTATGACTTGAGCTTGCTCAACCGTCACACCTTCGGCACTAAGCCGATGCAATACCGCACTGATTGAAAAGTCAAACAATTTCGGACGACCATTGCTTGACTTCTTTGCATCGCCAGTTCTTGATTTACTTGCCATCGCCTCCGCCGCCAGCCCGCCACGCGGCTGCGCGATTGGTTTTTCCGTTCTGATGCGTTTCTTTGGTGTCTTTTTGAGTGCCATAGTTTTTTCTTCCTCGCCGATTGGTTTGGTTAAAGACTCGGACTCCTCGGCGTTGGCCTCCAAGAAAGTTTTCAGTTCAATCGCACGTTCTTCGTCCGTTGGATTCTTGGCGATGAGGTAGAAATCGTTTATGCTTCTCGGTATTGCCAATACGGTTAACGGCGATTCCTTTCCTACCGCGCCGCAATTGTTGCTGGCAATGCGAGCGCAAGTTTCGTCCACGGCAACGACCGTGAATCGTCCCGCCGTTCCGCTTGCTTCGGCTGCGTCTGCTGCGACGGAATATCCTAAAGTATGGCCTAATTCAAGTTTCATAGTCCTTTCCTTTTTGGTTTTGTTGTTCAGAAATTCGTCCGCGCCTTTTTGGCCAAGACGTTGTAAAATTTCTACTTCTGCGTTGCTCGAAATTCGGGTATTGCTTTGATGAACCGGCACGCGGATTGACTCGTCTTTGAATCGCGGCGTGAAGTCTTTGTATTGTTTGGTCAACGGAGCGCACGACGCGCTTGAAGCTGTTACGCGCACGACGATGAATTTGCCTTCGCTCTGTTCAAACACATCCCCAACTCGAAGCCGGAATGTCTCGTGCGTTGTTCCGAAAAGCGTCGTCATAATAAAATCTCAATGCTGCTGTCGTTGGCGGTGAGACACAAACGCCGTCGGCCATCGCTGACCTGCGGGAAGCGTTGTCGCTTTTCGACAACAGCATTGAAGTTTTGATTATTCGATTTCATGTTCGCGTCTCACGGCGATTCCGACTGACGTTTTAATTAAACCCGATTTCCTGTCTTTTGAAAAGACAAATCTTCAACTATTTTTCATCCCCGAAATTGCGCTTACAATCCTCGCATCTAAATTTCGTTTTCTTGTCAGCATCGCGCCGCGTCGTTAGCCATGAATTGCAATATGGGCATCTCATCGGCCAAAGTAACATGAGCAGCAGCGCGACCAACGTAATGGTAATTGCTAAAATCATTTCAGCTCCATATCAAATCAGGGTTTTCTACTTGGAAAGCGTGAATGCTTTTTCGGATATATTCCGCGACAGGCGTGCGTTCTTTCTTCATGCCGTTCTGCCAAAGATAATGAAAGTACCTCGCCTCGATATCTTGAAGCGGCGTGCCTTTGTATTTCCCAAAAGGCATCAAATCATCGTCGCCGAGTTGCTTGCCCTTTACAGCACTCGCATTGGCATAAGGTTTCAGAATATAGTCAACTGCCATAAATCATATCGGTTTAGCGATTCCAAAGTGACTTTTCTTACCGGCGACTTTCGGGCGCGTGCTCTTGCGTGGCTGCGCGGCCATGGCGCGACGGTCTTTCTTCGTCAATCTTTTCGCTTTTGCTTTGGTGTTGTTATTCATGGAATGATGTCGTCGTTTGCAGCCGCAGCGAGCGCGTCTTCTTGCGCGTTTTCCAGCGCGTCGGACAATGCGCTAAATTCCATCCAGGGTTCGGCGGAAATTATGCTGAACTCGTCCTGCAAATCGTAGCCCGCCCACACGCCCGTCTTGAGGCATTTCGCGTACCGCTTGAGCGCGTGCTCGAAAGTTTGCCGCCCGATTTCAAGAAACTGTTGACCGAGTAATCGCCGTCCGATTTCGTATGGCGCGTAATTCTCCGACAGAATGAAAATCCAATCCGTCCTGTCCTCGCCCGTTGCCGCCGTGTAAAGCGCAAGGTCGAACGCGGCCTGAATGTGGTAGCCCGCCGTGTAGCACCAACGCCCGAATACACGCTGATTAGCATTTCGCGTTGACTTCAAATCTCCGAGCGACTTCTGAAACTCGCTATCCTTGCGCGGCGCGTAGTCAATCAAGCATTGAACCGGAACGATGACGCCGGTCGTTTCGTCTAGCCATTCGCCGGTGACGTGGACTTGCTTGTCGCTCGCGTCGTGGAACGATTTGATTGTCTCATCAGCGAGCAATCGTTTGACGGCTTTCTCTGCTTCGGCAAAGTCTTTTGACGAAACAATCTTCTTGTCGCCTTGCTCCGCGAACCACGCTTGGCAGACTTTCGCGTTCATGTTCCACGGTTTCTCCGTCCCTTTTTCGTCGGCGATATAGGTCTTCGGCTTGACGACGCATCTGTCTTTAAATTGTTCCGGCGTGAGTAGAAGCATGTCCAATAACCAACCCCAGTCCTTCGCGTCGCTCTCCGGTGATTCGTAGCCCGCCTTCCAGCGCGCCGGACATTCCATGAACGCACGCAGCGACGACGGCGAGATTCTGAACGTCGGAGTCCCGCGCTCCGCTTCTTGGCCGTGATATGATTCAGGATTGACTCCGACTCCGGCCAGCTTGCAGTTTTGGAAACTCATTGTAAAATCCTCCAAAGTTGATTTGCGAAACATCCGAGCGGCAGATTGTCGTGACGAGCCAGCCAAGTGCTGAATCTGCACTCCCATTTTTCCGGCGTGTATAACCAAGTCTTCATGGCATCGCTTCGACTTTCTTTCGCAGTTCCGTCAGTTCAGACTTGCTCGTAGGCACGTTCGTAAGCGGCCAGTCTTCAAGTCCCGCATCCGGCATGATTAGTCCCGCGTCAATTCCATACGCTTGCAACTTGACGTGAATGTCTTTCGTCTGTTCCAAAAACCATTTGAGCGTTGCTGGCGTTGCGACTTTGCCGCTGGACGATTTCTTTCCACTGTCTCCGCCGTCGTCATCTTCGTTTACCAACGCGATGTTAAATACCAAGAGCGTCAGATAACGACGCCCGTAACTCATCGTCGAACCAAACCCGTGAGTTGGGGTCTTGTTGAGTGAGCCTTTCATGCCAGTCGTGTCGGCTGGAATGTCGCATTGATACGGACGCGAGTGGCCAGCTTTGTGCGACACGATGCAGGTGATTCGGTAGTGTCCCGGTAACGGACATTCGCCCGTCCCAAACGAAAGCGAAAAGCCGTGCGCCGTATAAATAGGCACGACAATCTTCAAGAGACTTTCGAGCCGTGCGTAGTGCGAGTTGGTCGAAGGATTCACCGCGTCACGATGGATACGTGGGATTTCTTCTTGGACGGCTCGCATAGAGTCGTTAAAAGACATCTCGGCTTGTGACGCTCGGACGCGCTCATACATAGCGAGTAACTTTTCCATCTTGTCCACATCCGTGGAGGTGTCCTTCGCCGCTCGCTCAATAATGCCCAGCAGCGAACTTGTCGAAACGTCCTGCGCTTCGTGAATCGCCACGGCCTCTGTCGGCTTGGCGTCCACTAGTTCTGGTTGTTCAGTTTGTTCTTTTGGTTTCATAAATTGGTGGCAGCGGGGGGACTTGAACCCATGCTGTTTCGGGACACGCAACCAGTCTCTTTCGAGGCGCGAGTCTTGCCACAGCATTTCGTTAACTTTACACCCGACGTGCAATCCGCTGCCATAAATCGTTTTCTATTCATAAAATTGGACTGGCGTGGCGGTGACCCCGCAGGCACGCCAGCAAGCCGCACGCTGGTAACTGTGTGTGACCGCTCCGCTCTGGAATGATTGAAGCGCAGCCATCAACGGCGGCTAAATGGAACGAGCGATTCGCGGTCACGTTTTGATTATCGGTTATTCTCATAAAAAAGGCAAGACAATTCGTAAACTATTTTTCATGCCTCAAAAACCACTCGACATTTCGCGCCCAGTTTTCGTTCAAGTGAGTCGGGTCGTTCTTCGCGCCGATTGGCGCGTAGCGTCGAGACAGGAATTGAATGAACGGCAGAGAATAGGCGTCGCTGTTAACAACCCCTCTTTTTGGACTCGAAGGTAGACTTCCAGTTCCCAATTTTTTCTGCTGCCGTTCAAAATCAACCCACGCGTGTCGAATGGTGTTTTCGCACACTGTCCGTGGGTGTTTGGTGGGAATCATCACGCCATAAGGATGTGTTCGTGAGTTCTCGCACCGAAATATCGCGTCCGCAATCCGGTCAACGTCGCCGCTCTTGATGGGCGAGCCGTGCGCCGAGACTGTTGCTATTGCGAACGCCAAAATTAGAGCCAGCCTGCCCCGCGCCTTTTCAGGAGTGTGAACACCGAGCGGCGCGTTGCCTTTCAGCAGACAGACTGGCAAAGTTTTCATAATTGCATTTCCGTTTGAGGATTCTGCACGCTCGCGCCATATCGCCTCACGAGCGACTCCGCCAATGCGCGTGAGGTCAAGACGTAAGCGAATATCGTCCGGCTGTTCGCGCCCTTTGCCGTGCTTTTTCGGAACGAGCCAGTGCGTGCAATTATCTTGCCGCACTTTCTTCCGGCGAGTGTTCGGAACATTGTCCCTATTACGTTCACGTCGGCGTCCGCAATGTCGTCGTGCCGAATTGAGTCGGGATAGAACACCCCGTCGCACGAACAGGCCGTCTGACATATTCGCACTGCCAGCTTTTGGCAAACAGGATTTTTCCACATCAACTGCGACACGGCAATTTCATCAAGTTTTGATTCGTCGCTCATATAGTCCTCTCCAAAGATTGTTTAATTATTTCCGAGTCTTGCGGCCTTGAATTTAGTCGCAGCGTGAAACTTGAACCGTAGGCGGAAGGCTTTCCGTCTTGAAGAGTCACCATTCCAGCCGAGACAACTTTTCGCCCCGCTGCCACAAAGTCATGTGAAATAATCTCGTCAAAGAGAATAGCCATTTCTAAGTCGTGCTGATTAACAATGATATATTTCATATTACCAGATGGTTGAGTTTGCTTTTCTGTTTGCCGCCATGATACGCCGGAACTTTGTGTTCTTTGAAAACTTCGTTATACCGAAAAGTTTTCTCGCAGAATTAATGGCGTATCGGTGATGCTTCGCGCAATGGTTTGCCATAACGGCTGGCTTGCCGCAATTTTGTTTGTTTTATTTTTCGTAATCTTGATGCCGCGTTTCTTCGTAATGTTGTTTCAGTTCCGCGTCCGACTTCTCGACAAACTCCGACTCCTCGGCGTTGATATTGCAGCGACAGTCCAACCCCGCCGCCTGAAGCCGGTCGTCCATGAACTCCTTCGCTTCGTCCTCGTCGCGGATTTCCTTTCTCCAATCGTCGTAGCTCGTTTGCACTTCCATGACTAGCTCAACGGTATTCGGTCGCTGCCGAAACCAAGCCTTCTGGACTTCGATGCACTGCGTGTCCAGCTTCTCAACCGCGTCGGCAAGGACTTTGTTGCAGCCCTCGAATGAGCGGTCGCGTTTCCAATCCAGCGTTAGTGTGGCGTAAATGTTCACGATGTTCACGAGATAAGTATCGTTCATTTTTAGGAAATGAAAACAACTATTTTTGAAACACGACCCAACTCGTTGAAGCAGAACGTAATAAAAATGAGCCAAACTACGGCAAGACCGACTGTGTTCGCACGGTTTTCAGCTTGAGAATTTCAATAAGGTTCTCGCCTTCTTTGCGGCTGTCGGCGTGCATTCTTGAATCGTTGCACGAGCCGCAAAGCAAAAACATCGCGCCGTCTAGCGAGAAGTAAGCGTGAACGGCTGGATTAACTCGGCAGTCAACGCACGGCTGGAAGTTTTGTTTCATGCTTCCTTGAAGTGAGGAGTCGCCCTTACACCGTCCCCACGCCTGACGCGAAAGAATTTCTTAATGACTTTTTTCTGCAGGACAAGCACAGACAATTTACCTTGAACTGTACGTGTCGGGACTTGAAGTTTGTTCGCCCATTGGACTGCTGTAAAAAATCCCTTCTCCGGCTTTTCCTCGCGCCCAAGTAATTCCGCCATGCTAAAGTGCGGCGCGACGATTGTCTTCGTTACCGTTGAGTCATTGCTGATTTGTTTCTTCATATTTGAATATGGTTGGTCTGGCTGCTGCTAGATTAAACTTTCTCTTTTGAACTGTTAGCACGTCGCCCTTAACGATGAATCGAAGCGCACCAATGGTCGGCATCATTCCAAACGCCGATTTCTTCCTCATATATTTTGTCTGCAACTGCCAGCACGGGACGAGGAAGCCTCGCTGCCTATCAAATTCCACACCGCAAAAAGTATGAACGTGCGCTCGCAAAAACACATCAACATTCTCTCCTTTAGGCAATTTGCTGCTAGCGTTAAGCAATCCCATAACCATTTCCTTCGCTATCGGCGTGGTCTTGTACCATCCCGAACCGACCGAGATATGATGCGAGGCGTGGAACAATAACTTGCCTACCTTCAAAAGCAATTCGTCCGCTGCGTGCATCGAATTGCCTGAACCAATCTTTTCCGCGCCAATCATTTTTCCAAGCCAATGTTCTAGAGACTTCTCGCCAGCGTCAACATGATAACCAGTCCCCTCAATAACGTATTTCTTTCGAGCGTCAAATTCCTTAATCAATAAAGACGCGCACGTTAGTTGGTCGTCCAAGTCGGTTGACCAACATCCAACACCAGACTCTTTTCTGGCTTGGCCTTCAATGGCGTCTCCTACATGGAGCAGAATGTCCGGCTTGTGCCATTCCTGCGCCAATCCGTGCCACGCGTCGTACAAAGACCGCTGCGCTGCTCCGGCGTGGTAAGTCCCGCCGTCTGACTGGGCGTTGTCCGGCATACAGATTGCCGCTCTGCTTCCGCAGTGAGTGTCGGCGACCACCACTATCGTCACTTCTTTTTCTTGTTCTTGCATAATAAGCCTTTCAGCTTTTGAGTTTTCTTCCTAGCTTTCCTTCCGTGTAATGGACAGTCCGCTTGCACAGCAAATAGCCCCTTAATGCCATAAAACCCGATGCCGCAATTGTTGTCACGAACGGGACAGCGGCATAAAAGTTTAATGGCCTTTGGACTTCCGGGATTTGGTTTTTTCATAAGATTCACACAATCGTTTTATCTCTGGAATGATTTTGGACAGCCTTTCAACATGCGTACAACGGCACGATTGAATTGTGGTGGGATGAAATTCATTTCCACTATCGGATTCCTCTACGGTTTCCAACATGGCAATCAATTCACTTGCGAGTTTTACAAGTTTTTTCATAATGCTTAATTTTATTGCGATATACAATTAACAACGACATCGCCGCCGAAAGAAGGGCTTCGACCATTTGCAGTCTCTCGCAAGTGCCTATTAAACCGGCGTGATTTTCGTATCTAACTCCGCATGATGGGCATTTTGATTTTGAAGTTTTCATTTGGGATGCTTGCGCGAGGGCTTGTATATCTTGGGTCTGTGTTTTAGTTTTTCGAACCGAGGCGCGTCGAGGAACTTCTTGAGTCTTTCGTCGCTCTCGTATTCTCTGAACTCGCTGATACCAACGCCTTCTCGAATGTTGTGAGAAAATGCGGTTTCGGGCGTATCCATAAACCAGCCATTAAAGTGAGTCAAACAAGCCCCTAAACGCCCGCTCTACCGCTCTAGAACTCGTTTTAAGACGTTTTGATTGGCCGAACGAAACGCCGCTCGACTCGTTATGCAGCGCGTCATAAATTCATTCTTCCGGTTGATGTTGTTCCAACCATTCTACGTTCTCCGGTTTCATCCAATAGTCTCGGCACAAGTTCCATTCACGGTCGGCTATGCTCGTTCCATAAGCAATATCTCGCATCCGGCGCACTTCGGCTTCGGTTGGAATTTCGTCACTCATTTACGCCTCTCTGTCTTCTTTGAAAGCGTGCCAACCCCCGATTGTGACGCCTGTATAAATGGCATCTCTCTGCGCTATTTCAAAAAAGGTTGGATTTGGTTTAATAGCCTGCATCATTTCAAACAAGAGGTCGTTACTTTCTTTCTCTGTTAAATTAGCCAATGTGGTTGTTCCGTCTTGGTTGACCACAAGTAGTGTGTTCCGAAAAGCCGCGTCATGCGCCAAAGTTGGGATTGCCCACCATCCTGTCGGAATCAGGAATAGTGGCGCGCCCCATATTGCCGATGGCGTTGAAGCAAAGTCGGTTTGCTGATATTGTGGAATCTCATACACAACTCCACTAACAGATGTATAGCGCACGGATTCAAGTAGCTTTGAGCAACTCAAATCCGTAGCAAAGATTATCCTGACGTCTTGTGTTGAGAAACCTTGCATCAGAATCCTTTTGACCATCCAAAATACAAGTGGTATCGCGCAACATCGTAAGCTCCAGCACCCTGCCATTTCCCGTAGGCCGCGCCCACATCAAACACGCCGCCTACAAAGTGACCAATACCCACATTGAACCCGGCATCTTCGATTGTGGAGATTCCCCCGTTTGCCGAACCTGCTCCGCCGAACGGAGAACCTATGCCTCCCAAAACAAATGGGGTCGCTTCAAGTGTTGCCCAATTCCCGCCCATGAATGACAGTGGATGCGTCGGCAGCCTCAACTGAATGTTCCCGCTGACGAGATTGAATGAGCCTAGCCAGTCACCGCCGATTCCGGCGGCCACATAATTATTCAAGTTGTAAAGAACAAGAATGCCCCCGCCAATCTTTGTCGGTGCTTTTGGGGCATACGTTCCGTAAATCGCCCCGGCATAATTTGTCGGAATGCCATTAGTAGGTAGCAAGTCCTTGATGTCCGTCCACGCCTGCGCCAAAGGAGAAGGCGCGACATACCCATTCGGAACAGTCGTAATCGTTGTGCCGATGATGCTCCCATTAGTTGTCGTGGTCGTGGTCGTGACCGTGCCATTGTCGTTTGTGACAACGCTGTTTTGTGCCTGTGCCGATAACCCCACGCAAAGCATGAGGCCGATGAGTAGTGATTTGAGTTTCATAGTTTTAGTGTCTGATTAAAGCGTCAATGGCGAGTAGAATTACTGCCACGGACACCAGAGGCCATGTTGGTTTAACGATTCCCACGACGGCGAGAATTAATGCGATTACAGGAAGAATGATGTGAATGTTGTCTGTCATATTTATCTTTCTAATTTACTTTGTTGACCGGTGTTAAAGAATCACAGTTCCGCCATAAGTTTTACTTGGCGGTTGCTGTATTGTTGTTACCGCCGGAGCAGCCATTGGACTTGCTCCCTGTTGATTGATTGTGTCTACCGCAGCCGCTATACTAGTGATAGCAGCCTTGACCTCTGGCGGTGTATTAGTGCCAAACCAGATGGCGTTCCACACACCCTTCAAACCGCCATGCGTTGCCAATGCATGATAGACGCGAGTCAAGTATGGTGCTGCCCAAACAAATGCCGCTATAAATGCCAATGCAAATCCTTGATACTTTTCTGGCAGATATTTGATGATTGGAATGTTATTCATAGTTTTATTCTTTTGTGCATATTGTGAATTGCGACTGCTGCGACAAAGCCAGCCATCAACCTTTTACCTTCTGGAACTGCCGCGTTGGACTCCACCTTTTCACACGAGAGTTTAAGCGCAGTCCAATCTTCATAAGACAAACTCTGGTCTTGCTTCAAGTATTTATCCAAGTAACTATCTATGCCAAGCGCGTCACCCGGACTGTGTAAAATTTTCGCCGTCTTTAAACCAATAATTTCAAGCCAGGTTTCAATCCGAGCAAGCCGCGACGACGTTTTAATCGAGAAAGCGGTGAAGGCGGCTGTCGCGCAGCCTATCGCGGTAAACAGTGCAATCGTAATGGAATCACTCATACTTTTCCTTTTCTCCTTGTGACGGGACGTGACCCCCGCATTTTGTTGGCAGAAATTTCAGCAGCTAAAAACCTCTGTAACTTTGCCTCAACCACGCACTTGTCGTCGTGAGACTTTAGCAATGCCTCGTCAAACAGATGACAGGCGAACCTGTGCGCGAAATCCTTTATGTCAAATGGCGACGTCATTTTAAATAAGGGATTGTCTGTGGAACATCAAACGCATTAACCCGGACAAATACCAGTAACAAAATGGCTATGATGAAAATACTTTTCATGGCACAATCAAATACGCATAACGTCCCGAATCATTCGCGGCGGGTAACGTAGCGGATGGCGAGGCGCAAACCAGACAGTTGCTTGTCGTCACATCCTTTGGCCACCATGCAGTTAGATACGCCCCTGCGTTCGTCGCCCAACCCGGATAAGAACACACCGTCGGCGGCCTCGGATAAATCACGCCAAAGGTGAGCGTGCCCCAATTAGTCGTTTGCAGCGTAGTCGGAGTGCCGGTGTTATGAATCAGAAAATATCCGGCGTGACTCCCCGCACCGCTGTCTAACGCAACGGATACATTGGTGGCGCAGCCCTGACCATCTGCCTTGCCGTTTGGCCCGTTACCAGTCCAGCTTAAACAATTCGTTGAGATTGAAACCGAACTCTGACCGCAGTTCGTGACGGAATCCGCCGGTATGGACGGGCTATTCGTCAGGATAAAAACCACAATGTTCGTGGCCGCCGTTGCGCTGATTCCGGTAAGGGAAAGGTTATTCGTTGCTGCTTGAACTATACTGTTGGCTATGTTCGTCCCCGTGGTTGCGCTGATACCCGTAAGAGAAAGAGTGTTTGTTGACGATTGAATCGCGTTGCTGGCCGTGTTCCATGAATTGTTGGTGGCTGTGTTCACGTAATTCGTCGTAGCCAATCCATTGGTCAAAGCGTTCACCACATTAGTCGCCATCGCCAAAGCGATATTTGTTCCTTGAGTTAAAACGTAGTTGGTGGAAGCCAGTCCATTCGTTGAAACATTATTACTGATGGCCAAATTATTCAGCGCGGGAACTGCGCTCCATGGCGCGGGATCGAGCGTGTAAAGGCCGCAGCCTTCCGGTGGCAGCGATACAGACCAGCCGTTTGTCGTGACAAGGGTTTGCGTATAAGCCCACACGTCGGACAAGACATAGTAGCCAGACGGCAATCCGAGCGTATTTGTGATTGTGATTGTGAAATTGGTTGAACCGGAAACTGAATTTGTGTTCGGATTCCACACGCAAATTCCCATGCGCCCAGCTACACCTGTGAGTTGATTCGTCCAAACCTGAATCGCAACGGGGTCGAGAATGTTTGTCCCCACGGCAAGACTTGGCGGGATAGTGCCAGGGTCTGCCTGAATCGCTCCCAGCCAGTCATTTGTCACCATGCAGTAACCATAGTTCGTGTCTGAACCGGCGTAATACGGCGAAAAATAATCGAACGGTTCATGGAACATTGCCGCCATGCCGTATTCCGATTTTGTCACGTTGATATTGAAGTTCGCAGTCGCGTCAATGCCAGCGGACAAAGAGCCGTGAATGAGATAATGTCCAGGGCGGATTCTCCACTTCTGTTGGTTCCAATAATAAAAATTTGTCTGCATGGAGTAAGTTTGGGGATATGTCCATCCATCAATGAAGCCCGGATAAACCATGTTTTGACCCATAGGAAACTCGTCCATGATAAACGCGAAGTCCACGTTGTTGTTTGTGTCGCCGGAATTCCAAGTTTTCGTCGAACCGAATACCGGAATGTTTTTGCCGGTGCTTTTAAGCGCGTTGATGAACACTTGATAGGCCACATATTCAGGATAGCCGCCCGTGTCGTCCGT
>Ga0182017_10001445_pt1 | contig 18276 bp, 20 predicted proteins | sample 712E3DmetaG_FD_120492 | JGI IMG/M metagenome (GOLD analysis project Ga0182017, IMG submission 120492) | Permafrost microbial communities from Stordalen Mire, Sweden - 712E3D metaG | ecosystem: Environmental > Terrestrial > Soil > Wetlands > Permafrost | place: Sweden: Stordalen | collected... | reverse complement strand
TTGCACAGTGCCGGCAGGATATGTTGTCGATAATACTGACTGCAATGATGCGAATGCCGCAGTCCATCCTGGAGCGATAGATGTTTGCAATGGTGTAGATGATGATTGTAACGCTGCAACTGCTGATGGTAGTGGAGAATCATGGATTGATCAGTCGACAGCTTGTGGAGTTGGTGTTTGTGCATCGACAGGAAATTATGTATGTCAAGCAGGATTAAAGACTAATACATGCAAAGAAGGAACACCTGCAGCAAGCGATCTTACTTGCAACGGATTAGATGATGATTGTAATGGAAAAATAGACGATGAGTATGTAAGTCTACCAACAACTTGTGGCGTTGGAGCATGTGCAGCAACAGGAATAAAAACTTGCGTTGCTGGAGCTGAGCAAAACAGTTGTACACAAGGAAGTTCTACAGGATCTGATGATAATTGTAACGGCATTGATGAAAACTGTAATGGTGTACCAGATGATAACTATGTATCAACATCTACATCTTGTGGAGTTGGAGCTTGTGCTTCATCAGGACAATTGATATGTTCAAACGGAGCAACCCAGGATACATGTACACCAGGAATATCGAAGCCAGAAGTATGGAATGGTTTGGATGATGATTGTAATGGAAAAATAGATGATGGTATCGCTAATCCTGACTGTGCAGCAACCTTATTCAAAGATGGTTGGGCTAATTGCGCAGTTTCTGGAAATAATTATGGAGATATTGGCTTGAGCTGTTGCAGGGTAGCATGGGATGGAGTGAATAAGCCATGCACTGAACTTAATAGGGACGCCACGTTCACCGTAGGAACAGATGGGCTGCTCACAACAAAGATTGTTATAGATCACCTCGATGGTATTGCTGATACTGGCGACGGATTTGAAGTCAAGGATGGTGATACTGTCTTATGTTCTTATGTAGGCACATTGCCAGGAACTGAAATCTGGAAGACATTGACATGCGATGTGAATTTGATCGGTGTAAAAACTTTAACCATTCATCCGACGGCAACAAGTCCTTGGACACAGTGCGATACTTATGGCCAGGTCGCTATCAACAGCATAACATTTGAAACAGCACCTGCACCAACTGATGTGGACTTCAAGATAGGAGATACATGCCCTGCTACTTGGGGAGTCCCGGCAATACCTGGAGGAACTTATGGAGGAAAACCATATACTGATTTCTGTCTTGTGTGGGAGCCGACATGCGCTGCAGGTACAGAGTCTGCATCTGTAAACATGGAGTTTTCAGGAGTACCTAATGAATTAATAACAATTGAGCATTTAGACGGAATGAGCGACAAAGACAGTTTTGATGTGTTGGTAGATAATGTCAAGGCAGGACATTATACTGACTCGGGACTTTCTATAGAGGATTGGGTCACAACATCATTTCCAGTCACTGTAACGCCAGGGATCCATACAGTGACGTTAAAAGCTACTGATAGTGCTTGGTCAAGCTGTAATGATTGGGGGCAGATAGCAATCGATTCCATAAAAGTAGAAGGGGCATGCAACCTGATAGCGTCCTATAGAGACTCTGACGGCGATGGCTACGGCAATAATGTTGTATCATCGTTAGCTTGCACAGTGCCGGCAGGATATGTTGTCGATAATACTGACTGCAATGATGCGAATGCCGCAGTCCATCCTGGCGCGAAAGATGTTTGCAATGGTGTAGATGATGATTGCACCGCTGCAACTGCCGATGGGAGCGCTGAATCGTGGTACAATCAAGCAACAACCTGCGGTCTAGGTGTTTGCGCAGCAACAGGAAATTATGTTTGTCAGTTAGGAGTAAAGACTGATACTTGCGTAGTTGGAGCTCCAACAGGCACTGACAATAATTGTAATGGTGTCGATGAGAACTGTGATGGAACAGCAGACAATGCCTATGTCCCGGCATCAACCACTTGTGGAACTGGAGCATGTGCAGCAACAGGAACAACATCATGTGTAAGTGGTAGCGTACAAGACACATGCAAACCAGGAAGCCCGACAGCAGAGACTTGCAATGGTTTGGATGATGATTGTAATGGCGTAGTCGATGATGGCTTGACAGCGCCTACTCAATCTTGTTCTGTCGGCGTCGGAGCTTGCATGAATACTGGCACTCAGATCAAGACCTGTAATAGAGTAAATGGTTGGAGCAATTGGGGAGCTTGTTCAGCAATAGCAGGAACACCAGGAATAGAAACCTGCAACGGAATAGATGATGACTGCAACAGCGTAATAGATAATGGAGTCAAAACCACATTCTATAGAGACGCAGATAGTGACGGATATGGGAACCCGACAGTTAAGATTCAGGCATGTTCCGCACCGTCAGGATATGTGGCAAGCAAAACCGACTGCAATGATGCGAATGCAGCAATTCATCCAGGTGCAGCAGAAGTCTGTAATGGAATTGATGACAATTGCAACGGATTAATAGACGATGGGCTAACAAAGTCTGCAAGTAATATCCAGGGACTGTGTTCAGGAAATACACAAACGTGCAAAGCAGGGATATGGAAAGATACCTCTACAAACTACAAGCCGACAGCTGAAATATGTGATAACAAAGACAACAACTGCAACGGTCTTGTTGATGATGGCTTAACAAGAACTACCCATTGCGGGTTAGGCATATGCTCAAGCAATACAGGAAAAGAGACTTGCATAGCAGGGACATGGGGAGGAAATACTTGCAATGCATTTGCAGGAGCGACAACAGAGATCTGTGACGATAAGGATAATAATTGCAATGGTAAAATTGATGAGTCCCCTTGCACAGCGGCAACTTATTGTGGTAATATAATTATTAAAAACATGGTGGATATATCAGGAATGCTAAAGTGTCAGACAGCAGATTGGCAGCATAATGAACCCGGCAGATTGCCTAATGATTGCAGCGTTCATTTGATAAGTTCATCCAAGGTAGTTTGCGTAGCAACGTCGAACGCTAACTAATATAAAGAATCCTAAAACCATTTTTTTGAATGGTTCTTCTTGACATGAGAATAAAAAAAATTAGGAGGTAAAAACGAAGGTGATATAAATTATTTTTTTATTTTACGTTTTTAAGAAGGTCTAATGTTGTCTGTGATGGGACGCTATAAGGCATTCTGTGTAGCTTGGCCTTTTTTTCCATTAATTTCTCTATGCTATCGATGAATCTCATATATTCTTCCCTATTCTCATCCCTTATCTCTATGCATTCGGGCAAGCCGGTATGTATCTCTATGTCGGCAGGATTAAGTCGTGGCAATGTGACAATGAATTGCCTAGAATAGAACACTACCATTTTTGCTTCACTATTGAAAATCTTGAGATTCCTTTCTTTGAAGATTTCTCTTGCGATGGCTCCGATGTCCTCTGCACCGACGAGCTGCACGCTCAAGTTTTTATAATGATCGTTCAGGGAGACGCATAATGTCAGAGGCCCATTCTCGCGGTACTGCCTGAAATATATCTGGTTCTCTGGCTCAGGATATTTCTCTGTCAATGAGATATATAATTAAAGCACCATTTAGTTCACAATATAATAGAAAAAAAATAGAAAAAAACAAATTTTATATCTTCAATACATTCTTGGCAGGCTTCATCTCTTTCCATGCAAGTTCGAAGAGTTCCTCGAGTGCTGATGCAAAGAATGGGGTGTTGACCCAGATGCCGACATCATATGTCGGATGCACTTCAGTATCATCATTTATCATGAACAATATCTCTTTTTTGTCCACTATGGTGAATCTTGCTTTGCTGTCGGTGTGTCTGAGCTCTGCGACGCTGCCAAGGTCTTTTATTGCAGGTATCGCCTCTTTTGTGAGAGGAGCGCATATCCTTATCTTTACCCCGCGCTTCTTCACCTGCTCAAATACTGGCTTCAGGCCTTCTATCTTCCTTAGCAAGCCTTGTGTTGTCGTCATTATCGTGACTGTCTCTTCAGCATTCCTGATGGTCAATTCCAGATGATTGTATAGGTTGTGCCGTCCTTTGAGCGATCCTGATAAGTCAGAAGGCTCGACAAGCTCGATGCCTTGCGTGTGGAGATTGTTCAATTCATCGACCACATCTGTGCTTTTCAGCTCTTCAAGTCTTTTTATTTTCTCATCAGATTCTATCCTTACATTCTTTTTCACGCGCTCTACAATCTCTTTTGGGGAGACTGCGATATATTTTATCGGCTTTCCGATCTTCATCACGACAAAGCCTTTCTTCTCAAGAGATTCAAGTATGTCGTAGCTCCTGCTCCTTGGGACATTTGCTATGTCTGATAGCTCTCCTGCTGTCGAGACTCCTCTGCTCAGAAGTGCTGTCCATATCTTTACCTCGTATAGGTTCAGGTTGAAATATCTTCGTAATTTGCTTAGAAACTCATCTTTAACAATCATTTTAATCCTCCAATTACCTCGTCAGGCAATCCACCCCTTTTTTACCATATAATTTATCTTTCTAATCTAAAATATTTTTCTAATCTGAAAAATGCAAAGCATTTTTGAGCAGGAGATTTTCAATTTCCTTTTCAAAAAATGTAACATATTTTTGTTATTTCACGATAATTAAAAAAGAATATGAATACTACTTTAAATATGTTACGGTTTTTTACTTTTGGAGAATAGTCTCAGATATTAATTGTCACCGAGGGAGAACGATATAATGTGATGTGCTGCTGCAATGCAGGCAGCATATATCCTCGGATTTCATCAGCATATTTTTTCGAACAGCTCTTTTGTATTTTCATGCTGATGAAAGTTTTTTATTTTTTTGATATTTTTTATATTTTTCTGAATATTATATTTTTTTGGATAAGGTGTTTTATTGTATTGTAAGTTTATTGGCATGTCAGAATTCGCTTTCGAGCACGCTTTATGCTTTAGCCCGCAGTTCTTGACATATTGAGAATTTGCCGTCTCATAGTTATAAATAAATTTCCAATATGTTTATATATTTGTTATGTATTTAGTCAATAAATTTGGGGGTTATGATGGCAGATTTAATAAAGATCAGCAACAGTTTGCATCCTTTAGAAAGGAAGATTTTGCCTTTACTGGCTAAATTTAACTCTATCTCTGAATTAGTAGATAATTCTGGCCTAAAAGATGTTGAAGTCATCAGAGCGCTTCAATGGCTGAGAAACAAAGAGCTAATAAACCTGAAAGAAGATCTAAAACAAGTGGTTTTGCTTGACAAAAACGGCATAATATATCAAAAATCCGGTCTTCCTGAAAGAAGATTTCTCAACTCATTGAATAGGGAGATGTCTTTGAAAGATGTTGAAAAGGCTTCTAAGCTATCAAAAGAAGAGGTGAGCCTATGCCTGGGATTGTTGAAAAGAAAAACAGCCATTAACATCTCAAAAAAAGGCAATGATATCCTTGTCTCGCTCACTGATGTGGGAAGAAATATTTTGAAAAAAGAGATGCTTGAAGAGATATTTTTAAAAAAATCATTCCCCCTGGACCCAAAATCACTGAGTCCAGAAGAGAATTTTGCATTCCAAGAGTTAGGGAAAAGAAAAAGCATAATAAAGGTCGATGTACAGAAGACAAAGACAGCAACGCTCACGGCATTAGGCCAAGAAATATTGTCCAGCTCAACATCATTGAACAAAGAGATCATAGATAATCTCACTCCAGACATAATGAAGAGCAGGTCGTGGGCCAATAAGGAATTCCGCGGCTATGACATGAACGCCCAGGTGCCCAAGGCGAATTATGGCAAAAAGCATTTTGAGAATGAAGCGATAGATTATGTCCGCTCGATCTGGCTCAATCTAGGATTCAAGGAGATGACAGGCACTATAGTGCAGACAGCATTCTGGGATCTGGATTCATTGTTTGTGCCCCAAGACCATCCAGCAAGAGAAGAGCAGGATACATTCTATCTAAAGCATCCATCAAAAGGCACAATACCAGACGATCTTAAGAAAAAGGTCAAGGCAGTCCATGAGAATGGGGCAGATACTGGATCAAGAGGATGGGGAAATGCATGGAATGAAGAATTATCAAAAGAATTATTGCTAAGGACTCATACGACAGTATTATCTGCGCAGACAATATCTAAATTGAGAAAAGAAGATCTGCCATTGAAATTCTTTTCTGTAGGGAAGGTGTTCCGCAACGAGGCTGCAGACTGGAAGCATCTGTTCGAATTCTATCAGACAGAAGGCATAGTCGTTGATCCTGACGCCAATTTTGACGACCTGAAAGCGTATCTTAAGGAGTTTTTCACAAAAATGGGATATCACAAGATAAGGATGAGGCCAGGACATTTTCCATATACTGAGCCGAGTGTAGAAGTAGAAGTCTATAATGAAGAGAGAAAAGAATGGATTGAACTAGGAGGGGCAGGGATATTCAGGCCAGAGGTCACAAAGACGTTGATGGGATTTGAATGCCCTGTACTTGCATGGGGCCTAGGCTTTGGAAGGATCACAGTCCCATATTACAATATCGCAGACTTGCGAGACATAAACAGGAATGATATAAAGCAATTGCGCTCGATGAAGAAATGGCTGCTGCAGCCGCAGTGAGGTTAGCATCCTCAGGTGGAGCGATAAATCAATTAAACATTATACACGAGACAGGGGTTGTCCCTTATGGGGTGGCTCGTCATCAAACAAAACATCGGCGAGCGAAACAGATGCTAACCGATTGGCGTCATAAAAAATATTGGCGTGTAAAAAAAGAGGCTTGGGAGAACAGAATGGTTGAAACTTTAATAAGGACACATGCTCAACTTGTGGATCTTATGAATGCGAATGATGAAGTGACTGAACAAGATATTGTGTCGGCCATAAATGAATTGCTGCTTACAGCACCAAATATAATATCTTGGAGAGATCTTCGTCATTCATTGCTAGAACCAGATTTTACTGGATACTCGTCATCTAGGACAGAAGTGACTCCTTATTCTATATGTGTCTTTGAACAAAATCCTAGAGGCAAAGGAGTCATACTTGATGCTGACGGATTTGCTATTTGGAAATCAGAAAAACCTTTCGATCCAGACAAAGGCGTAAAGCTCTTCAAGTTTGACAAAAAATACTTTCCTGATGATATGGATTTACATAACTCCGTACATAGACCAATACATTATCTGCTAGAAAATCTTGACGGTGAATATGCAGGAAATTGGACAGCAGCATCAGGAAATGGATATGCATTTATGAAGAGATCAGAAGGAGTGGATTATACTACTAATGCAATGTTTATTAGATTTTATTTGGAAGGATTAAGGAGACTGAAATAATAATATATACTCAAAAGAGGTTTGGGAGAATAAGATGGGCGATGTGTCAGAGAAATGGAAGGATCTAGGAATTATCTGCGATTCTAATCATGTAAGCTTTGAGATGCAAAATTATCTGCAGGAAATAATTCGTGATATGATATATGAGGCACAATCTGTAAAGATCGGTCCTGTAGAGATAGTTCTAGCAAATGATCTTTTGAAAAATCCTACGCATTTAGGGAGGATTATGAAAGGGCAGTATCAAAACCCTGCAGAGGATGAAAGCCTGTTCCTGATGACAGATATAAATGATCTCAGGGTATTCAGTCCTCATATGATGCCGTCGATGGGAGTCCTTGAGGATATTGATGGCGTGGCATTATACGGAGCAAAGAAGAAAGGTAATCAATTATTGCTCACAATACAATATCTTACAAGAGAAGATGAGAAATCATCCATGAGAAGGGAATGGATATTGCAAAAATCCGACAAGAAATTCCGGAAAGAGGATCCGTCCACTTCAAGATATATAGGATATTATGAAGATGGCATGACTCATCTTGTGATGTTAGATGAGTACCCGGAAAATGCCACACTAGATCATGTAGTAAGGCGATATATGAAGGGTCAAAAAAGTGTAAAGAGATTAAGAGATGCTGTTTAGGGATGTGGGAGTAGCAATGGATGACAGGAAAATATTCGAATTGACAAGGCTGAAGCTTGCATACCAGAAACAGATCGTGTTCATCATAGGATGGCTCACATTGACGATATTAGGAGTCATACTGTACGTCTATAATATCTATAGCTATAATTTTTCATTGTTCATCGTGTCGATTGTGATGATGGCCACAGGATTCATTGGCATAATGACGGTCGATCAGAAGATAAAGACGATATCTGGGAAGATAAAAGGATTATGAGGGATAAGCATGACTGAACAAGATATTTATTGCATATCGCAATTTTCAATTCAGGAAACATCATCATTATTGCCTAAGAAGTTTTATCAGATGGCAGACGATATAGCAAAGATAGAGCATGAGATTGCTGTTGCCGACCCTACTGAATTGAAGCGAGAAGTCTTGGATCTGCTGCTCGACGGATATCACCAATTTGCAAACCCGCATCTTGATGAGACTTTTGATGAGACATTGCGTCAGGTGCGTGAGCGAGACAGCAGAAGAATACACGAATTTTAATTTTACAGTTTATTTTACATGTTAAGGATATTAATTTATTATCAAAGAGGTCTGGGAGAATAAGATGATATATGCGATGGGATATAGTGCGCGGTTAGAAAAAATGATGGATCGATCTGACAGCAGTCAGGAGTTCGATCTTGTGACTATGATAAATGCGTTGAGCATTTCTAGACTTAATGAGATTCAGCCGATAGAGCTTCGTCAGTGCTTAATCGCTCCAGATTATGTCGGGACTTGGTTTTCGCCAAACGGACTAAGCGTTTATGGTTTGAGCGTGCTCTCACTGCAACCTGGCAAAGGGATAATACTTGATGCTTTAGGGTTTGCTATTTGGGAATCAGAAAAGGCTTTTGACCATGAGGCGCAACTGCTGACTTTTGATAAACAATATATTCCTAGAAATTTTAATCTTATTGCCTCAGATGAGCCCATCCGTTATGCTCTTAAAAAGCATGAAAATGGCTTTGAAGGCACCTATTCGAGATCTTCAGAACAAGGATTAGCATTCATGAAGCGAAATCAACCTGCTGACGAGCTTTTGTCTGCAGTGATGGCAAGATTTTATTTAGACGGTCTGAGGAAATTACAGTAAAGATAAAGAAGAGGTCTGGGAGAATAAGATGATTGGTATCGATACTGAAGTGGACAATCTATCTGCGAAGACATTGGATCATGTCGTGTTGAGTGAGGCTGAGATGACATTATTCAATACTATCCATGAGCGCAATCTGATGGATGCTCATGAAGCACTTGTGCAGTGTCTCAATTCAGATATGGCGTCTAAAATAAATACTTTGGGAGATAAATTGCATATTGATCCCGACATCATGGCGCTAGACAGCTATGGTATGGTTGAACTGGTCATGAATCCAATATATTTCGGCGATATAAGTATTAGATCACAAAAGCATGGCGCTATACTGAAGAGGCATAATAGTTTTAGCGCTACGCCCATAATTCCATCTGCGGAGTTGGCAGAGATTTTTAAGTCAGATGGTGATAACCTCTACTTGTTTTTCAACATGCAAAAAGGATTTATGCTGGGCAGCGGCGTAAAAAAGAAGATCAAGGATTGCGAGTACATTGATTTGAAATTAGTTGACGTATTCATTTACAGGGATCCTTATAATGCTCTTGATTTTCACGCAAAAGGAAAATGGGGAAGGTATAAGGGAAGGATAAGCGCCCAAGAAAAGCCATATGGCAGTCTAGTGATGAATAAGGTAGATAGCCCTGAGATTTCGCAGGCATTGATCCCTGAGTGGTATATAAAAAACTTGAATGATTTCAATATGGATAGGATAAGATTGATGCATTAAACAATAAAAGAGGTAAACTAAAATGCCGACTGTAACATTCAACAAAAGGACTGTATTGGAACTATTGGGGAGAAAGATCTCTGACGAGCAATTGGCTGATAGGATCAGCATGCTAGGGACAGGATTTGAAGGCATCTCTGGCGATGAGATGACTGTCGAGATATTCCCCAACAGGCCGGATCTTCTGAGCGAGCAAGGTCTTGCGAGGGCACTCAAGACTTTCATGGACATAAAGCGCGGATTCAAGATATATGATGTCAAGAAATCCAATGTCAAAGTGGTCATTGACAAGTCTGTAAAGCAGGTCAGGCCATATACTGCATGCGCAATTGTGAAAGGATTGAAATTGACTGATGATAAGATAAAAGAGATAATCCAGATTCAGGAAAAATTGCATATAACATATGGTAGGAACAGGAAAAAGGCAGCCATAGGGATTTATCCTCTAGAGCATATAAGGCCTCCTATATATTACAAGGCATTGCATCCTGAAGAGATAAGATTCAAGCCATTGGACTTGAATAAGGACTTGACCGGTTCGCAAATACTTGCGATACATCCTACAGGAAGAGAATATGGGCATCTGCTCGAAGGCAATGAGAAATATCCTGTATTCATCGACAGCAAGATGCAGTTCATGAGCATGCCTCCAATCATCAACAGCAATAATGTGGGAAAGATCACAACCACTACAAAGGATGTGTTCATAGAATGCTCAGGATTCGATTTCAACTATCTGCACACGTGCCTAAATATTATCGTGACAGCATTGGCTGATATGGGTGGGGAGATATATTCTGTAGAACTGGTGTATCCTGACAAGAAATATGTCACGCCGATCCTTTCTGGAAAAGAGATGAAGCTGGACATCGCCTATGTGAATAAGATTCTTGGTACACAGATCAAGGATACTGAATTGAAGACATTGCTGGAAAAGATGGGCCATGATTATAAGAACAAGAAAGCATTGACTCCAGGATATAGGGTGGACATATTGCATCCTGTCGACCTGGTCGAGGATGTCGCCATAGCATATGGCTATGAGAATTTCCCTGGCAAGATGTCCTATGTTGCGACGACAGCGAGCGAAAAGCACATCGAGGTATTCAAGAATAAGCTGAGGGAGATGCTTGTCGGTGCAGGATTATTGGAAGTCAAGAATTATCATCTCACCAGCAAGGATTTCCAGACCAGGCTCATGAATTTCAATGCTGATCTTGTCGAGCTAGGGAATTCTGTAAATTCTGAATACAATGTCCTAAGATATTGGCTGATACCGTGCCTTATGGAGACATTGAAGTATAATAAGCATTATGAATATCCCCAGAATATTTTTGAGATAGGCACGATATTTCGGATAAATGAGGATTTTGAGACAAGGACCGCAGAATCAGAAAGGCTTGCCATAGCATATTGCGGGAGCGATGCCAATTTCACAAAGATAAAGCAATTGCTCGATATAATAATGGATGCCTTGGGCATGAAATATGAGATATTGGATACAGAGCATTCATCATTCATAAAAGGCAGGGTCGGAAGGGTGACTGTGAACAACGAGAAGATAGCTTATGTCGGAGAATTGCACCCTCAAGTGCTGTTGAATTGGCAGCTTGAGATGCCTGTGTCAGTGCTTGAGATAAATGTCACAGAGCTTTTCAGGACAATGCATTTCCCAGAAGCAGAGATTGAAAAGCATCCTTCGCAAGAGAAGAAACAAGAAAAGAAACAAGAAAATAGATTTGAAAAAAAACATGAGAAGAAACAAGAGATCAGGCAGAAACATGAGAAGAAGCAGGGAAAGAAAGCGAAAAATATGCTGAAAGCAAAGCATATTTCTAAGAAAAAGAAAATAAAATCTAGATAAACTAAGAGAAAATAATATTATCACATATATTAGCATGGATGACAATAAATTTATGGATATTGCATATTCTGAAGCTAAAAAAGCCTTGGTCAGAGGAGATTATCCTGCTGGATGCGTCATTGTAAAAAATGGGAAAGTGATAACAAAAGCTTCGAGCAGGGGGATCACATCAAAGGATGCGACTGCTCATGCAGAAATGCAAGCGATAAGCGATGCTTGTCAGAAAATGAGATCAAGATTTCTTCAGGATTGTGTCGTCTATACAAATATTGAGCCGTGCCTGATGTGCGCGAAAGCAATGGTTTACGCAAGCATTAAAAAAGTCGTTTACGGTGCAGAACACAAAGAATATGAAAACAAAAAAACATTTGATATTCTAAAACAAAATGATATTGGTAAAGATATACAGGTTGTAAGCGGCTGCCAAAAACAAAAAGCACATCGATTGCTCAAGATTTTTCTAGCGAAACATCCAGACTTCTTACGAATATAGAAAAGAGTCTGTACGATCCAAGAAATGAACTTGTTTATTTTATTATTTTATAACGCAATTGGATTATCCCGGATTTCAATCTTTTTACATCAAGCAGTCTTAGTTTGCTTTCAAAATTTTCTTGAGAGAAAATCCTTATTCCATTTCCCAATACAAATGGCTCAACATTGATTATTATCTCGTCGACTAAACTATCTTTCATGAATGCTGAGTTGATTGTCCCTCCACCACTCAGGAGAATTTTCTTGAATCCTAGTTTCGAGGCTTTTTTCAAGGCATCTTCTGGCGAGCTCGCAAGAGTATATCCTTTATTGAGTTTGAAGTCAGGATTGTTAGATATTATTATCTTTGTTGCTTTGATCTTGTCAAAATTATATTCTTTCCATTTTTTTACTTCTTCGTAGGTTTTTCTTCCGACTATAAAACAATCCATCTCTTTTGTCAACCCCAAGAAAACTTTCCAATTTTCATGTGACAGGAAGTCTTCATCATAATTGTTTCTGGCAATTATCCCATTTATGGTCTGTGCCATGTATAAGATTACTTTCATAGTACGCTAATCACCTATCACTTTATCAATATTTCTTCTTCATTCATATCTTGCAAATATTGCCTTATGATTATAGATTATCATGAATATTGCAAGAAGGCCGTCTATTATGAATAATGCCCAGAGTATGTCGAAGACTGTCGAATGCAGCTGCACGATCTGATATATCATCACTGCTGCAGCCGCAAGAAACACCATTATGAACCCATATCTCTTGACAGCAAGGTCATACATCATGAGTATAGATACGAGCGATAGGAACAATGTGGCGAAGACATAGAGCCCGAGGATATCCCCGACATCATATTGCTTTCCGAAGAACGCGCCCGATATCTCGTGAGGGAATATCGCCATCGCAAGTGTCAGTATTAGCCCTCCTATAAGGAATATCTTTAGGGTGTTCCTAAATGTTTTTATGATATTCTTTGTGTCTCCGTTGCTGTAGAACTCCACGATCTTAGGGAACATCACGCCTGCAGAGCCGAACGCCATGCTGAGCAATACTTTTGCGAGCATCGCCGCTGCCGCAAAGTTCCCTGTAGTCTTTGCATCAAAGAAATGCTTCACAAGTATCAAGTCGATGTTTGATATCACAGCGAATGCTATGCATGCGAGGAATACTGGTATCGCAAACCTGTATATATCCCTGAATTCTATCTTATATGGCTTGTTGATATAGACCTTTCTTAGTATGTATGCAGAGAATACCAATGTTATCGATGCCCCGACGATCAACCCTGCAACAATGGTCCTGATGCCAAAGGCCAGGAGCACTAGTGATCCTGCTATCAAGAGCCTGAGTGCCGCATCAAGCAGTTTGTATTTTCCGACATAGCTGAACTCCTGGAGTCCCCTCAATATTCCTTCGATTATTGGCATAAGAAAGCTTATCCATATGAGCAGGCCGAATATTATTATCATATAATAGTCTGTGATGTTGAGGAATGCAGAGATTATCCTGCTCATGATGATGTTTAACACAAAGATTGCCATGCCTATGATGAAAAAGAATATGAATGCCCAGTTTGCAAGGAATTTCATCTTGTCATACTGTTGCCTTGTCCTATAGTATGAGATGAATCTTGTGACTATGAGGCAGACGGCAGATAAGGTTATCAGTACAATAGTGTTTATCGTGAGCAATGTCTCCAGCTCCCCGTATTGCTCAGGCCCCAGCCTTCTAGACATTATGAAATGGAATACTAGGTTCAGAATAGCTACCACTACAGAATTGACGCTCACCTGGAATATGTTCTTGAGAAGGTTTTCTGAATTTATATTCGTGAAGATAGATTTCTTCTTTTCCTTGAATGTGTTCTTATTCCTTGAATCAGGGTCCATCAGCATCTGTTGCTAATCAGGATTTAAAAAATTATCTTAAAAATCCTAATAAATAAAATCTATATATTATTTTCTTATTGCTATGGTCACATCAGCATTTTTCAATGCTTTCCTCGCTTCTGTAATTATATCATCACCAACATATTTTGCATTCCCTGTTACAGATTCCATGATATCTGCAAGCGTCGTTTTATCACAGCTTATGAGAACCTGATAATTGCCTCCAGACAATGTCACGATTAATTGCCCCATAAGGGATCCATATTTTTCCACTGTAGCAATTTTTCCATTGAGTTCTTTGCCTGCCATTTTCTCCTCCAGATATGATATTTTATTCAGTTGAATATTATCGCTGCATAGCTCACTGAATTGAGATATCTTGAGTTCTCCTCAAGGTCTGCTGATGTATAATACTGCTCTAGGCTCACTTTTGCTGACTTCAATGACTTGAGCAGTACCGCAATCCCCATATAGCCGCATATAGTCATCATATGCTCTTCAAAATATTTCATGAACCCTTCAGGATCAAGCTTTTCTATAAGATCTATCGCATCCCTGTCTGAGGTGTATATCTTCTCTTTAGGGTTGTCAGAGAATGGCACATGATGGTATAATCTTCCATAATGCGTGAAATCAGAGCTTATTATGAATACGACCTTCTTGTTCTGCTCGACGATGACCTCTTTGATGTCTGTGGCGAGCTTTTTGTAATCTATATCCCCGAGTATGATCGGGACCATCTTCAGTTCATGCATCTTGTCCTTTGTCACATATTGCAAAAATGGCAATTGCACTTCTATGGAATGCTCTTCTTCATGCGCTTTCTCGTCTGCTGCCAGTTCAGAATTCTTCTCAAGCAATGCTGTGGCGAATTCCTTGTCTACGCGCACAAGCCCGAACGGCGTCTCATATCCGTCAAGCGATACTGCATTGATGTGGGAATGATGATTAGGTCCTATTATGATATAGACGTCTGGAAATTCTGATTCAGCGATCTCCTTATATGCCCAGGCAGCGCATGGGCCAGAGAACATATACCCTGCATGCGGCGCTATGATCGCCTGCAATTTCTTTGATCTTTTGTTGATAGGCAAATCGCCAGGGCCGTTCTTGTCATTGAAGCAGTCAGTTATCTGCTTGTCCAGCAGGACATCATTCTTTTCATAAAACTGACCAGCAAACACAGGTTTTCTTGCCATGAGTATCACCTTAGATATTGATTTGTATTATCGCTATATTTATACAAAATATCGTCTAGGTTTATATGTTTTGCGGATTTAAATGTCGGCTTTGACAGCACTGCATGGCGAGCTTTATCTATTATTAATCATGTTCGCTAAAAATCTAATGAGTAAGCGAAATCATATGCAATGCGAGCGCAGTGCTGAGGGCGTTTTTTCCAGCAACTTTAAATATATATCCAGCTATCCTTTATCGTGGAGAGAATTGCCATAATCATTTTGCTCATAACCTGCATCGCGCTTGCTGCATGTTCAGATATCGCTAGTCCAGGGGTGGAAATCATGGATAAGAAAATTTCTTCAAGTCTGATCATCAAGAGTCCTGCATTTTCTGACAATACGATGATGCCAAGGAAATATTCCTGCCAAGGCGATGATATAAATCCTCCTCTGGAATTTCAAGGCATCCCAAGCAATGCAAAAAGCCTTGTGCTGATAGTCGAAGATCCTGATGCGCCTATGGGTACATGGGATCATTGGGTGCTGTTCAATATCCCTATCATAAATAATATTTCAGAAGATTCTATCCCTCAAGGAGCTTTGCAGGCAAGCAACAGTTGGGGAAATAATTCTTATGGAGGCCCATGCCCGCCGTCAGGGACGCATCGATACATGTTCAGATTATATGCGCTCGATACGATGTTGAGCCTTGATGAGAGCGCGAACAAGAGCGATGTCGAGAGTGCGATGCAAGGGCATGTAATCGCGCAAGCACTATTGACAGGATTATATCAAAAGACTTGACTCAATTTATTATATAAGATGACATTATTCAAGATGTTAACTTATTATGCAAGACTATTGTCGGCAAGTATTATTTCACAATCTTTAAATAGATAGGTAATACTTTATGGTAAATAATATTTATTGAGGGTGATTTTATGGATGGGAAAGAACTGCCGCTTGCTGCGATGGAAAGGATTCTGAAGAAAGGAGAGCCGAACATAAGGATAAGCGATCCTGCAAAAGAGGAATTAAGGACACTTCTTGAAGAGCATGGGGAGAGGATCGCAAGGACTGCAGCGAAATTCGCATTGCATGCAGGAAGGAAGACCATAAAAGCAGATGATGTGAAACTGGCATCAAAGAACAGGATTGAATAGGATGGATTGAATAGAATGGAAAAAGATAAATTAGTGATTGCAATCTGCGGAACATTATTGTCTGGCAAAGGCCTTGTTGCAGAGATATTGAAATCAAAAGGATTCATGCATGCATCAGTTCGGGCATTGATAAAAGAAGAGCTTGAGAAGAGGAATCTTCCGCCGACACGCAAGAATCTCCAGGATATAGGGAATGAGATGAGAAAAGAGCACGGTGCGCAGTATTGGGTGCAGAAGGCTTTAGAGAAATACCAATCATACACTGCTCCATTGATAATCGAGAGCCTGAGGAACATGGGCGAGGTAGATTGGCTTAAGAAGAATTGTAATTGCTATATAATCGGCGTCGATGCGCCATTCGAAGTGAGATGGGAGCGCCTGAAGAACAGGAACATAGACGCTGACCTGATGGACCATGATAAGTTTGTGATAGATGATGCACGCGACAGGGGATTCAACGAGCCCTTAGACGGCCAACAGACAGCGATGCTTCTTGTGCATGCAGACTTTTTGATAAGCAATGATGAGCAATTAAAAGGAAGATTAGAGGATTCTAAGCTATACAAAGAAGTGAATGAGATATATAGGAAGATAAAGAAGTGAATTATTAAATATAATTAATCTTTCAGTCGCAGGTCATATCCGGCCTGCTGCATTGCTAGTTCTTTGTGGGATCGATGAATTCTTTCACTAGAAAACTGAGATATGCCCTTCTGTCGCCTATGTCTATCAATGCATCATATTCTCTTCCGCCAAATGTCCCGAGCACATGATATTTGAAGTCTGTCCTAATTATGCCTTCGTATGTCTCTCCCTTAACCTTGCGCTCTTTCTCATTATTGAAAAACATCTCTGTGGCCTCAACTACGAGCTCCAGCCTCTCATCATCTGTCATCAATGTGTCTGTGTTCAGAAAGGTGAATCCCCATCTATATCCATAATCCGTTTTTCCCAGCTCGTTCATTTTATTATTACCCTTCTCGCGAGCATCTTCTCTGCCCAAGTCATCCCTTTGTTTGCTATATGTTCTATTGCTTTTTGATAATGCGCCTGTGCTTTCAATACTGAATCTATCTGTCTTATGGTATATTTAGGAAAATCAGCCATGAATTTTAATCCTCCCTCTTCACCAAACGTGAATCTCAAAGCTGCATCGTAATCACGATAATTCTCAGTATTTATTCCTCTGTATTTGCGTATCGTTTGGGGATGCACTGGTACACTATATTTTTTTTGGATAGTATCAAGAATTACTTTTTCTATTGGTCCAAGATAATCTGTTCTAGGATTTGCAAGAGTCATTGTTCCCATGACCCGCAATCCTTCAACTTCATCATCTTTTGGGTTGATGAACATCTTCAACGCAAAATCTTTGACTACAAAATAAATATCTTTGTGAGCCGGGCTTTTAGACTTCGCTCTTTCCATCCTATTTTCATGCAAAAGGTCTAAGAAAAGGTCTCTGTCAAATCCTTCATATCCTGATATAATCTTTTGTATATCATCGAGTATTATCTTATCCATTCAATAAAGTAATTAGAAATTCTTTATAAATTTTACTATTAATAAGTACTAACTATTATATTCAAAATTATTCCTGTATTCAGACCTTTTCTAGAACGGCAGATTATCCCTATCATTTGATTGTTTCTTTTCAGCGATCTTCCTTCTTTGCTTCAGCTCGAGCTGGTCGGCTATCTTCTTTGATGTGAAGCTCATCTCGTCCAATACTTCTCCTGACTTATAATCTATGATGCCTGTGCTGGGCACGAGCCTATATTTTCTGACGCCATCAGCAGCAGGGTCTGGCATCAAAGTGACTCCAGAGAATTCTTTTAATATGAGCTCAGTAAGCGCACCATGATGTGATGTTATGAAGACCTTGCTGCATTTTTTTTCCAGTTCAGTGAGCAATCTTTTGCCCATCTCCTGGGCTGTATGCGC
>Ga0182017_10001442_pt1 | contig 18310 bp, 15 predicted proteins | sample 712E3DmetaG_FD_120492 | JGI IMG/M metagenome (GOLD analysis project Ga0182017, IMG submission 120492) | Permafrost microbial communities from Stordalen Mire, Sweden - 712E3D metaG | ecosystem: Environmental > Terrestrial > Soil > Wetlands > Permafrost | place: Sweden: Stordalen | collected... | reverse complement strand
GGCATTCTCCGAAGTGGAGCGGTTCATCGATACGCCGGTGAAACACTATTCGAGCGGCATGTACCTCCGCCTCGCGTTTGCCGTGTCGGCGCACCTCGAACCCGATATTTTGCTGGTGGACGAGGTGCTCGCCGTCGGGGACGCCTCGTTTCAGAAGAAATGCCTCGGAAAAATGGAGGATGTCGCGAAGGAGGGGCGAACGGTCCTGTTTGTCAGCCATAACATGGGGGCGATCAGGTCGTTGTGCACATCGGGCATCGTCCTCAACGGGGGGGAGATCATCGAATCGGGCGAGATCAGCAAGAGCATAGAAACGTACTACCGTATGATCGGCGCACTCGGTGACGCCTCGGTGGAGGACGCACTTGAAGGAGCGGGAGGAAGAAAGGGGTTCGGTCTCGTGGTGCTGAACAAAGGGCGGGGAAACACCGTGGCGCAGTCCGACATCTTCAGCGTCGCCACGCGGCTGCATGTCGACCAGAATGTCAGCGGGTTTTCCCTCCTCTGTTATCTCGAAGACATGCAGGGACGGCTCATCGTCCGTTCCCGCCGCGAAAGCAATGACCTCGGGTTCAAGACCGTCCCTCTGGGGACGTACGACATCACCCTCAAGGTCCCCGCTCTCTGGCTGAACCCGGGACTCTATTCACTCTACTTCAAGGTCCTCTACTGGGGGGAGCGCGCGTCGGCGAAACACCTTTCGGACAAGTTCCCGCTCGATATCGAGGGGACCGACAGCCGCTCGGATGCGATCCTGCATCCGACCGTGGACTGGTCCGTGGGGTTTCGCGAAGAAATTGCGAAGAACTGAAACCCGGATGCGCGTCCTTGGTTTGATACCCGCTCGCGGGGGCTCGAAAGGCGTTCCGCGCAAGAACATCAGGCTACTCGGCGGGAAGCCGTTGCTTCAGTACACCGCCGAGACGGCGCGCGCCGCGCGGCTTCTCTCGCGGGTCGTGCTTTCCACCGACGATGAGGAGATTGCGGTCATCGGAAGGGAGTGCAAGCTGGAAGTTCCTTTTATGCGTCCGCCGGAGCTGGCGGTGGATGCGACGCCAAGCCTTCTCGTCGTCAAGCACGCGCTGGAGTGGCTCGGGAGCCGCGGCGACGTATTCGATGCGGTCTGTCTCCTGCAGCCCACGCATCCGTTCCGTCAGCCCGGAGATATCGACGCCTGCATAGCGCTGCTCGGTGAGAGCGGGGCCGACTCCGTTGTCACTGTCCTTCCCGTCCCGACGGAATACAACCCCCACTGGGTGTTTTTCAGAGGACCGGATGGTGCGCTCCGCCTGAGCACGGGAGAGTCAACGCCGATCCCCCGGCGTCAGGATCTTCCCCCCGCATTTCACAGGGAAGGCTCTGTGTACGTCACACTGCGGGATGTTGTGTTGAAGGGGGGGTCTCTTCTCGGGGACCGCGTGATCGGTTATCCGATGGACCCCGGGAAAAGTGTCAATATCGATACGCAGGATGACTGGGCGCGCGCTGAGAAGCTGCTCCGCGGAAGCACCCTCTAGCGGCGTTTGGATACGGCGGGGCGCCCGGTCGCCTCATGCTGTGCCCGAAATCACGAATGTTTGCAGGGTTTTTCCGTTCCTTTACTCGCGGAACTGGAAGTTCCCGTCCGGTGTGAGCAATGAACGAGTCTACGGGAAGGAATGGACCAGATCAAATATCTCCTCGTTGTGCCGGATGGCGTCGGCATCCGCAATTTCTTCTGCACGCGGGTCATCGACCGCCTTCTCGAATCAGGCCAGGTGGTCGTCTGGCACGCGCTTCCGAAAGAAAGCGTGGCCCCGTTTCAGGAGCGATGGGGAGAGCGTGTGCGGTGGGTGGAGCTTCCGCCCATCGTGGATGGACTTGTCGAGAGGCTTTTCCGGCAGTCGAAGATCTTTGCGCAGATCTACTGGCAGCAGAAGGACGGTCCCGATGTGCAACTGAAGCGGAGGCGCCCGCCGGGCCGCCTCAAGGCAAAAGCCATGTACATTGCCGCGCGCCTGCTCGGGCGCGCCTGTTCGTTTCCCCGCGGCATCCGGTGGCTGGACTGGATGCACCAGAGGTCTGCGTACAACGCTCCCCACACGGCTGCATTCGTCTCGTTTCTCAAGGCGGAACGGCCCAGCATGGTGTTCTGTACCCACCAGCGTGCACTTGAGGCCGTCCCCGCGATGCTCGCGGCGAAGGCACTGGGCATTCGTTCGGCGGTGTTCATTTACTCCTGGGATAATCTCCCCAAGGGGAGAATGGCCGTCTATGCCGATACCTACGTGGTCTGGAGCGAGTTCATGAAACGCGAGCTCCTTCAATACTACCCCGATGTCACACCCGGGAGAGTGGATATCGTCGGCACCCCCCAGTTTGAGGACTACTTCAACAGCTCGCTCATCGTGCCGAAGGAACGGTTCTTCGGGGAGCTCGGACTTGACGTCCATCGTCCCGTCGTCTGTTTCTCGGGGAATGACATCACATCCCCGTTCGATCCGGTGTATCTGGAAGATCTCGCTGATGCCCTGCTCCGGGTTCCGGCTGGGGAGCGTCCTCAGGTTCTCTTCCGCCGCTCGCCGGTGGACACGAGCAACAGGTTTGACGGTGTGCTCGAGCGCCACCCCGAGATCGCCGTCTCCAATCCCCGGTGGCTCCGGGTCAAGGACGACAACTGGGCGCAGCTCGTCCCGACGCAGGAAGATGGGACGCTCCTTGTCAATGTCGTCTATCATTCGGACGTGGTGGTGAACGTCGGCTCGACGATGGGGATGGATTTCGCGATATTCGACAAACCGGGGATCTATATCAACTATAACCCCGAAGGGCGTGCGGGAGAGTGGGATATTCATGAAGTCTACCGGCTCCCCCATTTCGTCCCCGTGCACCGGATCCAGCCGGTGTACTGGGCGGGTTCACCGCAGGAGCTCGGAGACCAGGTTCTTCATGCGCTGAAGAACAGATATGAGAAACAGGAAGCGCGGAAGGCGTGGCTGGACCTCATCGTCAGCCAGCCGCTCGACTCCGCCTCCGAGCGCTTTGCCGATGAGATGAGGAAGATTGCTCTGAACGGGGATCCAGTGACGGTGCACGCAGGATGAAACTTTGTTTTGAATGCTCTGAGTATCCACCGGGTACTCACGGGGGGCTCGGGAGCCTGGTGCAGATCCTTGCGCGGGGGCTGGTAGAGGCCGGTCACCAGGTGCGCGTCGTCGGTCTCTATGACGCGGCATACGCCGCGCCGGATTACGAGGAGGATAACGGGGTTTCCGTCTGGCGCCTCCGCATCCCGGCGTCCCGCTGGGGTTGGGTGAGCGCGCGCCGTCGCCTCTTTTTGCTCGTCCGCCAATGGTGCATCTCCGGCGATGTCGAACTGATCGAAGTGCCGGACTTCGGCGCACCGGCGGCCGGCTGGCCGTCTCTCCCTGTTCCCGTCGTAGTGCGTCTGAGCGGTTCCGCGAGCTTCTTCAGGAGCGAAATGGGGCGAAGGGCCGGGTGGTTTACATATCGGCTGGAGCGGGCGTCGATCCGGAGGGGCGATTTCATCCTCTCCTCGAGCCGCTATATCGGGGCGAGGACAAGGGGGGTATTTGGCATACGTCAGGAGCCGGACGCAGTCATCTACAACCCCGTCGATCTGCCGGACCATCTCACCGGGGCGGGACGCGACCCGAACTCGGTCTTCTTTGCGGGGACGCTCGCGGTGAAGAAAGGAGTAGTATCGCTTGTCAGGGCCTGGCCGGAGGTAATCAAGGGATGGCCCGGGGCGGTCCTGCACATCTGGGGGAAGGACGGGGAGGCGCCGGAAGGAGGTTCTATGCGCGGGTTCCTGGCTTCGCTTCTTCCCGCGGCCATTGCGGGGAGCGTACACTTTCACGGGCACGTGAGGCTCGAGGAACTTCTGGACGCATTTCAGACAGCGGGGATGGCGATCCTCCCCTCCTATGCCGAAGGGTTTGCATTGACCCCGCTTCACGCCATGGCGGCGGGATGCACCACGATCTACACGACAAGGGGGAGCGGGCCGGAATTGATCGACGACGGGATCACGGGGATACTCGTCGACCCCGATCGGCCTGACGAGATCGCCCGTGCCATCCTTTCGTTGCTGCAGGATCCGGATCTCGCCGCGCGCATTGGGGAAAGGGGGCGGCACCACGTGGAAGAGTCGTTCTCCTTACCCGTGCTCCTTGCCCGGAACGAGGATTTTTACAGTCGCTGTCTGAAGGAGTTCGGGCTGCGTCGGCATCAACGAAGAGGGGAGCAAGTCCATGCGGTCTGAATTTCTGATCTTTGGCCAGCCGTTAATCGAAGAAGAAGAGCAGGATGAAGTCCTTGATTCCATGCGCAGGGGATGGCTCGGAACGGGTCCGAAGGTCGCAAAGTTTGAAAGCGACTTTGCGGCATACAAGGGAGCCCCGTATGCCGCAGCGCTCAACTCATGCACGGCTGCCCTGCATCTCTCCCTTCTTGCGCTGAACCTCCGGAAGGGGGATGAAGTCATCACTACTCCCATGACGTTCTGTGCGAGCGTGAACAGCATTATTCACGCGGGAGCGACCCCGGTCCTTGCAGACGTCCGTCCCGATACGATGAATATCGATCCGGACGAGATACGAAAGAAGATCACAAAGCGGACCAGGGCGATCCTCCCTGTCCATTTCGCGGGGCGGTCGTGCGACATGGATGCGATCATGGCGATTGCGGACGAGCATTCGCTCGCAGTTGTTGAGGATTGCGCGCATGCCATAGAGACCGAGTACAGGGGGCGAAAGGCCGGGACGATCGGCAATTTTGGCTGCTTCAGCTTCTACTCGACGAAGAACGTCGTGACGGGGGAAGGCGGACTGGTGCTCACACGGAAGTCGGAAGACACCGACCGGATCAAGGTGCTCGGTCTCCACGGTATGAGCAAGGACGCGTGGAAGAGGTTCAGCGATGCGGGGTTCAAACACTACGATGTTGTCGAGGCGGGTTTCAAATACAATATGATGGACCTGCAGGCCGCCATTGGCATACACCAGCTCTCGCGGGTCGAGAAACACTGGAAGAGACGGGAAGCCATCTGGGAGGCCTACCAGCGCGCCTTCTCCGGGCTTCCGGTGGATAGACCGGCGCCCGTGGAATCAGGGACCCGTCACGCCTACCACCTGTACACGATCCTCATCAATGCGGAGCGCGCCGGGATCGGCCGCGATGAGTTCCTCGATGCTATGACGCGCGAGAAAATCGGCGTCGGGGTTCATTACAGGAGCATTCCCGAACATCCCTACTATCAGAAGACGTTCGGATGGAGGGGGGAAGACTACCCCCATGCGCTGAAGATCGGACGCGAGACGGTGAGCCTCCCTCTCTCGCCGAGGCTGAGCGATGCGGATGTGAACGATGTCATTGAGGCCGTCGGAAAACTCGCCGGGGGCACGGCCGGGTGAGCGGCGATGGGAACATACTCTCCTCGTTCAGACTCGGCAGTGATGACCGGAGTCTTCTCCAGCCGCCCGGTCCGTCCGACCCGTTGATCCCCGGCGTCTCTCTGGTGATGTGCACGTACAAACGTGCCGGAAGCCTGAAGGGTTTCCTCGCCTCCCTGGGAGCACAGGAGCTTCAGCCCCATCGTCTCATCATCGTCGATGCAAGTCCGGATGAGGAGACCGAGAGGCTCGTCAGGGGATGGTCCACCGGGAAGCCGCTCGCGCGTCTGATGCTGTATTTCAGGGTCACCGGACCGCTCAAGGGACTTACGCGTCAGCGGAACTTCGGGGTCCGCTGGGTCGATACGGATCTGACAGTGTTCTTCGACGATGATGTGGTTCTGAGGTCCGGCTGCCTTTCGGAGATGGAAGGCGTGCACCGCCGTCTGAAAGGGAGCGTGGCCGGAGTGGGGGGGTACATGGAAGGTAGCTTTCAGCCGACTAACCGTCTCTGGCGGACGCGTCGATTCCTGGGGATTGTGTCCGACCTCCGCCCGGGGAGCTACCAGCGGTCCGGCATGTCCGTCCCCTGGTCGTTTTTGCCCCCCACCGAAGGAGTTGTCGAGGGGGACTGGCTCCCGGGGGGTGCGACGATGTGGAAAACAAGCGTGGTCCGGGAGACCGGTTTCAGCGAAGTGTTCGAGGGGTACGCCCAGGGGGAGGATCTGGACTTTTCGCTCCGGGCGCGCCGCAAAGGGAGCCTCGTGATGGCCGGGGGAGCGAGGTTCCTTCACCTGCTGGACGAAGGGGGAAGGCCGTCTCATCAGAAGCTGGGGTATATGGCGTTGTACAATCGCTACCAGATCCAGAGAAGGGGGCTCGCCAATCGATCCCGGCTCGACGTGGCGTGGTTTATGTATGCGTGGGGCCTCGATACGCTCATGCTCGCGCGGAACTTCGTTTTCCCCCGCAGGGTCGTGCCGACTCTCCTCCACATGGGAGGCCGGCTGAGGGCGAGCATGGATCTTCTGAGAGGTCACGGGCCCCGTTGAAAACCAACGCCTCACTGTTGATGTTCTGGGACTACGATACCCAGTGGGGGGGGGATCGTTCGCGCACGTCCGGAGGGCCCAAGGACTGGGGCCGGCTCGAATTCGGGAACACGGACCGCCTTCTCGAGCTGCACGCAGAGTACGGGGTCCCGGCCACGTTTGCGGTTGTGGGGGCTGCGGCGCTTCCGGGAGAGCGGCCGTACCACGACCCGGCCCAGGTTAGGAGAATTCATGCTTCCGGACACGAAGTCGCCAGTCACTCCTTCCGTCACGAGTGGCTTCCCGGCCTGGATCGCGCCGGCCTTCTTGAAACGCTCCGCGCGAGCAAAGACGCTCTCGAACAGTGCATCGGCGCGCCGGTCAATTCGTTTGTACCTCCCTACAATCAGCCGTTCGACTACCCTGAGGGGATGTCGATCAGCATTGCTGAGAGGAGGGAGGCGGGCCGTCACCGGACAGGGCTCGGGGATCTCTGTGCCGCGCTCAAAGAAACCGGTTATGCGTTCTGCCGCGTCTCCTACCGAAGCATCGCCGAAAAAATAAGGGATATTGTCTCGCGGAAGCAGAAGGACGCATCTGCTTCCGTTGAGGTGATACGTGGGATCCGGTGCATACGGATGAACGCCCCCGGCGGATTCAATGCGCAGGCACACAGGGTGCTGGATCTCTGCGCGGCGAAGGGTGGGATCATCGTTGTCGGAGGACATCCGCACTCGCTCCATGCCGGAAACACACAGGATGAACAGATGCTCGTACCGTTTCTTGCGCACGCCAGGGACCTGCACCAACGGGGCCTGCTCCATCTCCTGCTCCCGCGGGACATAATCAGAGAGGTCTGCTGATGAACGTGTGCGCCATATCGTTCAAGCCATGCTGGCAGGATGACACCGGCCGCTGGTTTTCCGACGGCGGATTTCCGCTTCAGATATCGGGGATACGGTCTCTCTTTGACGGGATGACGCTGATCATCACCGGCTCCAGGCCGGCGGAAGGGGGGATCCCGCTCCCTCCCGATGCGACAGTCGTGCCGATCAGGCTGCCGGGCGGCTGGAACCTCCGTCGCAAATTATCGTTCCTGCGGAACTTGCTGTACTACGTCCGCATTATCACTCCCCATATCTGGCGGGCAGATGTTGTCCACCTCCCCCTTCCCGGCGATATCCCGTTCCTCGGGATCGTGATCGCCATCCTTCTCCGCAAGCGGATTATCGCGCGGTACGGAAGTTCCTGGGTCGGGACGTCCCAGGAGACCATGATGACGAGACTGACCAAGTTCATCATGCGGTCTTTTGCCGGAGGAAGAAACGTCATGATCACCACGGGAGAAGGCCCGGTTCCCCCGGCCAGGGGGGTGTCGTGGATTTTCTCCACCGCGCTGACTTCGGCGGAACTGGCATCGATCCCCTGTGATCCCGCCCGTCCACCCGGCAACCCTCCCGGACTTGCATATGTGGGCCGGCTCTCGGATGAAAAGGGGGTCGGCTATCTCATTGCCGCGCTGGAGATTCTCCTGCGGGAAGGATACGCCCCGATGCCGCATTGCTGGATCATCGGTGATGGGCCCAGGAGGCTTGAGCTGGAAGAGAATGTGACGCGGGCAGGGCTTGGCGACCACGTGTGGTTTGCCGGCCAGCTGGACCGTCCCGCTCTCTCAGCGAAGCTGCAAAAGCTCGACTTCTGCGTTCAGCCTTCGCTCTCGGAGGGCTTCAGCAAAGCCTGGCTTGATGCGTTTGCGCACGGGCTCCCGGTTCTGGCGTCAGAAGTCGGCGCCGCAAATCCTGTCATAGGAGGGGACGGTGTGCGGGGATGGCTCGTTCCCCCGGGCGATGTCCAGGCGCTGACAGCGCAGCTGCGCAGCGTTCTCTCCGGCCCCATCGACTGGCCTTCTCTCCGCCGCCGGTGCCGGGACTACACCGAGAAGCGGACACTCGAAATCTGGGCAGCCGAGATCGGAAGGATCAGCGCGTCACAATGGGATATGAAGCTCGTCGGAGGGAAAATCCGCCCGTGAACGAAACTATGCGCGGGGTCCGGGTTGCTTTGCTTGCGGGGGGATTGAGCCAGGGGGGTGCTGAGAAGCAGCTTGTCTACATGGCGGGTGCCCTTCTCCGGGCTGGCGCGGACGTCAGGGTGTACTGCCTGACGCGCGGAGACCACTACGAACGAGCGCTCCGTTCTCTCGGGATCTCCTGCGTGTGGATCGGCCGCTTCGGAAACCCCGCAGCACGCGTCGTTGGACTTGCAGCGGTGCTGCGGGACTTCAGGCCCCACATTCTCCAGTCGACCCATTTCTTTTCCAACCTGTATGTCTGTCTCGTCGCCCCTCTTTACCGGGCGGTCGCGATCGGGAGCATCAGGAGCGATGTGTACCAGGAAATGAAAGCCAACGGGCGGTGGGGACCTCTGCTTCTGAGAATGCCTCCCGCGATCATTGCGAATTCGTTCACCGCACGGCGCAATGCGGAACGACTCGGGATTCCTCCGGCGAGGATTGAAGTGCTCCCCAATGTTCTCGACCTGGCGGAGTTTGATGCGGAGGGAGGACACCCGCCGCGCCCTGCCGGGGAGGGCCGGGCGCCGGTCGTCATCGCCGTCTGCCGTCTCGTGGCGGCGAAGAGGCTCGACAGGTTCCTGAGGGCGCTCGCGCTCGCGCGACACGAGATGCCGGGGATCAGTGGTGTCATTGTGGGCGAAGGCCCGGAGGCCGGAGAACTCACATCGCTGGCGCGGGAACTGAGCCTGCTGCCTGACGGCGTCATTTTTCTCGGAAGACGGGATAACGTGGCGGATCTCCTTCGGGACTCGGACATCGTTGCGCTCACGTCCGAGCACGAGGGCTTCCCCAATGTGGTCCTCGAAGCAATGGCTGCCCGACTCCCGGTGGTCACGACTCCTTGCGGCGATTCAGGCGTGATCGTCGAGGAGGGTGTCACCGGCTTCGTCGTCGAGGGGGACGACATCGCGGGGATCGCGCGCAGGATCGTGACCCTGTCGGCGTCCGCGGAGCTCCGCAGGACGTTCGGTGAGGCGGGCAGAGGGAAGGTCGAACGTCTCTACAGTGTGCAGGGGCTGGAGGGGATGCTTCTCTCCACATATCAATCCATCGCCGGCAGGCTCGGTCACAAACACCTGGCCGGAATTCTTTCAGTCAAAGAACCATTAAAGGAGAGGGCGCACACGTGACGACCGCAATATTGAAGAACGATGTGGTGATGCCCCGCGCGCGGGTGCTCTCTCGAAAAGTGGAAGTCTCCGTCGCTGCCAAATGGGGGGTCTTCTTGGTCCTGTGTGCACTGGCATGCACGGGCCTCTCCCTGGTTGTCGGGTTCAAAACAGGCTTTTCGGTCATGACTGCCATCGGGTTCATGGCGGCGATCCTGGGATTGTACAGGCCTGCGATCGGATTGATGGGGATCAGCATCCTCTGCACGATGGACACGCTGACCCGGCCGCTGGTTTTTTACGGGGGGATATTCCCCTGGAACACGCTCAACTACTGGCTGCTGGTGGTGATGTTCCTCTCGATAGCGTTCATGCTGAAACTGAATGATCTGCAGTCCAGGTTGCTCGAGCTGGCGGGGATTATTCTTCTGTTCGGTCTGCTGTTCACTCCTGTGTTGGTGGACGGATTCGAGACCACGCTCAATGTCGTGACGTTTTTCGGCATACTCTTCTATTTCTCCCGGAACGCCCGCGATGATTCCGCCTGGTTCTGGCAGGCGGTCGTTTCAGGGGTGGTCGGTGCGGGCCTGGGGTGCGCATTTTTTCTCCAGATATCGCGCCTCCCTGACATCAATGCCAACGCCTGGGCGTATTTTCCCGTGACGGCGATCTTCGCGATATGTCTGGGATTCCGGTTTGCGCCGCGCCGGGGAAAAGGGCAGCTGTTCCTCGGGCTCCTCGCACTTCTCAATCTCATGTGGGTATTCCTGAGTGGCAGCAGGGGGACGCTCATGGTGGGACTCGTGTGCATGGCCTATCTTATCTTCAGCATGCGGAGCAAGGTGCAGCAGGTCGGCTACCTCGTGTTCGGAGCACTGCTGGTAGTCTTGGTGACGCTGAACTTCGCGGCACTGAACGAGACCGCGATGCACAGGATCAACAAGATGCTTGACTCGGAAGAGTCCATGGTCGGCCGGACGAGCGGCCGGTCTGATCTCGCATACGGAGGTCTCCTCATATTCCAGGATCACCCGTTCGGTGTCGGGACGGGCGGGTTTACTGTCGCCTGGGCAAAGATGGGATTCCGTCAATCGATGAGCGGGTACGGTTACGGTGCGAGCAGGGAGGCCCATTCCGGATGGATCAAAGTGCTCGCGGAGAACGGGTTCATTGGACTTCTTGTTGTGGCGGCCTTCGCGGTTTCGTTTGCCGTTCTCGGGTGGCGGAAGAGGCGCGCAGGACTCTTCTCCGTCGGCCTGTTTGTGACCTGCGTGCTCTCTGTCGCCTGGGTTTCCACTGAGTTTGCCCCCAAAGGGATATGGTTTCTCGCCGCCGGGACGACCGTCCTCCTCAATATGAAAGGGGCGCCGGGCCTCCCTCCTGTTCCGCCCCGGGCAAGAACTCCGGCCGTCACTCCGGAGGAGCGCGTCTGACAATGCGACTTGCGATGTTTACAAACAAATTCCCGATCAAAGGAGACACGTTCCTGGCGCGGGACATCCGGAGCCTGATCGAGGCCGGCGTGTCTGTCGACATTTTTCCGATGCACAGGATCGACGACGGACTCTGGAAGTGGACACCGGAGATCCTCGATGAGAAATCGTTCCCGCATGATCATGTGCGGGGTTTGACCCCCGTCGATGCCCTGAGAGAGCTCGGCCCTTCCTCCGCGGGTGCCCTCCCCGGCTTCCTGAGCGAAGCCGCGGCGATAAGTAGGTCCGCCATCGGGTTCGGAATCGGGCCGCTGATGAAAACCTCGTATGTGCTCCCCCTTGCATGGGCCTGGAGCCGGCGGTACGGTGCCCGGTACGATCACATCATGTCGTACTGGGGGAACTATGCGGCAACCTGCGCCTACATGGCGCACAGGCTGACCGGCAGGGACATCCCCCTCTCGATCCTTCTCCATGCAGGGACCGACCTTTATCGGAACCAGGTGTATATGGAAGAAAAGCTCCTGTACGCCGATAACGTCTTCGTCGTCTGCGAGTTCAACAGGGAGTTCCTCCGAATCCGGTTCCCGCGGATTTACCCCGCCATTGAAGGGAAGATCAGGCTCCACCACCTCGGGCTCGATTTTGCGGAGCTCCCGTTTGTTGCAGACGGGCGGAAGCCGAATATCGTTCTGTGCGTCGGCCGGTTCGACAGGCTGAAAGGGTTTGATTATGTCCTGCGTGCTGCGGTGGAACTCCTGCGCCGGGGGCTGGACCTGGAGGTCGAGATTGTGGGGGACGGCGATCAGGCCGGGGCTTTGAAATCCCTCGCGCGGGAGTCCGGTCTGGCGGACCGGGTCCGCTTCCCGGGCTGGCTTCCGTTCCGGGGGGTGCAGGAGGCCATGCGCACCGCCACGATACTCGTCCACCCGTCAGCCGATATCGGCGATGCCGTTCCGACGGTCATCAAGGAGGCGGCCGCCCTCGGTCTGCCGGTCATTGGCACCAGCGTCGCCGGCATCCCCGAGCTCCTCGACCAGGGGAAATGCGGCGTCCTGGTGCCGCCGCGTGACGTGAAGGCGCTCTCTGATGCGATGGAGCGCCTGCTGAAGGATGAGGCGCTCAGACACCGGTACGCCGCCGACGCCAGGGCGTACGCCGAGGAAAAATTCGATCTGTGGGCGAACGGACGCTCTCTGGCACGACAGCTTGTCTCAACCGTACGGGGGGCGCATGTCGCTGTTTGAACGATACATGCGGTTCAAGGGGTATGATATTCCAGGAGCGTCGAAATTCCTCGGGGATCTGTCCCGCTCGACGAGGGAGGAGCTCGACCGCCGGCAGAGGGAGGCCGCCTGGGCCATCGCGCGGTTTCATCAAGCGAACAATCCGTTATACCGCTCGAAATTGAAGGGCCCGCTCCCGGCCCGGTGGGAGGATCTGCCGATCATGGGGAAGACCGACTACCAGACCGCCCTGAGGGGGATTCTGACCGATGGGATGAATGCGGGCGACCTGTACGTCTCGAGCACGTCCGGGTCATCGGGGCACCCGTTCACGTTCGCGAAGGACAGGTTCGCCCACGCCTGCAGCTGGGCGTTGATCCGTCAGCGATTCGGCTGGCACGGGATCACGCTGGCGTCCCGCCAGGCACGTTTTTACGGGATACCGCTTGACCGCCGGCAGTACGCGGCAGAGAAGCTGAAAGACCTCCTGATGAACCGGGTGCGATTCCCCGTCTTTGATCTGTCGGACGAGGCGCTTGACCGGTTTGCGCTCAAATTCAGGAAGAATTCGTTTGACTACATTTACGGGTACACGAATTCCCTCGTGATATTTGCGCGCTACATCCACCAGAAGGGGATCGACCTGAAAGCGTGGTGTCCCACTCTGAGGCTCTGCATCGTCACATCCGAGACATGCACTCCGGAGGACAGGGCGATCCTCGAGCAGGGGCTTGGTGTGAAGGTCGTCATCGAATACGGCGCGTCGGAAGTCGCCGTCATCTCCTTTGAGAATCTCTCCGGAGAACTGATTGTCTCGGAGGAGAATCTGATGCTGGAAATCGTCGATGACGCTGGAGCCGTGCTGGCGGACGGCGAGTCCGGGTCGATACTGATCACGGACCTGTACAACAGAGCGTTGCCGTTCATACGCTACAGGATCGGCGACCGGGGGACGCTCGGACCTGCGGCCGCCGGCAGCGCCGATGCCCGGAAGCGTCTCAGCTCTCTGGAGGGGAGGGTCAATGACACGATCCTCCTCCCGAGCGGAAAGCGTGCGGCGGGGATGACTTTTTACTATATCTCACGGCGGATACTGGAATCCTCGGGAGTGCTGAAGGAGTTTGTGATCCACCAGCGGGGCATTGCGGATTTCGAGTTTGAGGTCGTCACCGACCGCCCCCTGGAACGGCCGGATGAGGATCTGATCCACGGCATACTCGACAGCTACCTTGAGCCCGGACTGAACCTCACAATCCGCCGCGTGCAGTCGATCACGCGTCCTGCCTCGGGGAAGATCAAGCATTTCTATTCCGAGCTGAACACATGAAAGCCTTCGCGCTCGGATATCATGACATTCTCGACGGCGGCGGCCCGGATTCGAGCGGTTTCCCGGGCGCGACGGCGGCGCGCTACAAGCTTGACGCCGAAGAGTTCAGCGGCCACCTGCGTGCGATCGCAGGGGTGAACGCGCCGGTCCTCGCTGACGCACGGACACTCGGGACGAAATCCTCCGGCCCGGTCCCCGTTATCCTGACGTTCGACGACGGAGGCGCGGGAGCGCTTGCTGCTGCCGACCGCCTCGGCCGGCACGGCTGGGGGGGGCATTTCCTGATTACCGTCGGCCGCATCGGGACAAACGGGTTTCTGGATAAGGAGGGGGTGCGTGATCTGAGGCGGCGCGGTCATGTCGTCGGAAGCCATTCCTGCACTCATCCCGAGAGGATGTCCGTCCTCACTCCGGGGTTGCAGCGGGAAGAGTGGAGAAAAAGCGTCCTCATACTCTCGGACATGCTCGGCGAACAGGTGGACGTGGCATCCGTCCCCGGGGGGTATTATTCTTCCGCCGTCGCCCGCACGGCGTCGGCGTCGGGGATACGCACGCTGTTCACCTCGGAGCCCACGTCACGGCTGCACGATGTCGACGGATGCCTCGTCGTCGGCCGGTATTCTGTCTTGCGGGGGATGTCCCCTTCTGTTGTCGCGGCCATAGCGTCCGGGGACATCTCTCCGCGGCTGGGGCAATCACTCCTTTGGAACGCAAAGAAGACCGCCAAGTTCCTCGGCGGCGAAAGCTACCTGAAAGTCAGGAAATTTATCATCTCGCGGGGGAGGCAGTCATGAGCCAGCCTCCCCGTCCCCCTGCCCGTCCGGATGAGCTGCTTCCGTTCGTGAGCCTTATCATGCCGGTCAGGAACGAGGGGAAATTCATCACGGAGTGTCTTGATGCGGTTATGGGGCAGGATTATCCCCCGGACCGCCTGGAAGTATTCATCGTGGACGGGATGTCGACCGATTCGACCCCCGGCATCGTCCGATCGTACCAGGGACGTCAAATTCCCCTCCGCCTGCTGGAAAACCCGGGAAAGATAGTCCCGAAAGGGATGAATGTCGCGCTTGCGGAGACAAAGGGGGAGATCATCGTCCGCGTCGACGGCCACTGCAAGATTGCACCGGACTACGTGAGTCGCTGTGTCGATCACATACGCATGGACCACGTCGACGGCGTCGGGGGGCCCGTCCGGACTATGGGAGGGACCGGGACCGCCCGGGTAATTGCGCTTGCGATGAGTTCTCCCTTCGGCGTCGGCGGTTCCGCGTTCAGGACCGTGACTGACAGGACAATGCTCGCGGACACCGTCCCCTTTCCTGCGTACACGCGCTCGATCATCGACCGCGCCGGTCCCTATGACGAAGAGCTGGTCCGGAACCAGGACGACGAGTACAACTACCGGCTCCGGAAACTGGGCGCGAAAATTCTTCTGGCGGCCGATATCAGGTCCGAATACTACAGCAGGAGCTCTATCGGGTCCCTCTGGCGGCAGTACTTCCAATACGGCTACTGGAAAGTGCGCGTCCTTCAGAAACACCCAAGGCAGATGAAAATGCGCCAGTTCGTCCCGGCAGCATTCGTCGCATCGCTGGCGGTCGCACTGGTGGCCGCCCCCTGGTCTGTCCCGGGGATGGGCGTGCTCATCCTTGTCGGGGGCTCCTACTTTGCAGCGAACCTCTGCGCCGCATTCCTGACCGCCCGCAGAGGGAGCATGGCCGACCTGCCGCTCCTGAGCGTTGCCTTCGCGGCTCTCCACACATCGTACGGACTCGGGTTTCTGGTGGGGCTCGTGGAGTTCCGGGGCCGCTGGCGAAACCGGTCACATCCGCAACAGTCTCCTTCACAACCATCCCCATGACGATGAGAAAAGACTTCCTTCCGTTTGCGCTTCCCGACCTGGACGAATCGGAGCTCGCCGGGATCCGTGAGGCCCTGAACTCCGGCTGGGTGACGACGGGTCCGAAGACGAAGCAATTTGAGTCCGAGTTCGCCTCGGTTGTCGAGGCGAAGCACGCCGTTGCCGTCAATTCGTGTACCGCCGCGATGCATCTCGCCCTGGATGCCATCGGGTTGAAACAGGGGGACGAGGTGATCACGACTCCGTACACGTTTGCGGCGACCGCCGAGGTCATCCGGTATTTCGATGCGCGGCCCGTGCTTGTCGATGTTGAGCCTGAGTTCTTCAATATCGATCCGGCGCGCATCGAGCCGGCCCTGACGGAGCGGACGAAAGCCATCATGCCGGTCCACATTGCGGGGCTCCCCGCGGATCTTGACCGGGTGCATGAAATCGCGAAGCACCGCGGCATCCCGGTCATCGAGGATGCGGCGCACGCGTTCCCGTCCCGTTACAGGGGAAAGATGGTCGGCGCCCTCAGCGATGTGACATGCTTCAGTTTTTACGCGACAAAGACAATCACGACCGGCGAAGGGGGAATGATCTGTACGGAGAGTGACGCGCTGGCGGAACGGTGCAGGATCATGGCGCTTCACGGTATCAGCAAGGAAGCGTGGAAGCGCTACACCGCGGAAGGAACGTGGTACTACGAGATCATCGCCCCGGGCTACAAATACAACATGACCGATGTGGCGGCCGCAATGGGTCTTGCGCAGCTCCGGAAGGCCCGGAAGATGTACGAGCGGCGGAAGGAAATTGCGCAGATATATCACAAAGCGTTTTCTGCTTTAGGGGAACTTCAGGTCGCCGGCGACCGGACCGACGCGCAGCATGCATGGCATCTGTACATGCTCAGGCTGAACCTCGACCGGCTTCGCATCAACCGTGCAGAGTTCATGGAGGAGCTGAAGAAACGGAACATCGGGGCGAGCGTGCATTTCATACCGCTCCACATCCATCCGTACTACCGCGACACGTTCGGGTACCATCCGGAGGACCTGCCTGTCGCATACCGGGAATATATGCGCGAGGTGTCGCTCCCCATTTTTTCGAAGATGAGCGGTGACGACGTTCAGAGCGTCGTCGATGCGGTCACCGCTATTGTTGTGGCGAACCGCCGCTGAGCGGCGTATCGACGGGGCATCGGACAATTCAATCACGAATGCAGGGATATCACATGCACGCACTGGTTACGGGAGGTGCCGGGTTCATCGGATCCAATCTTGTCGAAGCGCTCGTCAAAGGCACGCATCGTGTGCGGGTGCTCGACAATCTCTCCACGGGGAAGCGGGACAACCTCGGCGGCCTCGGGGGGGAGATCGAGATCGTCGAAGGCGACATCAGAAGTTATCACACGGTGCGCGAGGCGATCGAAGGGATCGATGTCGTGTTCCACGAGGCCGCGCTGCCGTCCGTGCCGCGGTCCGTGCGTGATCCCATTTCGTCCAACGCCGTCAACGTGGACGGGACGCTGAACATCCTCTATGCGGCAAAGGACGCCGGTGTGAAGCGCGTCATGTACGCCTCCTCCTCTTCGGTTTACGGGGATACGCCGGAACTCCCGAAGCATGAGGGGATGACCCCCAACCCCCAGTCCCCCTACGCGGTGTCAAAGCTGGCCGCGGAGCATTATTGCAGGGTATTTGCGACACTCTACGGACTCGAGACTGTGGCGCTCAGATACTTCAACGTGTTCGGGCCGAAGCAGGATCCTGCCTCCCAGTATTCCGCCGTGATCCCGAAGTTCATCAAAGCGCTGCTTGGCGGCCGGCAGCCGGTGATTTACGGTGACGGTGAACAGACGCGCGATTTTACGTTCGTCTCCAACGTCGTCGATGCGAATCTACGCGCGGCCACCGCCGCCTGCCGGAAGGGGCTCGCGATGAATTGCGCCTGCCATGACAGGATATCCCTGAACCAGCTTGTCGCCGAGATCAACGGCATTCTGGGGACCTCACTGAAACCGGTGTACGAGGAACCGCGCCCCGGGGACATCAAGCACTCGTTCGCGGCAATTGATCTGGCAACTCGCGAAATCGGCTATACTCCGTCAGTGGATTTCAGGACCGGCCTGCGGAAGACTGTCGAGTGGTATAAATCGCGCACTGGCGGCTGACGGAACAACAAACTCGTTGATTCCATGTCAATTCCCCGGGCACTGCATCGTGCTGCGCATCACAGTTATTCCGGGGGAAAATGCTGATGTTTGAGCATCTTTCTGGAGGAGGCGGCCGAATTCCCTATCCTGTCCAACGCGCATTCTCGCAGCGTATTGTCGATATCCTGGCGTCTGCCGTAGGACTTCTTCTGTTGTCCCCGGTGTTTCTTGTCATCGGGGCCGCGGTGAAGCTGGGGGATGGCGGACCGGTGCTTTACCGGTCGAAGCGTGTGGGAATTGGGGGAAAGCTCTTTTCCATATACAAGTTCCGGAGCATGCTGCAGGGAGCCGAGAGGATGGGTGGCGGGTTGACTGTCAGGGGGGACCGGCGCGTCACGCGCGCGGGACGCCTGCTCCGTGAATACAAGCTTGATGAACTTCCTCAGCTCCTCAATGTACTGAAGGGGGACATGAGTCTCGTCGGGGCGCGGCCGGAGGACCCCGGGTTCGTTGCACGGTATACTCCTGAACAGCAAGAGATCCTCCGGTATCGTCCGGGGATCACCAGCCCGGCATCTCTTCATTATAGGAACGAAGAAGAGTTGCTGGGGGGAGGGAACACCGAAACGCTCTATCTCGAGAAGATTCTGCCGCATAAGCTGTCGATGGACCTTGCGTACCTCACCCGGCGGACGGTGCGGTCGGACTTGGTCGTCATC
>Ga0182017_10001441_pt1 | contig 18313 bp, 9 predicted proteins | sample 712E3DmetaG_FD_120492 | JGI IMG/M metagenome (GOLD analysis project Ga0182017, IMG submission 120492) | Permafrost microbial communities from Stordalen Mire, Sweden - 712E3D metaG | ecosystem: Environmental > Terrestrial > Soil > Wetlands > Permafrost | place: Sweden: Stordalen | collected... | reverse complement strand
GGGCGCTCCCGATCACATATCATTGCGGTCCGGGGCCGGCGACGGTCCACCTGAAACTTGAGTTCTCATGGGACATCGTGCCGATCCGGGACGTCATTGCTACGCTGAAAGGGAGCAGTGAACCGGGCGAATGGATCATCCGGGGAAATCACCATGATGCATGGGTCTACGGAGCAGGGGATCCGCTGAGCGGGCTCGTGTCGATGATTGAGGAGGCGCGCGGCGTGGGGCTCCTCGCCGGATCGGGATGGCATCCGAAGAGGACAATTGTCTACTGCGCCTGGGACGGCGAGGAACCGGGCCTCCTTGGTTCGACCGAATGGGTGGAGACCCACGCTGAAGAGCTCACACGCGAAGCCGCCGTGTATATCAACTCGGACGGGAACGGGAGGGGCTTCTTCTCGGCCGGAGGATCCCACACGCTCGAGAAGTTTGTGAACCAGGTGGCACACGACGTGACTGATCCCGAGAAACATGTCAGCGTGGCGGAACGGCTGAGAGCGGTGGAGATACTCCATGCCCCGGTCGCTGAGAGGAAAATTCTGAGGGAACGGGCGGACCTCAGGATCGGGGCTCTCGGATCCGGGTCCGATTTTACACCCTTCCTCCAGCATCTCGGGATAGCGTCGCTGAATATCGGGTACGGCGGTGAGAACGGAGGGGGCTCCTATCATTCCGTGTACGATTCGTTCGATCATTATTCCCGGTTCGGGGATCCCGGGTTCGTCTATGGCGTGACACAGGCGCAGACCGCAGGAAGGATTGTCCTCCGGCTTGCGGATGCGGAAGTTCTTCCATTCGGTTTTGAGAACTTTACGGAGACAATCGCGCTGTATGTCCAGGAGGTGATGAAGCTCGCGGACGAGATGCGCGATGAGACGGACGAAATGAACAGAAAAATACGGGAAAAGTCGTTCGACCTCTCCGCCGATCCGGCGGAGGTGTGGATCACTCCGAAATCCCGGGAGCCGGTCCCGTTCCTTGATTTCTCCCCGCTTCAGAATGCGCTTGCGCTCCTGAAGGGGAGCACGTCCCGGTATGGCGATGCGTGGAAGGCCGCGGGCGCACCGGCAGGACGTCTCACGGCGGAAACCGCCGGCTCGCTCGACAGGCTCTTCATGGATTTCGAGCGTTCGCTGACGACGAAGGAGGGGCTCCCCGGAAGGCCGTGGTACGTGCACCAGATCTACGCGCCCGGCCGGTATACCGGCTACGGCGTCAAGACGCTCCCGGGAGTGCGTGAGGCGATCGAAACAAGGAAATGGAAGGAGGCGGGGGAACAGATCGTCATCGCCTCGGGTGTCATTGAACGCGCCTCAGGCCTGATCGAAAGGGGGGCGTCGTTATTGAAGCGGTGAGCGCGGCCCGCTCACCCTGTTTGATCGTTGTCGCACCGCGCCGTATCTTTGACCTTCATGCACATTACCGGGAGCAGACCAATGCGCCGTTCATTACTGGTATCCCTGTTCGTTTGTGTTGCATTTCTGGCCGCAACAGGCCAGCCGTTGCCGGCGGCCCCCGTTGCCTGGCCCGTCGATCTCAAGCTGAACTATTCTGTTGTCCCCAACGTGACCTATTCCGTTGCGAACGATTTCAACTGCAAGCTCGACGTGTACGCGCGGAATCCCCGCGGCACCATTGCGCCGACCGTCGTGTACATACACGGTGGCGGCTGGGTGGGGGGGACGAAGGAGGGTGCGATATTCGAACTCCTCCCGTATCTCGATATGGGATTCCACGTGGTCAACGTCGAATACCGTCTCGCAAGGGTTTCCCCTCCCCCCGCGGCGGTCGAAGATTGCCGCCTGGCGCTCCGCTGGGTCTACGAGAACGCGAAGCAGTACGGGTTTGACACGACGCGGATCGTCGTCACCGGAGGATCCGCCGGTGGACATCTTGCGCTGATGACCGGAATGCTTGACGCCGGGGCGGGGTTTGACGCTTCGAAGGAATGGGATGACGTGATCCCCTCGATGAAGGTTGCCGCCATCGTCAACTGGTTCGGGATCACCGATGTGAAAGAGCTCCTCGACGGCCCCAACCGGCAGGGCTATGCGGTCAACTGGTTCGGGAGCCTCCCCGAAAGAGAGAAGGTGGCCGTGCGTGTCTCGCCGCTGACATACGTGCGTGCAGGCCTCCCCCCGGTCCTGACAATCCACGGTGACAACGACCAGCTCGTCCCGTATACGCAGGCGGTCCGCCTCCACAAGGCCCTCACGTCAGCCGGGGTGCCGAACAGGCTCATCACCATACCCGGCGGCCGCCACGGCGGATTCACCCGTGATCAAATGCTGGCTGCGTATGCCACGATCAGAGAATTCCTGGATCAGTACGGGATCCGCCCTACTCCCAGGTAAAGGATTCCTCGACAGCCGGCGCTCCACATCGATCAGCGGGGAGGAGCCGCAAGTGCCCCTGCGGGCGCGCCCTTGGGCTCTTTCCCTTTCTGGTACACCGGGATGCAGTGCGAGCGGTAACGCACGACGCGCCCGCGCACGATGTTGAAATACAGCTCCCGCAACTGCCTCACCACCTGCCCCATCTTCCCTGTCCCGACGGACCGGTGATCGATGCGCGTCACCGCGATGACCTGCACGCCCGTGCCGGTGAAGAACACCTCGTCGGCAAGGAAGAGCTCCGTCCGGTCCACCGGCCGTTCCACCACCTCCATCGCCATCTCGTCTTTTAGCAGGTTGATGATCGTGCGGCGGGTGATCCCCTCGAGTATGTTCTCCGAAATGGAGGGAGTGATGACGACGCCGTTCCGGACAAGGAATATGTTTTCCGCCGAACCCTCCGACACATGGCCGTCCGCGCTCAGGACGATCGCCTCGTCGAATCCGGAAAGCTGCGCGTCTGTTTTCGCAAGCGCGGAGTTGACGTACGCCCCTGCGATTTTCCCCCTGGCCGGGATCATGTTGTCGTCCACGCGCCGCCACGAAGAGACCGTACAGTGGGCGTTCTCATCGTTCTCCACGTACAGCCCGAACGGGAGGGATGTGATCGCGACGCGCGGGGTCAGGTTGTGAAGCCTGACGCCGATGATCTCGTCCCCGTAAAAGGCGAGGGGACGGATGTAACAGTCTGTCCTGTACCCCTCAGTCCGCAGGAGGTCGAGCGTGCTGGAGGCGAGGCTCTCCGCGGTGTAGGGAAGCTCCATGCGAAGGAGCCCTGCGGACTGGAGGAACCGGCGGAAATGGTCCACGGGACGGAAGACGAACAGTTCCCCCTCATCGTCATTCCAGTACGCCCTGATCCCCCCGAAGACGGCCGTGCCGTAGTTGAGCCCGTGTGTTAGAATCCCCACTTTCGCCTCGGCGTAGGGGACGATCTTTCCATCAATGAATGCATAGCCCGGCAGGTTCATTGTACGTCTCCCTAATATTCTCGGTTGCTTTGCGAACGAATCGACTTAAGTATATTCATCTCCAATAAGATACGACGGAGCGGGGAAAAAGAAAACACCCCGCGCAGTCTGGGGAGGGTTCGCAACGCGATTTTCCAACTCTCTACTTGACATTGCTTGACACTTTCCTTATGATTATCAGGTTTTACTTCACTGTTCTTTCTTTTAACTATACAGAGCGCATCGAGCGTGCCCACAACTGTGCCGGTATACCCCTTTCCTGTTGTGTCGCCCGGTTGGTTGGCCCAAACCTCGTATTCGATGACGTCTTATTTGATACCTGAGAGCGAATCCCCTTCGCTCTTTTTTTTATCCCCTTTGACACCGATTCCTTGCACACCAGTATTGAGTATTCCAGACGCAGGAAGTCTGCCTGTACCCCTATTCCATGTGATGAAGAGGTAGAAATTCAGGAGTAGCCGGAGAGCTGTGCCCTGCCGGCCCTTGCCAGGAAACATTTGACGGGACGCCTGTATCCAGGTATCAGCTAATTCTTATACTTACGGAGGGATGCGCTATGAAGATTCAATCTGGTGTGATCACGACGGGAATTTCCCTCGCGCTGCTCCTGGCACTGCCGGGCGCGGGGGCGCTTTCACAGTCAAAAGAGCTTACGACGGAAGCACTGGCGGGTCAGGCGGAGGTGGTCGCCGTGGGGAAAGTGAGCTCGCTCGTCTCCGGGTGGAACGAGGATCACTCGAGGATTGTAACGCGTGTGACGCTCTCCGTTGATCAGTACATCAAAGGGGGGAGTGCGGGGCAACCGCTGACAATACTCGTCCCGGGGGGGGAAGTTGACGGGGTCGGCGAGCTCTATAGCCATACCGCCGTCTTCCAGAGCGATGAGAACGTTCTCGTGTTCGCACAAAAGGACCGGCAGGGGAACTACCGTGTCTCCGCGGGGCAGCAGGGTAAGTACACCGTAAGGAAAGACGACGCCACCGGACAATTGATGGTCGGAGGGACCCGGACGCTTCAGGAAGTCACCGCGGCCGTGCAGAAGGCGAACGTCGATCTAAATCGGAAATAGCCGGATTCTCCGTCCACGAAACTCTCAGCTCTTGACAAATACAGGGGATGGATCATGAAAAATCGATATACGGATTTCGGTGCTGCAATAATTCTTATGGCAGTTTTGCTGGTTCAAACGGTCACTGCGACCGGACGTGTCATCCACTTCAGTGGTCCGTTAACCGCAGGAGGGGTTTCATTTATCGCTACCCTGACATACGATGATGCCCAAACCCCCAGTTCAACTGTTCCCGGTCGGGCCGATTATTCCTCCTATACTTTTGACGTTGTCGTCAGCCCGGGAGGCGCCACGTATCACCGGGATCCGAACTCAACACTGACTGTCTATAATGATCAGACCTTTGGCGATGAGTTCTTAACCAATGGTACGGGTGCGGGTTATGCCGGATTCAGTCTCACAGACGGTTCAGGCTTGGTTTTTGGTTCGACAGCCCTACCTGCAACTCTGCCCCCCATCGCATCTTTTAGTTCCAATTCTGTCGCGATAGTGGGTGGAACAGCGCTCGGAAATATTGCTTTGATTGGGAGACAGAACGCCATCGTGGTACCTTACCTGGCAACCGGATACAAGTACCTGCAGGACTCTACCGAGGCTTCGTTTCCGGCTAACTATCAGACTTCCGGCTTCAATGATTCACAATGGAATACCGGAGATGCTGGTTTCGGCTCAATTGCAGGATGCGATCTCAACAACCCGACATACGTTAAGACAAATTGGGATGTGTATACCCAAATACTGCTGCGGAAGCACTTCAGTCTCCCCTTCGGGGCCAACAATCTTGCGATAAGCGTCGCCATCGACAACGATGTCCAGGTGTTTATCAACGGAACTGATGTCTCTGGCGGGCTTCAAGTTCATGATAATTGCCCGACCCGTGCAAGTTTCGTTTTCCCTGTTCCAGACAATATTCTGATTGCTGGAGACAACCTCCTTGCAGTGCGAGGGAGTGACCGCGGAGGTTCTTCCTATCTTGATGTTCAGGTCGAAGCAAACCTCTCCCCGGATTTTGTCACGAACACGCTTGACGCCGGGAGCGGTTCGCTGCGGGAAGCGATCGTGAGAGCGAATTCTCATCCCGGTCCCGATACGATACGGTTTCACATCCCTGGAACGGGAGTACAGACCATTGCCCTCTCCTCACGCCTTCCACCGTTGACGGATCCGGTGGTGATCGATGGCTACACCCAGCCGGGTGCGAGCCCGAACACACTCGCAGTTGGAGACAATGCGGTCCTTCTGATCGAGCTCAACGGTCAAGGGGCGGTGGACCAGGGGCTGGTCCTTACGGGTGGAAACAGCGCTGTCCGGGGTTTGGTGATTAACAGGTTCACAAATTCGGGGATAGTGTTGAGGACGCAAAACAGCGATACCGTTCAGGGAAACTTCATCGGAACCGACCCGACGGGAACAGTGGCTGAGGGTAATGTATCTGATGGCGTTTACATCGCTAACGGAGCTGCTCCCGGGACAGGAAATTACAATGTGATCGGGGGGAACACGCCGGCGGCACGGAACATCATCTCCGGGAATGGACGGAACGGGATGAATTTTGACCAGACAACCGGAAGCATGGTGTACGGGAATTACATAGGGACAAATGCCGCCGGAACAGCTGCACTCGGCAATGCCCAGGCCGGCATCGGCATATTTGTCGGAGGGGGGCAATTCATCATCGGCGGGCCGGGGAGCTATGGAAATGTCATTTCAGGGAACGGGACGAACGGCATCCAATTTCAGTCGTCGTCGAACATAATACGGGGGAATCTGATAGGTACAAACGCGACAGGGACCGCGGCGATCCCAAATACAAATGATGGGATCAGGATGGCGGGGGGGGTCTACTATGGTGTGACAGCGCTTACACAGAACAACCAGATCGGAGGTCCCGGAGCCGGCAACATCATTTCGGGAAATGGAGGGGTTGGTATTGAGATTGTGAACGAAGGGATCTCTCCCACCGGGAATTCGATTCTGTCTAACTATATCGGCTCTGACATGACGGGCGTTTCACCTCTTGGAAACGGAGGTCACGGTATCAAAATAAGCGGGGCAACCAACAACCCCATAGGTGGTCTGCTTTCCAGTCAGGGAAACGTTATAGCATTCAACAAGGGGGCAGGTGTGTGCCTCGAGTCCAATGAGCCGTCTATGCCCCCCTCACTGGGAAATTCGATACTCTCCAACTCGATATTTGGAAATCTGAAGCTCGGTATCGACAGAAGTGCGGACGGAGTCTTGGGTGGCGACGGGGTCACGCCGAACAGGGTTCCGTCCCATAACCCCGGGCCGCAACCCTATCCGGCAAATCCGGATACTCTCTATGCGGGTCAGAACTATCCTCTACTCTATATCGCTGTCCCTGAATCGACGATCATACGTGGTTCTATCGTAAGCTGGCCTAATACAGCGCTGACGATTCAGGTGTTCTCGAACCCGACTGGCGATGCATCAGGGTACGGGCAGGGGCAATCACTCATCGGGACGACGACGCTCACGACGGACGCACTCGGCAATGCTGTCTTCTCTCTCACGCCGACCGCGCCCCTCCAGCCGGGTCAGTATCTCAGTGCAACATCGACGGACCCGGGGAACAACACGTCGGAATTCTCACCCGACCTTATCTCAGGGACAAAGACCAAGATCTACGGGCCTCACTATGTCGTCAACACGACGCTCTCGGGGATCCCGCTCCACTGGCCGGGAGGGAAAGCGTCGTTCCAGATCAGCAACAACGTGATTGCCAACGCCGCTTCATTGGTCCCGGCTATTCGATCCTCTTTCGCCACATGGGGGACCGTGAGTCCCATCGCCTATTCAGAAGTCCAGGGTCCTTCGCAGGCGGTTTCCACGTGGGGGGGGAATCCGGACGGTATCAACAACGTCGTGTGGATCACAGGATCAAACCCGGACAGCACATGGGAGAAGATAACGGGCGCCCCTGCACAGGCGATCGCGGTCACGCGCGTCCGGTACAACGCGCTGAACGGTGAGCTGACGGATGCCGACATGGCGCTTAATGCGCAGTATTATACATTCGCCAACGTGACGACGCTGACGGGCCTCACTACCGCTCCAAAGGATATGCAGGACGTTACCACGCATGAGGCGGGCCACTTCAGCGGGCTCGGGGATATCTATAACCCCGGTTACGCACCCTACATCCCGTTCATGGCGACAGGGAACGATTTCGTCACGATGTACGGGTTCATAGTCAACGATGAGATCACAAAGAGAGTTCTTCAATCCCCCGACATTGCGGCGATCGGGTACATATACAGTAATCTCCCCGCAAACCGGGTCGACATGGTCCTCGTCGTCGACGGTTCGTCGACATTTGCGGCGACATACGACGGGTTCACGCCGTCGGTCGCCGCCGCATCTGAACTGATAACAAAGATGAGGGCCGGCGACCGTCTCGGCGTGATTCAGCTTCCCAACTCGGTCATCGTCGGGCCGCAGCTCGCAACGATTTCTGATTCCGCCTCGAAGGCTGCGATCATTGCGAAAATCAAGGCGATGGCGATAGGCGGGACGAGCGCTGTCGGTCAGGGGTTACAGGCGGGGACGTCGCTCCTGACAGGTGCAACGCCAGTTGCGAACCACACGCGCGCGATAATTCTCCTGAGTGCGGGGGAGGAAACGAGCTCACCGGGTGCGCTGAGCACTTCGGTGATACAGGGCCTCCGGTCGTCTCTGACACCGGTGTTCACGCTCGGTTTTGCAGGAAGCAGCGGTCAGGACGTCTCCAGCAGGCTCGCCGACTCGACGGGAGGAGCGTATTTCCTGGCTGCGGACACGACGATCGACAAGGTGGTGCAGCAGATCTGGGTCAATCTGAGCGGCCAGCAGATACTTGCCGACACTTCGCTCGCATCGAGCTCGCCCGGGTTCCAGTGGCAGGGGGGGTTCCAGTATCAGGGTGGATTCCAGTATCAGGGTGGATTCCAGTGGCAGGGTGGATTCCAGTATCAGGGTGGTTTCCAGTGGCAGGGGGGGCTCGTAGATCCCGGAACAACGACAATACTCCCCGGATTCCAGTGGCAGGGGAGCAGAGGAGTCCTGGCTGTGGTTCCTCCTCAGGACGGTCTCGTTCTCCCGTCACCCAATACGTGGAGTTCTACGACGCAGTTCACGATTCCGGCCCCCTTCGCAGTGATAGCGCCGGGAAACCTGGCCTCCATACCGAAGCCGAACCAGTTCTTCAGCGACATTCAGTACGTTTCGGGCCCGACATATAACTACTATGTGATACAGAACCCGAAACCCGGCCGATGGGCGCTCATACCGGGTGGCGATAGCACTAACTCGTCAACGTCGGAACACCTCGGTCTCTCCATCACCGCGATTGCTGATGTGACGATGAAAGTGACATTCAATAAATCGTACTACCTCCCGGGCGATCAGATACTCGTCCAGGCTTCTCTCACGGCGGGGGGGTCCACGCCGGTGCAGGCGTCGGGAGGATCTGTACCTCTGTTACCCGGAGGTCCGATAACAGACGCGACGGTGAATGCGACGATCACCGCCCCCGGCGGAACGAAGCAGACGGTGTCTCTGGTTTCGACCGGCGGCGGGGCATATTCTGCGAAGTTCACAATTCCGATCGCGCCGGGGAGTTATCCGATCTCCGTCAACGCGACGGGGAACATACCCGGGACGCAGGTTGTCTACAAGCGCCAGTTCAGTCAATCGGTATTCGTCCAGGCGCCGTTCCAGCCCGATGCAGTCCTGTTCGCGACAAACAGCATAACGATCGTGGACAGCGCGAGCATCAACTCCGGGAGTGTCATAGTTAACAACGCCCTTCCGCCGAAGGCACTCACTCCTGCGGCGGAATTGACACTCGGGCAGCGCGTTTACACTTCCGGCGGCTACAATCTGAAGGCGAACAAGATCATACTCGGCTCTGGAGACAAAATACAGAGCAATATCCTGTACAACAAGCTGACGAATAACGGCGCGTCGGTCACAGGAACTCAGACTTCGGGCCTGTCAATCCCGGTCGTCATGTCGCTTCCTGCGTTCAATACGGGAGCAGCCGGGACTAAATCGATCACCGTTGCGTCCAACGGGCAGACGACGCTCACGGCGGGTAATTATGGAACCGTCACAGTCCTTGACGGCGGGACGCTGACATTCAAAGGGGGGACATACAACATCAATTATCTCCTCGCGGGGATAAACACGAAGATACTCTTTGCCGCGCAGAGCGAAGTCAGGATTGCGGGGCAATTTGTCTCAATATGGAACACGACGGTCGCCCCGGCTCTCGGTTCAGGGATCAACGCAACGCAGATCGTCTTCTATGTCGCCGGGACTGACGGTCCCTTATTCGGCCTGCCGAAAGCTGTGACAATCGGCCCGAAGAGCACAGTGTATGCCAACATCTATGCCAAGAACGGCACACTCTGGCTCACTGCGGCATCCACAGCGACCGGCGCATTTCTGGCGAAAGATATCATTGTGGGTGGCCAGACGCAGGTGAATCTCCGGACAGCCTTCGCGGGGGTCCTCCACAAGAATGCGGATGGTGGAGAGGTTGCGGCGGCGCCTGACGTTCCGGCAACCTTCGCACTGGAGCAGAATTATCCGAATCCGTTCAATCCCACGACGACGATCACATACAAGCTCCCAGAACAGCGTGAGGTGACGCTCATCGTCTACAACATACTCGGCCAGGTGGTGAAGTCCCTCGTGCAGAACGTTCAGCCGGCGGGTTCCTACGATGTCCGCTGGGACGGGACGAATGATCACGGGATGGGAGTGAGCAGCGGAGTCTATATCTATCGCCTCAAAGCGGGGAGCTTCGTCCAGAGCAGGAAGATGATGATGCTCAGATAGCGCTCGGGAAGATGGCTGTGTAGCCACAGTTGCGATTGCGGGAAATCTTTGCCAGACTCTCCGGGATCAGATCCTGGAGAGCCTGGCTTTCCCTTTTTTTCAGTACTGGACCTGATGCAAGAGTATGATCATTCAAGCACCACACGCGTGTGATCAGCCCCGGCTGACACACGCAAGCACCGCGCGGAGAATCATCGGACTCGTTTCCTGTGTTGTACTGAGCGTTGCGAGTCCTGTCACGGGTCGCGCACAGGAACACTCCGTGTTTGAACATCTCACGGTGAAGGAGGGTCTGTCGCAGGCTGACGTAAATTGCATCCTGCAGGACAGCCGGGGGTTCATATGGCTCGGAACACAGGACGGACTCAACCGGTATGACGGGTATGGATTCAGAGTCTACAAGCAGGATCCCGGCGATCCCCGGTCGCTCAATGACAGCTGGATTGTCTCCATTGCGGAGACCCCTGACGGGACGCTCTGGATAGGGACCCTGGGGAACCCGACTTTCCTCAACCGGTTCGACCGGCTCACCGAGACGTTTACTCAGGTTCCCCTTGACAGTGCCCCCCTGAAGGGGGCCCGGATCAGCGCCGTTCGTCCCTCTTACGAAGATGCATTCGGCGACGTATGGTCAGGGACGCTCGGCGGCGGCCTCATGCGTCGTAATCCCCGTACGGGCGGGCTCACCACGTACAAACACAACCCCGCCGATCCGGGGAGCATCGCTGACGACAGGGTTTTTTCCGTGGCCGGCGATCACCTGGGAGAAATATGGATCGGGACTCACGAGGGGCTCGACCGGTTTGATCGCAGGTCCGGATCGTTTGTTCACTACAGGCATGATGAGAAAGACCCGAACAGCCTCAGCGATAACTGGGTCTGGCCGATCTTTGAGGACAGAACAGGCGTTCTCTGGGTCGGCACATTCCGCGGCGGATTAAACAGATTTGACCGCGCGACCGGGCGGTTCGTCCGTTTCAGACACCAGGAATCTGACCCGAGGAGCATCTGTGATGACCGGCTTTATTCCATCTACCAGGACGCCTCCGGCCTGATATGGGTCGGGACGGCGGAGCACGGTGTGGACAGGTTTCATCCCGAACTGAGCGCGTTTGCGCGCTACGCGCATGCACCCGCTGACCCTGCCAGCCTTATCAACAACAACGTGGTGTCCGCATTTGTGACGCGCTCGGGCATCCCGTGGATCGCGACTCGGGGAGGACTTGAGAGGCTGGATCGTTCGACACAAAAATTCACGCACTACACACACGATCCGTCCAATCCGCGCTCGATTGCAGATAACACGGTCGAATGCATGGTCGAAGACCAGTCGGGACTTATGTGGGTGGGGACAATTGCCGGCGGTCTCGACCGGTTCGATCCACGCACCGGACAGTTCTCGCACTTCAGGCACGATCCTTCGAATGCAAAGAGCCTGAGCGACAACAGGATCTATGCGCTCGCAGACGGGCGTGATGGTGTCCTCTGGGTGGGGACATACGGCGGCGGACTCAACAGTTTCGATCGTGCCTCGGGGATGTTCACATGCTATGCGCACAACGACTCGACGCCGGGGAGCCTGGGTGCGCCGGGGGTCTTCGCTCTGTGCGAGGATCATGACGGGGTCCTGTGGGTGGGGACGTTCGGCGGCGGGCTCGATCGGCTGAGCCGCGAGACCGGATCGTTTACCCATTTCAGGCACGATGACGCCGATCCTGGAAGCCTGAGCAATAACCTCGTGGCCTGTATTCACGAAGACCGTGCGGGGACTCTCTGGGTAGGCACGGCAGGGGGGTTGAACCGGTTTGACCGCGGCACGGGGAAGTTCAAACGGTACACACAGAAGGACGGTCTCCCCAACGATGTCATATTCGGCATTCTGGAGGACGACCATGGATACCTCTGGATGAGCACGAACCGGGGACTCTCAAAGTTCGATCCCCGCCGCGAACTCTACCACAACTACGATGAGAACGATGGCCTCCAGGGGAATGAATTCAACCAGGGGGCATACGGCAGCGATCCGCGCACGGGAGAGATATACTTCGGGGGGGGGAACGGGTTCAATCTCTTTCACCCGGACAGCGTCCGGGTGAACACCTTTATGCCCCCGGTGGTGTTCAGTTCGTTCACCCGCTACAACAACGACGACAAGGATGGAAAACCGATCGAAGAGAAGGGGGTCAGCGCAAAGTCTGAAATCGTTCTCTCCTACAAAGATAATGTCGCGATCTTTGAGTTTGCGGCGCTGAATTACTATAATACGATCAAGAACCAGTATGCCTACCGCCTGGAAGGCTACAACGACAACTGGATCCGGCTCGGGACAGATCACCGGGCGACGTTCACAAACCTGGACGGTGGTGGCTACACGCTCAATGTCAGGGGCTCCAACAATGACGGCGTCTGGAACGATGAAGGGGCCTCGCTCCGGCTGATCGTCATGCCGCCGTGGTGGAGGACGAAGGGGGCGTACGGGACATACATTGTGCTTTTCCTCTGCGCCCTCTACCTGATCCGCCGGTTTGAAATCAACCGTCAGGCACAGAAGACCCAGGTGAGGGAATCAAACCTGCGGGCAAGGGCGGCAGAGGCGGAAAAACGGGCACTGCAGGCGGAGAACGAACGGCAGACGAAGGAACTCGATGATGCCCGTCTGCTCCAGCTTTCCATGCTGCCGAAAGATGTCCCGGTGTTCCCCGGCTATGATATCGCCGTGTACATGAAGACTGCGACGGAGGTGGGGGGGGACTACTACGATTTCAGCACCGCTTCTGACGGGGCTCTGAACGTTGCATTCGGCGATGCGACGGGACACGGCATGCAGGCGGGGACGATCGTGACGCTGATGAAAGGTCTATTCCTTTCCGATGCTTCGCGGTCCGATATACAGGTGTTCTTCAACCATTGCAGCAGGGCGATAAAGGAGATCAGGCTCGGAAGACTCTTCATGGCTTTCACGTTTGTGCGACTGAAGGGAGAGAAGCTCTCGTTCTCGAGCGCGGGGATGCCCCCGCTGTTCCTCTACAGGCAGAATGACGGATCGGTGGAGGAGATCCTCCTGAAGGGGATGCCCCTGGGGGCGATGAAGAGTTTCCCGTACGTCCTCCATGAAGCGGATCTGCGGCCCGGCGACGCCGTGTTGCTCCTGACGGACGGGCTCCCCGAGCAAAAGGATTCTGCGGGGGAGATGTTCGACTACGCCAGGGTTCAGAGCGCCTTTGCCGATGTGGGGGGACGATCCACGCAGGAGATCATCGGACGTCTGGTGCAGGAAGCCGAAATCTGGCTGAACGGCGCGTCGCCCGATGACGACATCACAATGCTGGTGATCAAGAGGAAGGCCAACGGACACAGTGCGGAAGGAGCCTCATGACCGACGCGGTAACAATGAAAATTACGCTCCCCAAAATCCCGGACATAGAGCTTGTTGCGCTTGAAGGGCTCGACAGGCTCGCATGCCATCTCGGGATCGCGGAGGAGAAGATCGGCGAGGCGAGGATCATTGTCACCGAGGCGATCATCAACGCGCTCGAACACTCGGGGGAGAAGCAGCCCTCGGTGCGCGTCGAGTTCACGATGACCACCGGGGATCTCTCCATATTCGTGCGGGATTACGGCAAGGGGTTTGAACCCTCCTCGATCGAGGTCCCAAATATCAAAGCCAAGCTGGACTCGAAGAACAAGCGCGGATGGGGGCTCAACATTATGAAATCATTATCGGATGATTTCCATATCGAGTCGAACAAAAACGGAACCAAGATCATCATCAAAAAGCTTCTTCGCTGAGACGATACCATGGAGCAGCCATTCAGCCTGACATCGGAAGTCCGGGACAACTGCCTGATCATCACGACAACGGGGTACGTGAACAATGTCGGCGGAGAAGCGATCGCGGCCGAATTTACCCGGCATTTTGAGAAAGGGACGAAACAGGTCGTGATCAACCTGGGTCAGTCAAAAGTCGTCAATTCGGTCGGCATGTCTTTCCTGATCGAGATCATCGAGCAGCTGCAGGAAGCGGACGGAAAACTTGTCTTCACGGACCTTGACGCAGCGGTGGAGAAAATGCTCTCGATCATGGGGCTCTTCCAGTACGCGGGGAAAGAAAAAACTGTCGCAGATGCGCTCGTTTCGCTCGCCGGCGCGGGGAAGGCCGGCAGATGAGCAGGCGCGCAGAGACAGGGACGCTCGCCGGACAATCCGGAACCCCGATCGAGGCGCTCCAGGAGGCGTTCCGCGTCCTTTCAGGCGCGGGATCGCTCAAAGATCAATCTGCACGGTTCCGGAGCGTTGTCGGGGATTATTTCAGAGGCGATGAGGTGAGGCTCCTCCGGCGGACGGCCGGTGAGTGGGAGAGCATGGGAGGAGGACCGGAGGGGACGGCCGGAGCCCTCCCGGCTCCGGCGGCCGGTGCGGTGGGCGCCTCCGCACTTGAGGGTGGGAGTGTGCGGATTGTCCAGAGGCTCGCAGACGGCTCGGATGTCGGCGTTGTCCTCCTCCGCGGCGGGACCGGGAGCCCTTACACGGAATCCGACCTGATCACGCTCCGCCTTTTCCTGACTGTGTTTGAGAATGCCTACAGGGAGATGATCGCCCGCAGGAACGAGAAGGATCTCATATTCTCGCTGAACCACAGGGTCCTCCAGCTGAACAGCCTGATCGATACGGGGATCGAGGTTTCCAAGATAGCCGGGAGTGCTCCACCCCATCATCTCGCTCTCGAGCGCGCGGCCTCGCTCACCAACGCTTCAAAAGGAGTGTTGCGCGTCACGCGCGGAGGACGGACGGAGGAAGAGGGGTGGTTCCCCCACGGCGGGGCGCCGGAGGGAGGCGCTCCCGGCAGCGGAGGAATCTCCACTGCGTTCGATTTCGGCGGGGAGACATACACATTCCAGCTCTTCGACAAAGAGAGCCGGAGCGGGATCATCCCGTTCGACGAAACGGACCAGCTTCTTCTTGACGCTCTCTCGAAGCAGGTCCATGCCTCGCTGGAGAATCTGTATCTCCACCAGGAGGCGCTCGAGAAGCAGAAGATCGAGCAGGACATTGCCGTTGCTGCGTCCATACAGCAGCGCATACTCCCGAAATCGCTCCCCATCATCGAGGGATACGATATTGCCGGCGTCAACATTCCTTCGAAATCTGTCGGGGGAGACTACTACGACTGCATCCCGCTTCCCGATGGACGCTTCGCACTGGTGATCGCCGATGTCGCCGGTAAAGGAGTTCCCGCTGCCCTGCTCGTCAGCAGTTTCCATGCGTACCTGACGGCGTACCTGGAAGCCGACCTCCCGCTCGTGGAACTTGCCAAACGGCTGAACCGGGTTATGTCCAGGGCCTCGACAGAGGACAAGTTTATCACCGGATTCTTCGCACTCCTTACCCCGTCCTCCGGCGAGCTCGAAACGCTGAGCGCCGGGCATAACCCCGTCTTCCTGCGCCGGACAGACGGAACGCTGCAGGAGCTTTTGCTGGGAGGGATTCCCCTGGGGATGATCGATATGGATTTTCCGTACCAGAGCGAAACAGTCACGATCGCGAAGGGGGAACGCCTGCTCCTCTACACAGACGGGATCCCCGAGGCGACTGACGGACGTCAGCGGTTGTACGAAGAGGATTTCCCCCTGAAGGATTATGTGAGCGGCCACGTTCCGGCCAGAGCTGAGACATTTATTCATGAACTTATCGCAGACGTAAAGAAGTTCACCGGCTCTGCGCCGCAGAACGACGACATCACCGCGGTCTATCTCCTGAAACATTGAGCGCGGGGAACCGGAGCTTTTTCCTTGCGGAGATGCAGAAATAGCTCTATCTTTCATTTGCCCCTCAGGAGAGGCCGGATTTCGACGCGGTGGCATTCAATACCGGAGCCCATTCTCTTCGAAGGACGTGGTGAACCATCGCAGGGACCCGATGAGAGGATTTGGATATACGCTATCTTCGTTCGGCGGCCTGAGCGCCACGGTCGGCGCGGTACGGCGGCAGGAGGTTTCGCCGGGAGACAGCATCATTGTCCGGACGCAGAATTCGGTGTACGCGCTGCGGCTGGGGGACGACGGGGCATTCTCTGTTTCCGGCGGCTGGTTCCGCCGCAAAGGGAGGGAGAATATTCGTATGACAATCACGGGGTGTTCCCTCGGCGGCAACATGATACGGATCGACACGATCGTCGCCTGCGGGTTCTCCATTGAATTCGGCAACAGACTCGTCACAAGTCCTGTCCGGAGTTTTTTCGTCCTCCGGAACGGCTGGATCAATTGAATGAAGCGGTAAGCGCGCACTTGACACTCTCCCGGCTTTGATGTAGATTTTGCGGTTCTCGTTGCACTGTTCATTGAATTAAACCCCGTACCGGATCTCCGTGCACTACGACCTGGAGAATTTACTTCCCATCTACCACCGCACGCCACCCCTCTCACCTGAAAGACGCTTCGCAAAAAACTTACGATTTCACCTGAACCTCCCCACACGCAGAGGGGCGGCACGCGCATGAAGAATATCGGCAAATACGAAATCGTCGAAGAACTCGGCCGCGGTGGCATGGGAGTGGTGTACAGGGCGTATGACGCAAGCCTGGAACGGGATGTGGCTCTCAAGGTCATACAGCAGATCGCGCTCGACGTCGCGGACACCAAGGCACGCTTCTACCGGGAAGCGCGCATGGCGGCGAGGCTCTCTCACGACGCCATCGCCGTCATCTACGAGATCGGCGAGGAGGCGGGAGTCCCCTTCATCGCGATGGAATACCTCCCTGGCCGGGACCTGAGGATGGTCATCGACAGTAAGGAGAGCCTCACACTTGAACAGAAGCTGGATTACGCCCGGCAGATCTGCAGGGGGCTCCAGTACGCACACGGAAAAAATGTCATACACCGGGACATCAAACCCGAGAACATCAAGCTCCTTGAGGACGGCCGGGTAAAGATCATCGACTTCGGAATCGCCAAGCCGTACACCCCGACCGCCTCTCCTGAGGACAAGAACACGAGTGCCGTCCTTACGCGGATGGGGATGCGCATCGGGACCCCCTGGTACATGTCCCCGGAACAGGCCAGAGGGAATCCCGTGGACAGGAGAACCGACATATTCTCGTTCGGCGTCGTCCTGTACGAGCTTCTCACGTATGCAAAGCCGTTCCAGGGGGACGACACGACCGTCCTCTATAAAATCCTCCACGAAGAACCCGCGCCGATCAAATTGGAAGAGAGCGGATTGACGGACGACGTGCAGAAGATACTCTCCCGCTGTCTTGCCAAGGACCATGAAGAACGGTACGCCGACTGTTCGGATCTGCTCAAGGACCTCGTTGCGCTCACCTCCGGCCCGTCCCCCGATCCCAGGATCCGCGGTCTCCTCGCGCAGGGGATAGCTCTGGACAAGTCCGAGCGCTACGACGAAGCGGCGGCCAAATTCAATCAGATACTCGAGATCGATCCCGAAAACTCGCAGGCAAGGTCGTTCCTGAAGCGGCTCTCCCTCAGGGACAAGGAATCGTTCATGCGCCGCGTCCTGGCCGGGAATGTCATCGGGACGGTCATTTCGCATTTCCAGATACTGGACCGTATCGGCGGGGGCGGGATGGGGGTGGTCTACAGGGCGGAAGACATGTCCCTGAAGCGGACCGTCGCCCTGAAGTTCCTGATGCCCGACCTTGTGCGGGATCCTACGGCGAAGAAGCGTTTCTTGAAGGAAGCGCAGGCCGCCTCTGCGCTCGATCATCCGAATATCTGCACGATACACGAGATCAGCGAGGCGGACGAGGGATTGCTCTTCATCTGCATGGCGTTCTACGGCGGAGAGAACCTGAGCGCCAGGATCTCCCGCGGACCCCTGACAGTGGCCGAAGCGCTGGATGTCGTGATCAAGATCGGCCGCGGTCTGGCCAAGGCGCACGAGCACGGGATCGCACACCGCGACATCAAGCCGGCCAACATCATCATCACGCCGGACGGTGAGGTGAAGATCGTCGATTTCGGACTGGCGAAGCTTTCGGGGGGGACACAGATCACGCGCGTCGGTGCCCGGATGGG
>Ga0182017_10001440_pt1 | contig 18318 bp, 21 predicted proteins | sample 712E3DmetaG_FD_120492 | JGI IMG/M metagenome (GOLD analysis project Ga0182017, IMG submission 120492) | Permafrost microbial communities from Stordalen Mire, Sweden - 712E3D metaG | ecosystem: Environmental > Terrestrial > Soil > Wetlands > Permafrost | place: Sweden: Stordalen | collected... | reverse complement strand
GAGCGATGTAGGGGGCTAATTCTGCCAACAGATCGTAGCTTTACTACCGATCTTTTCGGTTAGGAGATTCTCCACATCAGGTAAGGAGCCTATCTTGTCTATCAATCCATCCTTCAGTGCCTGTTCGCCCATGACGGTGGAACCATCAGCAAGTTTTTGGACCGCACTAACATCTAGATTGCGGTTTTGCGCGACTATGTTCACAAAATATTGGTAGGCTATTTTGACATCGCGCATGAGAATCTGTTTTTCGTTGTCAGACAGGGGACGGTTGGGGTTACCCGTGTCTTTGTATATGCCAGAACTAAGGTCGACATAGGTCAAACCATCCTTTTTATCTTTCTCGGTTTCCTGCAGATATGATCCAGTCACGCCGATACTGCCGACATCCGAGAATTTGGAAGCAAAGATAGTTTGCGCTCCGGTAGCCGCCATATATGCCGCTGAGTCTCCCTTATCACGAATGAAAGCAATCACTGGTTTTGCAGATTGTTTGAAGGCCGTCATCATTTCCTCGCCCGCCTCACCGGAACCACCTGCCGAATCAATCTCCACTACTACCGCTTTTATATTATCTTTGCTTTGAGCGTCTTTCATGATCCAATTTATGTCATCGGCTGAAGTTTCGTCTACTGTTAACTTGTTTTGATCATTGTAAGAATCGCGGGAGTGATAGGTGACGACGTCGCCATGCAGATTGATCCCGTAGACATTACAGTCTTCAGCAGAAGATGCGGTTGAGTCGGTAGAGGTGTCGGCTTGGTCACTGTTCGTCGTATTGGAAAGTAATTCTTTGCCGTAAGATATTGCAAAATAAGAGATGGCTGACCAGACAACTATCAGAGTGATAACGGAGATTATGCCGAAAGAAGATTTGAATGTTTTATAAAATCTTCGCCACATATGTTTATAAGTCAATATTAACACATGGAAACTAAAAAAATATGATAAAATATTTTCTATGGATGATGATCAAAACATTCCCGTCGCGCCAGTAGCAGAAACGCCAGCACAGACCCCAGAACCTGTGCCAACCCCTGTCGAGCCGGAATCTAGCCAGCCAAATGGCTCTACGCCTATCGATTTGCCCCCTGAGACCCCAGAATCGCCTATAAGCGTTCCTGCCCCTATTCCTGTAGAAGATCAAAACGGAGGGGTAAATCAGCCAGAAAGCGAGGTGCCGGAAACCTCAAATGAAGCTCAAACTCAAGAGCCAATTCAGCCTGTTCCAGTGCAATCTGCTCCATCCGCGCCGGCGCCACTGACTCAGCCAGCACCACAGCCGCAATCGCCGGCGCAACAAGATCAGACCGGTTTCATCCGCACTCTGCTAGCTAAGGCAAATGCCAAGATTCAGTCGAAAAGACAGAAGAAACTGGAATTACTGATGCAAGCCGTATCCAAAAAAGGAAAGATCGACAATCGCGAAGCACAGAAACTCCTGCGGATCTCCGACAAGACTGCTGAACGCTATCTGAACAAGCTAGTCGCACAGGGAAGACTGAAGCGTTCCGGAGCTGGCAGAGATGTCATTTACACGCTTCCGCGCTAGAATAATCGGGTCATTTCCACCATTTGACCCGATTACCGTCTACGACCCGCCCCCGCCCGAAAAAACAGGCGGACGGGCGCGACACCTTCCTCCCCGAAATCCCTGTCGCGCCAGTCCGAACCGAGCGCCGAGCGGAGCGACGGCGCAATGAGCGCATCACCCTTCCGGATTCGTGGCGAAAAAAGTCCGAACATTAATCAAAAACGTCAGCAACTTAATCTATGAAAATATACATCTCACACTCCAGAGAGTTTGACTATGTAAACAATCTGTATAAGCCGATACGTGAGTCTGATCTGAATAAACGATATACATTTATTTTACCCCATGAAGATACACGAGATTGGAACATGAGCGAGACATTCAAGGATATGGATTTACTCATTGTGGAGGTTTCGTTTCCTTCAACGGGTCAAGGGATAGAAATCGGTTGGGCGAGTACATTAAAAGTTCCTATCCTCTGTATTTATAAGAATGGAAACAAGATATCGGGATCTCTGAAGTATATAACTGACGATTTTATAACTTATATCGACTCCAATGATTTGGTTGCTAAAATATCCGGGTTCTTATCAAAATAGATCCCGACTTCATTCCATACGGCTAGCTCGTAAGTTTGCTATAATTTATTTACATGGAAAAGGAAAATCCATACGAAACCAAGTCGGGCAAAGTTGAAATTCTAAGAGGAGTTGTTGACGACGCGGAAGGTATTCAAGCCTTGGTTAGCGAAGCGTCAAAGGGAATGTACAAATTGTGTGGATGGACTGAAAAAGAAATTGAAGATCATTTTAATCCTGAAATAACAAAAGGTGGGGCAGACAAAACCAGAGAGGCGATTGCCGCTTTTACTGAAGCGAATATTCTATTTGTCGCCAAAGATAGCAGTGACGAAATCATAGGATGTTGTTTTGCGGAAAAACAGGAGGATATAAATAAGATAGAGGCAATATATGTTTTACCTGATTTTCAAGGTCTTGGATTGAGTGATAAATTATTTGATGATACTTATAAACTACTGAATCTGGATAATGACACATTCCTCGATGTATTCTCCTTGAATTTAAAAGCTATCAATTTTTATAAAAGACTGGGTTTTTCTGAAACAAATAATAGGCACTTTGATAAAAAGTATACCGGTTCTACGGGCGCGATGTTAGAGATAACCGAGATGATGTTGCCTGGGAAAAAGCCTAGAGTGTAGGTTTTGATACTAACGGGCACGGCCAACGAAGATTGTCACAAATCAATATATATGGTACGGTCTGTTCAGATAACGAACCAAACCACAACCAAAAACGTCCTAGTTCCTATGAAAACCAAAAATAATGGGACGTCACAAGCGTCCAAGCTTAAAGCCGTCATTATGAAGATAATGGCGGTGAAGATTCGCAACACGGCTACGGCTTCCAATTCTTCGGCCCTCGGCTTTTTACGTGAGGCCGGATTCGCAGGTGTCGTGATTAACGGACAAGATGTGAAGGCAGATGGATTCAAATGCAACATATTCCTTGTCACAGAACGTGAACTCGAACCCGGTAATCAAAGCTCTCCGTTCCGTATCATCCGCATTGATGGTGATACCGCGGTGGAGGTAGATAACGGAACCACACAATTCTCTTTTCCGTCTGTAAATGGAATGGCAGAGCTTTCCGCCAGGGGCGAGGAAATACAGGTCTGGGAAATAGCGGTAGGTCCGAGCGCGCTGAAGAATATCCCCAGGATTATCCCTTTCGTGGCGCGTCCATTTGTGCCCGTTCCTACGAACGGGGAAGATGGCGATGAGGGTAACGATATTTTTATCCCTCTTCCTCCAGTCACGGATTCGATGATTAGCAACATGTTAAAAAGGACTGTCGTTCCTGATAAAAACAATGGGACACCGGATCCGCTTTTGCCGCAATCTCTCGCCAGGATGAAGCAAGAAGCAAAAATACCGGACAGATGGCCATTCAATCCGCCACTCCGTAAGTATATGGCGGAGTTTCGCGGCAATGACCAGAGCGTGGCGGCAATTTCCGACGCTCTGTACGAATTGTCCAAGAACGAAAGCTCTGGCGACCTAGCCTTACGTTTTGACGATTACCAAACGACGATAATCCGGCTTCTTTCGGTACAGAAACTTAATCTGTCACTGAAGCCGCTTCTCGACAGGCCATGCAGGGATCCGGAAAGGATAACTCCGGACATGCTCGGATGGCTTGTGCACTTCCCGATGGCAGAACAGGTAAAAGCTTGGGAGAAGGCAAAGGCTTGGGGGGAGCAAAATAAGGATAAGATGAGCTCCCTCATACTCGCTAAACTTGAAGAGCTTGTTGCGCCGTATTTTGTACGCCGTAAATTTCGTAGAACTTGGTTTGTCCCGGATTTGAATCAAGCCGCGCCCTGAAAAGCGCGGTTTTTATTTGCTTTCATTGCCATTCATCATTACAATATCCCCATGTCCACAAAAACCCCACTAGCCATATTCGGCCTTGGACGCATGGGCGCGCAGATAGCCAAGCGCTTACATAAGAAAGGCTTCAGAGTCATAGCTTGGAATCGTTCGTCGGAACCGGTCAAGGCGATTAAGAGAGCTGGATTATTCGGTACGAACAATTTAAAGACGGCGGTAGCTGAATTGGCGGAAACAGCCAAGAAAGCCCGCGCGCCAAGGATTTTTTGGATCATGCTTCCTCACGCCATCGTTGACGATTTCATTTTTAGCAAAAAGCACCTAGGCGCGTACCTCCAGAAAGGCGACATCGTCATAGACGGAGGGAATTCATTTTACAAGGACAGCATGCGCCGTGGAGCTAAGCTGGCAAAGAGGGGTGTGCATTTCTTCGATTGCGGCACTTCCGGCGGTGTTTGGGGCGAGAAGAATGGCTTTGCCCTCATGGTCGGCGGACCTAAAAATAAATGGCCAATCATTGAACCTATCATTAAAGCCCTATCTGCGGGCGACAATTACGCATACCTGGGCAACGCCGGCGCCGGACATTTCACCAAGATGGTCCACAATGGCATAGAGTACGGCATGATGGAGGCTATAGGCGAAGGTTATGCCGTATTGAATGCCAGCCAGTTCAAATTAAATCTGTCTGACGTGACGCGCGTCTATCAGCAAGGCTCCGTCGTTAGGAGCTGGCTCATAGATCTGTGTCGCAACATTTTCGAGAATGAAGATATAAAGAATACTTCTGGAAAGATTGATTCCAATGGGGAAGGTGAATGGACGGTCAAGACTGGCCATGAATTGAAAGTCGATGTCCGTGTCATTGAGGATGCTTTGAAAGTCAGACGCGAATCGGTCATCCTGAAGAACCAAAAGAAATTCTCAAATAAGATAGTGGCTCTGATGCGCAAGCAATTTGGTGGACATGCAATTCATAAAAGATAATTCGAAGGTCGGGACACAAGCCTTGGCAGGCAAGGTCGTTAATTCCCTGAAAGAAGGGAAGAAAGTGCTTTGGTTGGTTCCCGGCGGGTCTAATATTCCCATTGCCGTTGAAGCGATGAATATGATCAGACAGGCGCTCAATGATAATGAGACACATACCAATAATAAGCTTTTGAATTTGACCGTCACTCTCTCCGACGAACGATATGGGCATGTCGGGCATAAAGATTCAAATTGGAAACAACTTGAGGATGCCGGTTTCAATTTTGACGGCGTCAATAAGATACCGGTTCTCATCGGCAAATCTCTTGAAGGAACGGCCTCTGCTTATAAAAAAGGCATCATCAAAGCAATGAATGAGGTTGCGACTTCCGAGGGCTTGATCATCGGCCAATTCGGTATAGGTGCTGACGGGCATATCGCGGGCATTTTGCCTCATTCACGGGCTGCCGCTTATTTGGAAGCGGATCATACTGGAAAGGATTCGCCTCTCATCTGCGCTTATAGGTCTTCTCCCTTTATCCGGATAACTTTGACGCCGGTCGCGCTCAATAAGGTCTCAATCGCTTATGTCTTCGCCTTTGGGGATTCGAAAAGGGAAGCCGTGGAACGATTGCGAGGCCAAGATTTGTCCATAGACGAACAGCCGGCCCAAATACTCAAGCATTTGCCGGAGGCATATCTATATATGTAATGTGATATAATGCGCATAGTCGTCATTATTTTCTGCTTTTATAAATTAATCTAAAGAAACATGTCAAATACAGCAAAAACGATAACCGTCATTGTTGTCGTGATCATAATAGCCATCATCGGTTGGATCTGGTACAGCGCCTCATCGTCGCCGACCGCTTATCAAGCGCCGTCAGACCAGAGCGCATCCGCAGCTTCCGTGGCGTCGAATGATTCAGTAGCATCTTCTCCGGCATTAGTCACGGATGCCAGCCTCACGACTTCGCGGTCAGATTCGTCCAATGCCGCTCTTCAAAGCGACGTATCGTCCATAAATTCGCAGATGAATATCCTCAACTCTGATTCCGCCAGCGTCGATCAGAGCCTAAGCGCTTCGGCAAGCCAGTAGCATTTTCATTAGTCATCAATAATACCTAAGAATCATGAAAACTAAATCTACAGCTATAGTCACTTCACTCATAGCAGTTTCCGCGCTTCTAATCGCGATGCCCGCTTTTGCCCAAGTCGATCAGACTGCCGCGGTCGGTGCCAATGCTGCCGGAGCAGGCCGCCTAGGCGGCAGTCGCGCCGGCTTGCACGCCTCGACGACTCGTCCATACATGATGGGTTCCACCACCCGTCCATTCGCAGGCCAAGGTCGCACGGGTAGCACAACGGCAGAGCGCATACAATCAGGCCAGAATCGCGGTGATACCTTGACCAACCAACGCATCAATAGCTTGAACCAACTTCTGTCGCGTGTCCAAGGCATGAAATATCTTTCCGTTTCGGAGAAATCTTCTTTGGCCGCTTCCATCCAGGCCGAGATAACCGACATGACCAATCTGCAATCCAAGATAAATGGCGACACTTCCACGACTAGCTTGAAGGATGACATCGGTTCCATAACCAAGTCGTATCGCGTTTACGCTCTAGTCGAACCGCAGGCACGGATATCATCCGCTTCAGATCGTATTTTGAATATTGTCAGCATGCTAGGTACGGTTGTGACAAAGATCCAGACGCGTCTTGCTTCGGATTCAACTGCTAGTGCCAATGTTACCGTCCAATCCGACTTCACGGACATAACCGCCAAGACAGCCGACGCCACCACCCAAGCCAATGCCGCCGTAGCCGAGACTTCATCGCTTCAGCCGGATAACGGTAATACTACGGTCGCCGCTTCCAACACCGCCGCTTTGAAGGATGCCCGCACAAAAATCCAGACAGCTCAAAAAGATCTGCAAGCCGCGGAGAAGGATGTCCAGGCTATCGTCAAGATATTAGTTCAAGAGGTTAAATCGATAGGGAATATGGGAAGTTCTACGGGGCAGTAAATCAAGACAATATCGTTTTCCAAAAATGAAATAGATATTTGATGGTGATCCTAACACTACCTTCCTCCTTAAATCTCCTAGCCGAAGTCTTCATCGAAAGACGTTTGTCAAAAACCACTTTTCCGTGAGGTGCCACGCGCTTGGCCGTGTTGGTATCTTCGCCGTAGAAAACAATTGAGGTGTCATAGCCGCCGACTTTATTCAGGATATCAGCTCTGATGAAGTTGTTGCCGCCGATCAAGACCGCACCTTTCTTGAGGAACGGCATCTGCAGGATGACGCTCACCGGGTGATAGACGTATCTTTGCAAAGCAAGCGAAGAGTGCCTGAAAATGGGATGTCCGTCGTGATAATCATATGGCCCTGTCACGGCCACGATGCGTTTTTTATCAAAATGCTTCATGCCGTTTGAGATGTGACTTGGCAGAGGCAGACAGTCCGCGTCCATATTTATGATTATTTCCCCGATTGCTTCTTTCCTACCTCGCTCGCGGGCTGACAGAAGGCCTTTCTTTGGCTCATGAACTAACTTCACTGATTTGAACGCCTTTACCACTTCGGCGGTATGATCCGTGCTCGCATTATCGACGACGATGACCTCAAAGTCAGGATAATCCTGCGCCAAGACCGCGCGAATAGTATCAGCGATATTCTTCTCTTCGTTATGGGCAGGTATGACTACGGAGGCTTTCATGAAAGTTAATGATTATTCATGCGCGTGGTTTCGCGCCTTTTTCCCACCAGCGTTCCCAATTTTTTGACCTGGTAGTGCCGAAAGCGGCTACCCAGAATGTCTCTATCATCCATATCGAGAGGAGTTTCGGCCAGCCGATGGCGTGCGCACGCCTGCCGCTGTGGAATACTTCGAGCCTGGAGTCGTACAGCGTCCGTCCTATTTTGGAAAGGCGTGCAAACATATCTCCATCCTCACGGGTGATCAGATCTTCGCGATAGCCGTTGACCTTGTCGAAAGCGCTCCGGCGCATCATCTGGAATCTTCCAGGCGCTTCGCCCATGTGCAGGATATTGTTCTTGACCCGATGGACTACGTTGAAACCGGCATAGACTATTTTGTCTCCGAATGTTTCCAATTCCGGCGAGACATGAAGGCTTCCTGTCAGCGCAACTAGTCTCGGATTTCCATCGAAATGCTTTAAGGCGCGGACGAAAAACGCTTCCGGCTCTTTGATTCTGCTATCAGCGTCTATGAAGACGAGCATATCCCCGTGGGAATGCCGTACGCCGTCATTCCTGTTGGCGGAGATTGAGATATGTTTTAACTCCGGGACGAGGACGATGTCGGCATATTTTCTGGCAATTTCCGCGGTATTGTCCGTGCTCTTGTCGTCAGTGACGATAATCTCATGAGGCAAAGCCAATGATTTAAATTGGGCCAAGGCGCCTTCAATGGCGTCTTTTTCATTATATGTCGGTATTATGATGGAAATCATATCTAAATGTTAATGCTCGCCGCCTTTTTTGCCAGATATTTCCTGTATCCCATGAAGAGGGCGAAGACCACGACAAGCGCGGCTACGATGGACATCTTGGCAAGGATGCCGTTGGCCTGTTCATAGAAATGGCCGAAGAAGTAGCCGACAGCTATGAGGAGCCCTGACCATATGAGCTGGCCGATGGCATTTACCAGCATGTAGAACCAGAATGGGACTCGCACCATACCGGCGGTTATGAGAGTGACCAGAGCGAAGCCGAAGCCGTTCGATATCTTGGATATGAAAAGGATGGAGTGCTTGTACTTGTGGAATACTCGTTCGACCTTACCGACATTCTCTTCCGTGACGCTGAAATATTTGCCGAACCGTTTGATGAAGGCGTGGCCGTATCGCCGGCCAATATAGTACCAGATGATGTCGCCGATGAGATCGCCGATCATGAGGGCAATGTAGAGGGGCCAGAAGAGGAAATAGCCGAAGCGCAGGAAGAAACCGCATATCATAGACAGATATGGTCCTTCGGCGCAGGCGAGGACGACGATAATGCCGTATATGACGTACGGATGAGATGTGGCGAGGGTGATCAACCAGGACTGCATTGTCGGTAAATTGTAGCTTAATCCGGGGGAATAAAAAAGCGCGGCCAGGTGGGCTACGCTTTGAAAAGAGCAGTTATTTAAAATTTTGAAATGCCGATTAAATCACACAAGCTTCACGGCAAGCCCAATTCAAGGGCGATCTGCTCATAACACGGTCTTTCCGCCGGCGCGGTTTCCTGTCGTACGCATGCGCACGGGCGATGATCTTGCGGCCGACACGTACAAGCGGTCTCACGATCTGTTCAATGACGCTTTTCGCCGCGTGACTCATCTTCTTGATCGCATCAAGGTAATCAAACTCTATCGGTACTATTTTGATGCCGTCAAGGCTTTGTTCTGGATGGCGCTGTGCACGTCCGATTGCTCGTAAAGATTTGACTACACGCACGCCCAGTTTGACGCCGTTCCCGAAACGGAGCAAGAAATCGATTCCATGTTCCTTAAGCGTTTTGTCCGAGATGCCGGGAATCACCGATACGAGCGGATGTGGAAGATCAAGCTTGTTCCTCCTGATCCAATGCAGGAGTTCCAAGAATCTGGCCTTGATTGGGTCACCATCCGAAAAGCTCTGCGTGGAAACTTCGATGTTATCCTCAGGCCGCTTATTGAGCGGTATGAGGCCGATACTTGTTGGTGGTTGTAGATTCATATTGATTTTCAATCAGTACGGGCTTGATTTTGTGCCCGGACATTCCAAGACCAAGTATATACGCTATGCTATAATATTTCCATACTCATTAATCCACAGGTTCAGTCATTAATCGCATATAATCACATGAAAAAAATCCGCGTAGCTGTGAACGGTTTCGGCAGGATAGGCCGGGCCTTCGTAAAGATAGCCAAGGATCGCCCCGAATTGGAGCTGGTAGCGGTCAATGATCTGGGCAGCATAGAAAATTTCGCTTATTTATTGAAATACGATACCGCTTATGGCGTCTCGCCATTCGAAGTCAGCGCGGATGAAAAGAAGGGCGTTCTCATCGTGGACGGTCAGGAGATCCAATTCCTTAGCGAGAAAGACCCCAAGCAGCTGCCCTGGAAGGCACTCGATATCGACATCGTAGTCGAATCAACCGGCCTTTTCACTTCATCGGATAAGGCCCAGGCCCATATCGCCGCCGGGGCAAAGAGGGTAGTGGTGACGGCTCCTATAAAGGATTCGCCTGATTCAAAGGTCAAGGGCGAGACCATACTCATGGCCATGAATGAAGAAAAGTTAGAGACATGCCAGATTTCCTCCAATGCTTCTTGTACCACCAATGCCGGTTCGCCATTGATAGCCATTCTGGATGAGACTATCGGTATTGAGAAAGCTCTCTTGAATACGGTTCACGCTTACACCGCTTCGCAGGCTCTCGTCGACGGCCCTTCCAAGAAGGATCTCCGCGAAGGCCGCGCCGCCGCCCAGAATATCGTACCTTCATCTACCGGTGCCGCTATCGCCGTTACCCAGGTCGCAACTCAACTCAAAGGTAAATTTGACGGCATTTCTATCCGCGTACCCGTTGTTACCGGTTCCATCGTCGATGTTACTTTTATCTCCAAGCGCGATACTACCGTTGAAGAGGTCAATTCTATCCTCAAGAAAGCCGCTGCTTTGCCCCGCTGGAACGGCATATTCACGGTCACCGAAGAAGAGCTCGTCTCTCACGATATCATTGGTAATAAGCACGCTTCTATTGCCGATCTCGCTTTCACCCGCGTTGTCGGAGGAAATCTGGTGAAAGTCCTGGCTTGGTATGATAATGAGATGGGGTATACGTATACTTTGGTGGAGCATGTGATTAAAGCGGGGAGGTTGGTGTAAGAAATCATGGAAAATATTTTTAAAAGAGTAATTATAGGTCTTGTACCATCTTTTGCTCTTGGCACGATCATTTGGATTCTTTTGGCAGATCAAGTAACAGATGGTGGTTACGGGTTAATCCCATTATTGCTGCTCTCATCTTTCTTAGCTATATTTTTAGCTTGGATTATTGGCTATCTTATTTTTAGTATTCAGAATATTACTATCAGAATCGTATCACTCGTGGTTATTATCATAGTTACTGTCGGTGTTGCTTATGCTTTTGGAACAAATTGTGATTTGCAATTACTTTACGGGAGACGCTGTAACAGGCTTGAAAAGCCAGCGACTGTTTATGTGAATTCGTTGGCTCCAGCCGTTAGATATCCAGGACAATAAATAATTTCATTCATAAATCAATCCAATGAACCCCACCTTCATCCTCGCCTCTGACCATGCGGGTTTCAAGCCGCTTGCATCCTGAAAATATTCCATGCTATCATAGTACCAGCGTTTGGAAGGGTTTAGGCCCTCTCACGGCTCCAAGCTGTAACCAGACGCTTTCAAAGGACATCGCTTCGCGGTGTTTTTTGATTATTAGTAGGGGGGAGAGGGACTCTTTTCAGACACCCCTATTTGAAAATCTTGCTGTAGCAAGATTTGAGTGTGAACGCGCACGAGAATAAGCCGTCTTTGGGAGAAATTTTACTGGAAATCTTGCTGTGACAAGATTTTCGGAAGGGGGTATTGGCGGAAAGGTGACACCCCCCCCATCCCAAAATCGCTAATCTGCCCGCCAATCACTAATCTGCGCCGGTTTTCTCCCAATCATATTTCAATGATATAATATCCCCATGAATATTCACGCGGCCGCCAAGAATAATCCCATCATCCTCGCCTCGGACCACGCGGGCTTCGCCCTGAAAGAAGCCGTCAAAACATTTCTGCATGAGAAAGGCTATGCCATAGACGACATGGGCGCGCATACACTTGATCCGGAAGATGATTATCCGCCATATATGGCCAAGGCGGCCATGAAAGTGGCGCAGGACATGAAAGGTTATAGCCGAGCTATCATATTTGGCGGTTCGGGAGAAGGTGAAGCCATCGTGGCCAATAGGTTTCCGGGTGTGCGCGCGACTGCTTGGTATGGAGGCTCGCACGACATATTGAAGTTTGCCAGAACGGACAATGATTCCAATATTCTTTCTATTGGTGCGCGGTTCGTCAGTGAAGAAGAGGCCAAAGAAGCCGTCATTCAATGGCTAGAGACTCCTTTCTCAAATGAAGAAAGACATAAAAGGAGAATCGGGGAGATTGATAATATCGAGTAGTGTATAATCAATAGTCTACTGCCCGTAGTATCATCACCAAAAAAATCTTTTATCGTGCAAAATACAGAGTTAGATGCATGGAATGGCATCAAAAAATATCTTGATGTTAGAGTGTCAAGTAGTTTGTTATTTCCTAAAGAACGCGAAGTTTGGATGTGTTCGTGGGGTAGAAATCTTGGCTATGAACAAAACGGGTCCGGAGACGTTTTCTCTCGGCCGGCTCTTGTTGTAAAGAAATTCAATAATCAGATGTTCTGGTGTGTGCCGCTTTCCACCAAACAAAAGGCGTTTGATTTCTACTACAACTTTACTGATCCTGATAGCAATAAAGTCTCGGCTATTATCGCTCAAATGCGCCTGTTAAGCGTTAAAAGATTTAGTCGTAAATTGTACGAATTATCCATTGAAGAATATGCAACTCTTAAAGAGAGCATAATAAAGACTATTTCTTGAGAAAATCGAAACCCCGCTCTAAGCGGGGTTTCTCGGAGCCCGAAGGCACTTTGTGCTACAATCTTAGCATGTCAGAGATAAAAAAGTCAACTGAAATCATCCCCGCCATCCTGCCGCAGGACTTCGCCGAACTTGAAGACAAGGTTGGCCTCATAAGAGGCGTGGTAAAGACCGTGCAAGTGGACATATGCGACGGCCATTTTGTGCCGAACTTCACTTGGCCTTACAAGAAGAAGGATAATACTTTCGAACAGATGATACGCGAAGACGAGGGTTTGCCGTCATGGGAAACTCTGGACTACGAATTCGACCTGATGGTAGATCATCCGGAGAAAGTGGTGGATGATTGGGTGGCCATAGGCGCGACGAGGATTATCATTCATATTGAAGCGAAAGGAGACCCTGCCAAGGCGGTGGAAATGTTGCAAGGTCGCGTTGAGATCGGCTTGGCTTTGAATATGAATACGCCCGTGGATGCTCTCAAAGCCTATGCCAATAAAATAAAAGATGGCGCGATCCAATTCATCCAGCTCATGGGCATAGATAATGTGGGGTTCCAGCATCAAGCCTTTGACGATAAGGTCATTGAGCGGGTCAAAGCGGTCAAAGAAGCGTTTCCTGATCTGCCTATTTCTGTTGACGGGGGAGTATCACTCGATAATGCCGCCGATCTGATAGATGCTGGGGCCGATCGATTGATAGTCGGTTCGGCTATCTTTGCCGCGGAAAATCCATTGTCGGCCATCGCCGAATTTCAGGCACTTTAGTCAAGTAAAGTGGTACAATATTCACATGCCTATTCAAGCTCCTCTCACAGACGAAAAAATCGCCATCCTGACCAAGAAAGCCCTGGAAATCCGCCGCTCCATACTGGAATCGCTCATCATGGCGAAATCCGGCCACACCGCCGGTCCGCTCGACATGGCGGACATTTTCACTTATCTGTATTTCCATGCGTTGAAGCACGACCCAAAAAAGCCTGATTGGCAGTATCGCGATCGCGTCATACTTTCCAATGGTCACATTTGCCCCGTCCTATATGCCACCATGGCTCATGCAGGCTATTTCCCGGTAGCTGAATTGAAGACTTTGCGCAAATTTGGCAGTCGCCTACAGGGTCACCCCGATAGGAATTTTTTGCCCATGCTCGAGACTTCATCCGGCCCTCTAGGTTGCGGCCTTTCACAAGCCGTAGGCATGGTATTGGCCGACAGGATGGATAATGGCAAAAGTTCCGGCAAGCAATTTTACTGCCTCATGTCCGACGGGGAATTGGACGAGGGCAATAGCTGGGAAGCAGCCATGCTCGCCGGCAAGGAGAAGCTCCAGAATCTCACCGTCATCATTGACCGCAATAATATCCAGATAGACGGCTTCACCGAGGATATCATGCCCTTGAATCCGCTCGCCGATAAATGGCGCTCTTTTAACTGGCATGTTCAGGAGATAAACGGCCATGATTTCCGCGACATTGACCGTGCTATCGGAGCCGCTCAAGCCGTATTCGACAGGCCGTCTATCATCATCGCCAACACCATTCCGTCAAAAGGTATCCCAGAATTCGAGCGCAAGTTCGAGTGGCATGGTCGTACGCCGACAACACCGGTTGAGATTGAGACGGCCAGGAAGGCGTTGGGGGAGATAAGGACGCTGGGTGGGAGGATAGAAGCGCCGCATAATAGTTAATCTCATGCTCAACCCAGACCTCCATTTGAATAAGAAACTCTTCTCGCCAGGCGTCGAGCTTAAATCCCTCCGCAAAGGCTTTGGCGAAGGACTGGTGAAAGCTGCTGAAATAGACAAGCGAGTGGTTGGACTTTGTGCTGACTTGTCAGAGTCCACGCACATGAGCACCTTCAAGCAGAAATTTCCTAACCGATTCATCGAGGTGGGAGTAGCGGAGCAAAATCTGGCCACGGTGGCATCGGGCATGGCGGCCATGGGAAAGATACCGTTCATAGGCTCATTCGCCATATTCAGCCCGGGCAGGAATTGGGAGCAGATAAGGACGACCATCGCCTACAATAATCGTCCGGTTAAGATAGCCGGTTCGCATGCGGGATTGAGCGCATCCGCCGACGGAGGTAGCCATCAGGCATTGGAAGACATAGCTTTGATGCGCGTCTTGCCTAGGATGGTCTTGCTTTCGCCATGTGATGCCATAGAGGCCCGCAAGGCCACGATAGCGGCCGCCAAGACGGATCAGCCGACATATATCAGATTGACCAGGAATGATACGCCGATTATCACTACTGATGAAACGCCGTTTGTTATTGGGAAAGCCGCCGAAGTTTTTCGAAGTAAAGGGAAATTGGATGTCGGTATAATCGCTACAGGAGCATTGCTTTACAATGCCCTCAAAGTCGCCAAACATCTGGATGAGCAAGGCAAGAAAGTGGCGGTGATGAATCTGTCCACGATAAAGCCCTTGGATGATGATGCTATTATCCGGCTCGCGCATGAATCCGGCGCCATCGTCACCGTTGAAGAGCATCAAGTGGCCGGCGGCATGGGTTCGGCAGTAGCAGAGTGTTTGGCCAAGCATTTTCCAGTGCCGATAGAATTCATCGGCGTCCATGACCAATTCGGCCAGTCCGGTACGCCGGAAGAGCTGGCGGCTCATTATGGTTTGAACGAAAAGGACATATATACGGCTGTGCAAAAAGTGCTCTTGCGCAAAAATTGACCCTGTTTTATACTATCCGCACACTATGAATATCCGCTTTACCAAGGTCTCCAAGATTAACTCGTATGCCGTCTCCGGCATGCGCGTTTGGAGCCAGCCTTTGTAAAGAATTCTCTCAGATTATTTACAAGAACGGGCTCCAAACAAGGGGCCCGTTCGCTTATCCTGCCGCGTGTGCGGATAGGAATGAGAGCGTAGGATAGAACCTTAAATCAAAGGAGTGAAGTATATGACTACGGAAATTGTCATTAGTCGGAAAAAACTTGCCAGGATTTCAGTGCGAGTAAAAGATTACGCGGGATGGCGGCATAATGGTTCCAGTATGCCGGAAAAAGTCATGCGGTCGCCGGAAAATTCGGCTAAATGGCTGACTGTTCAAGAGTACGTCAGTCTGATTGATTCGCTCGAAGCGGACGGTGCGCCATTCCGGTCTCCCAAAGGCCGAAAATTGGTTTTCCGACCTTATTGCGAGGGAGAGTTTGCCTGGTTCAATCGTCCCGACAGAATAAGTCGAGAGCGCTGCGCTTTCATTGGAGGCTTGTGGATACCGTCTCCGAAAAGGAAGAGGGAATCCATCCCCGTTGCTTTAGTTTCGGAAACCCCTGAAGATCATATTATCGATCTTTATGGATGATAATGGGACACCTTGCCGCCGAAAGACGATTAATGTGATACGAGATATCACGATCGTCTCGAGGCGGCTTTTTAATACTCGATTTCGGTGGTAAAGTGGATATCTTCGCGTATAAACCAAACATGCCCTCACCATTCAAACTCGCAACTACCCTTACTCCCGCCGGCGACCAGCCGAAGGCTATTTCGGCGTTGAATGAAGGCCTGAAAAAGGGCTTTGACAAGCAGACTTTGCTGGGCGTGACAGGTTCAGGTAAGACGTTCACAGCGGCGAATGTCATCGCTAATTATGGAAAGCCAACTCTTGCCAGTGCCCACAACAAGACTTTGGCTGCACAACTGGCGCAAGAGTACAGCGAATTCTTTCCCAATAATGCCGTTCATTACTTCGTCTCATATTACGACTACTACCAGCCGGAGGCGTATATCCCTTCCAGCGACACATACATCGAAAAGGAGGCCATGATTAACGAAGAGATCGAACGCCTTCGTCATGCTTCGACGCAAGCTCTTCTCACCAGAAAAGATGTCATCATCGTCGCATCCGTCTCTTGTATTTACGGCTTGGGTTCGCCGGAGGAATACGAGAAGGTCAATCTGAAGCTGAAAGTCGGCATGGAGCTATCCCGCGCTGAACTCATCCGCAAGCTCATAGACATTCATTTCGAGCGTACCAATGCGGATCTGAAGTCCGGCCAATTCCGGGCGACGGGGAATACCCTGGAGATCATGCCGGTTTCCGACAAGACGATTTACCGCATCGAATATGGGGTGAATGATTCTGGTGCGCCAGCCATTTCCACCATCATCGAATTGGATCCAGTCTCAAGGTCTGTCAGAGGTGATCATCAGGCCGTCTTCATTTTCCCGGCAAAGCATTTCATTTCCAGTGATGAGCAGAGCGAGAAGGCGTATAAGACTATTCAAGCCGAACTCGTTGACCGGCTGAAAGTCCTAGAAAAAGGCGGCAAGTTGCTCGAAGCCGAGCGCCTCAAGCGTCGCGTCAAATACGACCTTTCAATGATAAAGGAGATTGGCTATACCAATGGCATTGAGAATTATTCACGCCATTTCTCTGGCATGATGCCTGGCGAGCTGCCGGATACTTTGCTGTCATATTTTCCGCATCACAAAGCGACAGCTGCCGAGAAAAAAGCTGGTGCGCCGGATATGGTCGCTGATTTCCTGACCATCATAGACGAGTCGCATGTGACCATTCCGCAATTGAATGGCATGTATGCGGGCGACGCCTCCCGCAAAGAGACGCTGGTGGAGCATGGATTCCGTCTGCCTTCGGCCAAGGATAATAGGCCGCTCAAATTTGCTGAATTCCTGGAGAGGGTAGGACCTATGATATTCACTTCGGCCACGCCAGCTGATTATGAGCGCAAGGAATCGCAGCAGATAGTGGAGCAGGTGATCAGGCCGACGGGTTTGGTGGACCCTGCCGTGGAAATAAGGCCGATAAGGGAGGGGAAGGAGGGTTCCGACACCATAGTGAAAAATGACACTTTACTTGACACTTCGACTGCGGAACAGAGCCACGGAAGTGTCACCAAAAGTGTCATTTATGCAGAGGGTAAGGAAAATGGTACCTCCTCCGCCGCCGTGCCTATCAAAAAATCAGCCACCCGAAGATTAGCCGCCACCAAAACCGCACCTTACCCCGGCCAGATCTTCGACTTCATCGCCGAAGCCGAGAAGACTATCGCCAAAGGCGACCGCGTCCTGGCTACGACACTCACTAAGAAGATGGCCGAAGACCTGTCCGAATTCCTCAAAGAAAAGAAGATCAAGGCCGCCTATCTCCACAGTGATGTGAAGACCATCGAGCGCATCAATATCCTGACCGATTTCCGCAGAGGCAAATACGACATCCTAGTGGGCGTCAATCTCTTGCGGGAAGGCTTGGACCTGCCCGAGGTGTCATTGATAGGCATCTTGGATGCGGATAAAGAGGGCTTCCTCCGTTCAGAAACTGCGTTGATTCAAACTATTGGCCGTGCGGCTCGTAATGCTGCCGGTAGGGTCATTCTATACGCCGATAATCTTACCGGCTCAATGGACAATGCCATTCGGGAAACCAATCGTCGCAGGGCTATCCAGGTCGCGTACAATAAAGAGCATGGCATCACCCCGACGACCATCATCAAGGCTATTCACGACATCACGGATCAGTTAAGGAGTGAGCATGACAAAGCTGTCAATGAATTGGTCAAGATCGATGAGGAATTAGCGAAGACCAATCCCAAGCTCTTGATGAAGCAGAAAGAGGCGGCGATGGAAGAAGCTGTGCAGGCGCTAGATTTTGAGACGGCGGCCTTGATAAGGGATGAGTTGTTTAAGTTGCAGGAGATGGTGGGGGTGACTGGGAAGGGGAGGAAAAGTAAGTAATTCGCATGAAATTTTAATATTTTTCAGGTCTTTTAG
>Ga0182017_10001439_pt1 | contig 18318 bp, 26 predicted proteins | sample 712E3DmetaG_FD_120492 | JGI IMG/M metagenome (GOLD analysis project Ga0182017, IMG submission 120492) | Permafrost microbial communities from Stordalen Mire, Sweden - 712E3D metaG | ecosystem: Environmental > Terrestrial > Soil > Wetlands > Permafrost | place: Sweden: Stordalen | collected... | reverse complement strand
GGTGCAGCCAACAGGGTGTTTGACCGGCCGCTATGTGGTAGCATATCCACTGTTGCCCGCGCGCATCCGCCGCGGGCCATCGGGTATTAAAGAGGGGACGCCAGAGAAAGCATGAGTTCTGTAATCAAGAAACGGCGCAAGAAAATGCGCAAGAAGAAGCACAAGAAACAGCTCAAGAAGAACCGCCACAAGAAGAAATAACCGGCGGTAATCCTCCCCTTGCCCGTCAGGGCGAGACATCCCGGACATGTATGCCGGTCATCCGGCGCCGCAGTCCATAAAGCTCCGTATTGACGGTTCCGATCCGGCGCGCCCTGACACCCTGGCTTACTCTCGTTGAAGATTTTTAGAGCATCGCCTCCAGCCTGGACATCTGCTCCGGCGTCCCGATCAGGATCAGGACATCACCCTTCCCGACCTTCGTATCAGGCTCAGGGTTCACATTGAAGGATATCTCGCCGGCCTTGCGCACCGAGAGCACTGTCACGCCGGTGTTCTCGCGCAGCCCCACTTCCTTGATCGATTGCCCGCGGAGAGGCGAGTTATCGCCCACGCTGACCTCGTTCAACTGGTACTCGGGAAGGTTGCCCGCGGCAACGACGTCCAGGAACTCGCAGGCACCCGGCCTCAGCATCAGGTTCGCCATCCGCTTTCCCGCGATCTTGTGCGGCGAGATCACCCTGTCCGCCCCGACGAACTCGAGCTTCTCCTCCGAGCCCGGCTGGTCAGCCCTTGCGATCAGGAGCAGGTGCGGGCGCATCTGGCGTGCAGTCAGTATCACGTACAGGTTGTCCGCGTCCGAGCGAAGGGCGCTAACCAGCCCGATGGCCCTCTCGATGCCCGCGTCGACGAGCACGCCCGTGTCGGTCGCGCTGCCCAGCACGGCCAGGAACCCGTCCTTCACGCACTCCTCGAAGGCTTCAGCGTTCTTCTCTATTACAACGAACTCCTTCTTCTGGGTACAGAGCTCCTCGGCGACGCTCCGGCCGACCCGGCCGTAGCCGCAGATGACGTAGTGGCCTTCCAGCTTCGCTATCGTGTTCTTCATCCTTCTTCTCCCCCAGAAGTCTCCAAGGTAACGGCTCAGTATGAACTCGATCATCCCGGCCAGGAAGAAAAGCACCGCGCTGACGCCGAGGACTATCACCGCGATGGTGAAGTAGATGCCGCCCGTGCCGAGCGGCTTCACTTCTCTGAACCCGACCGTCGTGATGGTTATGACGGTCATGTACAGTGCCTGTGTAAAGGTCATGTGCTCGATCAGGATGTAGCCGACGGTCCCGACCACGAGCACGACGATCAGTATGTCCAGGGCGATGACGACGTGCCTTGTCTCCTGCGATTCGCCCATCCGTCTTCTCAGAGAGCGGAGCACGACACCTCCCTGGATGAAAAGAGCTTCACGACCTCGGCACGCGATGGCATCGAAGGGAGCGCGCCAGCTCGTGTCACCGCGAGCGCCCCGGCCGCGTTCGCGAACGCTACCGACTGCTCGAGCGTCATGCCTTCACACATCGCGGTCGCGAGCGCCGCAGTGAAGGCATCTCCCGCGGCCGTCGCGTCAACTGGCTCTATATCGAACGGGGAAAAGTGCCAGCACCCGTCCGCCGTTGCCGCCAGCGCGCCTTCGGGGCCCATCTTCACGACCACCGTGCCGACGCCCGCGTCGACGAGCTGGAGCGCGGCGGCGCCGGCCTGCTCGAGGGTGTCGACCGACATGCCGGTGATGTCGGCCAGCTCGAACCGGTTGGGTGACACGACGTCGAATCCCTCCAGTACCTCCGGTGTCGCGCCCCGGGGTGGCCCGGCGTCCAGCACTGTCCTGGCGCCCATCGAGGAACAGCGGCGGGCCGCTTCGATAACGAACCCGATCGGGGCTTCCAGCTGAAACAGCGCAACGTCCGGCGCGGGGAACTTCGCGAGGATATCCAGGTCGTCGGGCTCGAGAGCCATGTTGGCGCCGGGGTCGACCACAATCGTGTTCAGGCCCGAGCTCTCCTCAACGACTATCAGCGCGACACCGGTGGAATGGCTCCTGGTCCGGCGCACGAGTGAAGCGTCGACCCCCGCCGATTCGACCTCGCTGATGAGCATTTCCCCGAAGTAGTCGTCTCCTACCCGGCCGAGAAGGCTCACCATGTTCCCCAGCCTGTGCGACGCCACGGCCTGGTTGGCGCCCTTCCCGCCCGCGACCATCGCGAACGACGCGCCGCAGATGTTCTCCCCGGGGGCGGGTATCTTCGAAGACCTGACGACCATGTCGAGTATCAGGCTTCCGACCACCAGCATCGAGCTCGCCATCACGCTGCCTTCCTTTGCCTCATATAATTATAGCGACCGGGGAGCGTTCCGCTGCGCGCACCGGAGGCCGGGGTCATATCAGCGGCGAAGGACATTTGACGCGGGGAAGAAATCTGCTATTCATTGGATAGTGACGAAAGGAGCTTTCCGGATGAAGATGGGCCAACAGCAACTCGACTCGACGGCTGCCGCCATAGCGGAAGAATGGTTGACCAACGCGGACGTGTGGGGGATGTTCAAGAAGCTGCCGGGTGGCTACGACCCGGACGCGGCCTTCGAATCCTGCGCTTCCTCAATGGAGAGCCTGATGAGGGTAAGGAAGCTGCACAACGAGCTGAATACCCTGTTGAAGTTCGACCTCGAGCGGCTCAACCTGCCCGATCAGGACAAGAAGCAGTTCATCGACGAGCTCGCGCACATCACTTACTCGCTGGAGCAACTGACCGGAAAGATCGAGACCGTCCTCGGTGAATCCGTTGTCTGCAGGGCCATCGAGTCCAGCTACCGGGAAGAATAGCGGGGCGCGACGCGCTCGCCTGCTTCAACAACGACTACGCTGGCTGTGCGATAAAAGACGCCATGAAGCTGAAGGACCTGGTAGCGGAGGGGGTTATATAGGTGCCGGAACTTCCGGACGTTGAGGTCAAGAAGAAGTACCTGGCGAAGACGTCGCTGAAAAAGAAGATCGCGGACGTCCGTGTCCTGGACAAGCGCATCCTCGGCGACAACACGACACCGGCGGGCCTCGCGAAAGCGCTCAAGGGCGCGACCTTCAAAGAGGCGATCAGACGCGCGAAGTACCTGCTGGTCTTCACGGACAGAGACGATACCCTTCTGATGCATTTCGGCATGACCGGCGACCTGGACTTCGTGAAGAAAGGCGGCGACAAGCCGAAGTACGACCGGGTCGAGTACCGTTTCGCCGACGGCACTGCGCTCTGCTACGAGAACATGAGGCTGTTCGGAAAAGTCGCGCTCTTCCACACCACCGACTTCGCGAAGATCCCCGACATCGCGAAGCTCGGCCTTGAGCCACTGGACCGCTCGTTCACGTTCAAGAAGTTCAAGGACATCCTGGACAAGCGCTCTACCACCATCCACCAGGTCCTGATGGAGCAGGAGCTGATCGCCGGCATCGGCAACATCTTCTCCGACGAGATCACATACCAGGCGGGCGTCCGCCCCGACAGAAAAGTGTCATCCCTGAGCGATGAGGAGCTGAGGAAGCTGTTCGACAAGACGAAGTGGGTACTGCGGCGGGCCATCGAACTGGACGCCGACCTGGACGGCCACCCGAAGCAGTTCATCATCCCGAACCGCGGCCCGAAAGGAACCTGCCCGAAGTCAAACACAGCACTGGTGAAGAAGACGATCGGCGGCAGAAGCAGCTACTACTGCCCCGACTGCCAGAAGTAAAACCGCGTAATGCTCAGGACGCCCCGCACAACTCGGTCAGGACCTGCGGCACTTTCACGTAATGCTTGTCTGTGGTGAGTATGGTAAGCCCGTACTGCATTGCGGATGACGCTATCCATATGTCATTCGTGGGGATGGGTATCCCGGCTTTTCGAAGACCGCTGAGGATCACGGCATATCTCTCGCTGGTCTCCTCATCCATATCTACGACGCCGACTCTCGTCGAGGATATGAACGCTTCCAGAGACTCCCTGTTCTTCTTCTCATGCTTGCCGCTCATGAAGCCTGACAGCAGCTCCCCGATGACGACCGGGTTCAGATAGTACACTTCGGCGTTCTCAAGACAGGCCCTGACTTCTTCATTCCCGCGGAAGAACTCGGAAACCGCGGTAGTATCAAGCATCAACCGGCGTTCCGCCATAGCTCCTCGTCGATCTTCCTCTGAACCGCCAGGGACTTGTCGAACTCGTCTGCTTCCTTTTTGCTCCAGACGCCGAACAGGTTCTCGAGCTCGCGAGGCAGACGCTTTTTCTTTCGCGGGCCGGTGCTCTCCGTGGAGGCGTTCTTCTGAACCAGGTCGACGAAAGCCTTGTTGAAACTGATGCCCTTCGCCTCGGCCTCTTTGCGCACTTGTTTCTCCACTTCTTCCGGCACGCCCCTGATCGTGAACTGCTTCATCCCTGCTCCTGATATGAGTCATATAACGAATCTCATAGAATCATATGTTGCATCACTAATCAAGTCCCTTCGACTCGTAACGGGTTAACTTCATTACCTTTATCATATCCTATTATTGACAACATATCTGTCCTAATTATTATGCTCTTGTTAAACACCTTTCAAGCGAAATGCGTGGATAATATGACTTCGCCATCAATCAATGACAGGAGATTTCAACGAGGATTGGAAATGGTAAGGCTAGAGGACCAGCCCAAGCGCGTATGCGATCTTTTCGCTTACCTGGGCCATTTTCGCGGGTGTCAGAGTTGTGGCGATGCCGGTCAGGCGGTCCTTCGGGATCGTGACGATGTTGTCCAGGTTGACGCAGCAGTGTCTGGGCATCCCGTCCTCTTTGTCCAGCTCGACCTCGACAGGAATACCTCGAATGTTCGTTGTTATTTCAGCAACAGTCACCTGTTCCCTGGCGATGTATGATACGTCACGTGATAGAAGCAGAACGGGCCGTTTGCCTCCGGCCTCGGGCAACCGTGCCCACCAGACCTCGCCCCGCCTCACCACTTCTCCTTGTGGAGCACTTCGCCAAGGACGCCAAGCTGGGCTTCACCGAACGACGTGTCCTCGGGCTTCTTGCCGTGGCCCTCGAGGTACTGCCTGTCCAGCTCCCTCTCTTTGACGAGCCTGCGGTAAGTCACGAAAGCCTCGCGCATCACCTTCGCCTGGGAAGCGTTGAGGGTCTTCGACATGCCCTGGATCTCGTCGAAGAGCTCGTCATCTACAGGGACCTGGATCACACGCTTTTTCGCCACGGCAACATTCCTCATTATATAACTATATATGTAACATTACTAATAACATAGTATGTAATACACTGAGTGTCAATCTTCTTCCGGTGAACAGAAAAGCGGACGAGCTGCGCAGTGCTCGTCCGCCTCGTTTGTCTGACTTCCGGGGCGCGGCCGCCCCGTCTTCTCTTTTTTCGGGGCTATTCCTTCCAGGTGTTTCCGCAGTTGTTGCAGGCCCAGTCGGGCAGGAGCACGCCGACGCCGTAGCCGCCGATCCTCAGCTCTCCCTTGCCGGCCCTCGCCGCCATCTCTGAGGTGGTGGGTCCGTACCTTATCGGGACGATCATGTCGCTCTTGCCGCACTTCGGGCACTTCTCAGGCTTTGGCATTCGCTCCTCCTTGGTTTCAGCAGGTCACAGGGCCGCCGCCCGCGGGTCACGGCCGACTGTGATTTTATCAATAATCTAGCACTAACAGGAACGGCGCGCGGCAACGGAAGCAATGGAAACGGCGTCAAAAGCGTTAGAATACGTGTATCCGGCGTGATCTCGAGCGGGAGGAAACCGTGTCGATGCGAAAAGTTCTCGTCCTTGTGGTGGCGGCCTGCCTGGCGTCCGTGTGCGGCTTTGCCCTGGCGTCATGCAGTAGCAAGTCGACTACGGACAACGGCCCGAACACCGCGCCGATGATCGCTTCAGTCCCACCCAGCGAATCGACCCCCAGCGTGGAGACCACACCCGTCCCTCCGCTGCCCGCCGGCGCCCTGCTGCAGGTGGTCAGACCGGACGGCACCGCGAAGGTTTTCACGGTGGCCGATCTGAAGGCGCTGCCGCAGGCGGGCGTGAATATTGGCGCGAAGTCCTATGTCGGGCCGAAGATTAACGACGTGCTGAGCGCAGCCGCTGTCTCCAGTTACGTGGAGCTGGCGGTCAGCGGGGACAGCGGCCGGCTTTCGCTCCAGAAAGACCACGTGACCGGCGATACGATCCTTGCTTTCACCGGGGCCAACCAGGTCACGCTACTGGCGCCGAATATAGAGAAGTCCGAGTGGATAATCGGGGCCCACCTGGTCCAGGTCCAGTAAACTTTCAAAGTGAGAGACATGGTCAATCGCAGAAAGATACCAGTGCTTATTCTTGCCGGCACGTTGCTCGCACTCCTCGTCGCCGTACCGTTCGCGACGGCGGGTGCCGCGGCCGGCGTGACCGAGAGGGCCGTGGCAAAGGGAAATGGGCGGCGACTTCACCAACCGAGGATGCACGGCACTATAGCCATCATCGTTGACGACACCGCGGAGACACCCGACACTCTCTCCCAGTGGCAGCGCATACATCTCCCGCTGACTTTCGCGGTCCTGCCCTACCGGGCGTCGACACGCTTCCTGGCGGTCGCGCTGCACAAAGACGGTGACGCGATCCTTCTGCATATCCCGACCGAGGACACCCAACCTTTCCGGCCGCCGCAGGGCCACCTGCGCCGGGGCATGACGCGGGGAGCGGTAGGCAGGCTCCTCGACTCTCAACTCGCGCAGGTGCCATACGCAGAAGGGATCAACAACCACAGGGGACGCATCGGCACCAAGGACCTGCGGCTCATGATGCTGGAGTGCCAGTGGGCGAAAAAGAAAGGCCTGTACGTGGTCGACAGCGGCGATCGCGGCAGCACCGTCGCGGAGGCGGCGATGTCGCTGGGGATGGAGAAGCGGAGGAACGAGGTGTTCCTTGACGTCAAGACGAGCCGCGCCTGGATACGATCGAAGATGCTCGAGCTGGCGTCCATCGCCAACCAGGACGGCGTCGCCATAGGCATCTGCCATTACCCGCGGCGCTTCACACCGGGTGAAGTCGGCCTCATGATGGAACACCTGCACTCGGAAGGCATCGACTTCGCCTTTGTCAGGGACGTCCACGAGAACTGAGACATGATAGTCTGGGATAAAAGGCCGGGCCGAGAGGAGGAGGGGCATGAAGAAGACTGTTGCTGCAGGGGCGATGCTACTGATCCTGACCTGCGGCCTGGCGCTCGCGGGGTGCGGCTCGTCAAGCACCACGACCACGACACCTGCCGGTGCCGTATCGACAGGAACCATCGTACCGGAGGGCGAGCTCGTCGGGACCTGGATGAGCCAGAAGGTACCCACGGACACCATGACCATCAGGGCGAACGACACTTTCGACTTGACCAAGAGCGGCACGACGACCACGGGCTCATACGTCGTAAAGAGCAATCAGCTGATGCTCTCCGCCGGGAGCTTCACGGACTTCTTCAAGATAGGCGCGGACGGAAAAACGCTGACAGAGGCGGATGGCACCGTCTGGGTGAAGAAGTAGGCATCCGGAGGTCGCCGGCAGAAGCGTCCCGCCGGCTGCTGCAAGGCGCGCTCCAAATCGAATAATGGTTCCTTCGACGTTGGAAATGGACAGGCGGTGGTTGAGATGAGGATCGATGCGCACGCTCACCTCGTGGACAGGGGCTGGATAAACGATTCCTTCTTCCTCGGTCTATCACGGATCACCGCCGCCACGCTCTCTAAAGATACCGGCATCGGCCCGGACGCGGTGCAGCTCATGGAGCTCATGATGCCGGCCTTCGCGGACGGGACCGGAGAGCAGCTCGTCAGGACGATGGACGAGGGAGGGATCGACAAGACCGTCATCTGCGCGATCGACTTCGGCTACCTGGCGCATCACGCGCGCGTGCCCATCCAGGAGCAGAACCAGGCGGTCGCCGAGGCGGCCGAGAAGTACGCCGACCGTTTGATCCCGTTCTTCGCCGTCGACCCGAGGAGGCCCGAGGCCGTCGAGTGGTTCGAGCGCGCGATCGAGGACTGGAAGGTCCGGGGGCTGAAACTCCACCCGGCCGTCGGCTTCAACCCGGGCGACCCGGAGTGCCATCCCCTCTACGAGACGTGCATGGAACACGACCTGCCGGTGCTGATCCACTCGGGCAGCCAGCCCGCCCCTTTCCGCTCGAGCTTCACGAGGCCGGCCTCGATAGACGACGTCGCGGCGGACTATCCCACGCTCAAGATAATCATGGCGCACGTCGGTCATAACTGGTGGGAGGAAGCGTTGCTGGTCGGTTCCGTGAAGCCGAACGTGCACTTCGATTTTTCCGGATGGCAGAGGGCGTATAGGCAGCGGCCGGAGCTCTTCTACCGGATGCTCAGGAGGCTTCTGGACGAGGTCGGTCCCTGGCGGGTGTTCTTCGGTACTGACGGGCCATACCTGAACGCGCTGTGCCCGGTACGGGACTGGGTGGCCGCCGTCGAGAGCCCGGACCTCTCGTCCTGCCCCGACATCACGTTCTCCGACGACGAGAAAAAGATAATAATGGGCGAGTCGTTCGAGAGACTGATCGGCGGGGAGTAGTCGTCCCCTCCTAGAACTCTCCGTGCTTGCCGCTTCCCTCCGCGAAGCGTCCGGCACCCGACACCGTCTCGCCGCTCATGATGACCTCGAGGCCCATCTTGAACTCCATCTCCATGGCCTTGTCGAAGTCCATATCGAAGCCTTTGAGCATCGCCGTGCGGTCCGAGAGCATGCACTTAAAAGGATAAGTGGAGAGCTGTCGGGCTAGCTTCTCAGCCTGCTCGCGCGCCATTCCTTTCGGCACCACGCGGTTGGCGAGTCCGATCGCGAGCGCCTCCTCCGAGTAGACCGGGCGCCCGGTGAGGACCATGTCGAGTGCGCGACTCATACCGATCAGCCTGGGCAGCCGCTGGGTCCCTCCATCGATGAGCGGCACCCCGAACCGCCGCTCGAAGACGCCGAAGACAGCATCCTCCTCGATGACCCTGAGGTCGCACCAGATGGCGAGTTCGATGCCACCGGCCACCGCGTAACCTGACACGGCCGCTATCACCGGCTTGGACATGTGAAGCCTTGTCGGCCCCAGCGGAGCGCACTGCGACATGTCTTCGTTCAGCAAGTTCATCCGCTCCAGCTCTCCGCTGGCGACGGCCTTGAGGTCGGCCCCCGCGCAGAAGTTGCCGCCCTCGCCGGCCAGCACCGCGCAGCGGACGCTGTCGTCCGATTCGAAATCCTTGAATGCCTCGAAGAGCTGCTCGGCCGTCGGCCGGTCGATCGCGTTGCGCACCTCGGGCCGGTTGATTATCACCGTTCGAACGTTGCCGCTTGTCTCGACCAGAACTTCCATCGCGCACTCCCCCGTCGCCTGCCGCGAGCCGGCCGGTTGTTAAATGTCCTCCTATTGTAGAGAATTTTCATTAGACGGGAGGAAACATGGAAATAGGAAATTTCAAAAGAGACTTCACGAGGATGTTCAATCCCGATTCGATCGCAGTGGTCGGAGCGTCGAACTCGCTCGGCAAATGGGGGTTCATGATCCCGATGAACATCATCGGGGGCGGCTACCGCGGAGAACTGCTGATGGTGAACCCGAACGAGGACAACGTCCTTGGCTTTCCCACGTTCAGGACACTGTCCGACATCAAGAGGCAGGTCGACCTGGTCGTGGTGACGATCCCGGCCCGGAAGGTCGAGGCCGTCGTCGAGGAAGCGGCATCGATCGGGGCGAAGAACATGCTCGTCGTCTCGTCCAACTTCAGCGAGGCCGGCGGCGAGGGAACCGAGCTGGAACGCAAGCTGGCGCTGACAGCGAACGAGCACGAGATAACGATCATCGGGCCGAACACGATGGGGATATTCAGCGCTTCCTCGTCCTTATGCGCGCTCGGGACGCCGGTCTATCCTCCGACCGGCAGGGTCGGCTTCATCTCGCAGAGCGGAAACCTCGGGGTCCAGTTGCTGGACTGGGGCAAGTACAGGGGCGTGGGCTTCAGCCGCTTCATCGGCTGCGGGAACGGCGCCAACACCGGGATCGCGGAGTACCTCGAGTTCCTCGGCGAGGACCACTTGACGGAGATAATCGTCCTGTACGTCGAGGGGATGCAGGAAGGAAGACGCCTGCTCGAGGCCGCCGAGAACATCACGCCGCGAAAGCCCATCATCGTCCTCAAGGGAGGGACCGGCGAACAGGGCAGCAAGGCCGCGATGTCTCACTCGGGGGCGATGGCGGGCTCCATGGAGCTGTACCACGGCATGGTGGAGCAGGCCGGGATGATCCCGGTCGAGACCTCGGAGGAGCTCATCGACCTCGCGACCGCTTTCTCGTCGCTGCCGCTCCCCAGGGGCGACCGCGTGGTCGTCGTGACGATGGGCGGTGGCTGGGGAGTCGTGGCCGCCGACGCGTGCGACCGCGAAGGCGTGAACCTCGCGGCTCTCCCGGACGACCTGGTAAAAGAGCTCGACACCTTCCTCCCCGAGTTCTGGAGCAGGCGCAACCCTGTCGACCTGGTCGGCAACCTGAGGAGGTCGGACCAGCTCCACGCGATAGACACCATCATGAAGAACGACGAGATCGACCTGCTGATCATGATGGGCACCATGCTCGGGAAAGAGTTCTTCTGGCACAACCTCGTGCTGGCCGTGCTGCGCCCGCTGTATCAGCTCGTGCTGAAGAACATCCCGCGACTGCCCGGTGTCGTTCAAGCGCTTGTGAGGGGCTTCAAGAAGTCCGTCTCGGAAAGACAGGTAGAGCAGAGCCGCGAGGGTTCCGCCGGGATCAACCTGGCGGAGGCGTGGCTGTGGACCGACTACTCGCTCGTTACCCACCTGAACCGCCTCATCGCGGCGACAGGCAAGCCGATCATATCGGTCGCGATGACGGAGTCTCAGAAGGAGAAATCCGGCCGGATGGAAGGCAGCGGGATCCTCACGACCCAGACGCCCGAGCGCGCTGTCTACGCAGCTTCCAAGCTCTCCAAGTACAGCGCGTACGTGAAACGGAACGGCAGGAGAGCATGAGCGCCAAGGACAGTAAGGGCGGCCTCGCGCAGGGGCCCCCGCAATGGCTCATGGACCTTCAGAATGCGGCGGAACCGATGCCGGAGTTCAGAGACGACTGCCCGTGCACTAAGAAGAAATGCGAGAGGCACGGGAACTGCAGGCAGTGCGTGATCTATCACGCCGGTAGCAAAAGGCAGCGAGCGCCTTTCTGCGTCCGCTGAAGGCCTACTCCGTATCCTCGTCGCGGAACGTGCAGCGGGCCGTACCGAGCGTGATCCTGTCCCCGCTCTTTATCTCGACATCGCTGTCAGGCGCTACCTGCTTGCCGTTGACGTAGGTGAAGCTCTTGGTGCTCAGGTTCTCTATGAACCATTTGCCTTGCTTCTTGAGGAAGCGGGCGTGCTTTCGTGACATGTACTCAGCGTCCTCGAGGCGGCTGACATCGACGGTGCCCTCGCGACCGATGATGTCCCCGGCTCTGACCTCGAGAGTCAGGCCCGGCTGGGACGCACATTCGAGGTAACCCCTGCTGTCCTGTTCGGCTACGTCCATCTCTGGCCACCTGTTGAGCATTGTCACCGCAACATTGCATAGCATTCACACCATGTAATTATTCACGTTCGCTACGCCGGAGTGCAAGCCGACAAAAGAGTGAAAAAACGAACGTCCCGTCAGTCTTCCGAGCCCGCTACTGGAAGTGTGAAAAAGATCCTGCAGCCCTTGCCGGGTTGACTCTCAGCGCCGATCTGGCCACCGTGGGCCTTGACCAGGCTTTTCGCTATGCTCAACCCCAGTCCCGCGCCGCCGGTGGCTCGCGTTCGCGAGGAGTCCGCCCTGTAGAAACGCTCGAACAGGTAAGGCAGGTCCTTCTCGTCAACGCCGGCCCCGGTGTCTTCGACCGCGAACGTCACTACGTTCCCGGCTCTCGTCGCGCTCACTTTGATCGTACCGCCCGAAGGAGTGTGGGTGAGCGAGTTCCGTATGAGATTCCCTATCACCTGCGAGATCCTCAGCTTGTCCGCGTTTACCGCCGGAAGGTCACCCGGCACATCGGTCACGAGCTTTATCCCTTTCGACAACGCCTCATTCTCAAACCTCGACGACGCGTCTTCCACTATCTCCCCGGGATTCACCGGCGTTCGGTCCAGCTCGAGCTGGCCCGCCTCGGCGACTGAAAGCTGCCTGAGGTCCTCGACCAGGTGGGAGAGTAGCTCGGCATCCTCGGCCAGGGAGGCGACGACCTCGTCGCTGGACTCCAGCTTCCCGTCCTGCATCAGCTCTATCTGTCCGCTCAGGGTCGCCAGCGGGTTCCTCAACTCGTGCGCTATGTCCGCGACCATGTTCTTGCGGAGCTGCTCGTTCGTCTCGAGGCTCTCGGCCAGCGTGTTGAACGCGTCCCCCAGCTCCTCGACCTCCTTACCACCACCGACATGCACGCGCTCGCTGTAGTCGCCGTCGGCGATGCTCGTACTCGCGAGTGTCAGCCGCGACAGCGGACTCGAGATACGTCCGGCCAGCACGAAGCTGAGCACGAACGCCAGGAAAAGCCCCAGGAGTCCGGCAAGGATGAAGACGAGGTTCCAGTTGCTCGGGCCCCGCGGAGGGGGTGGCAGGGTCGGCCTGATGAACGGGTTCATCGGGTTGAGCGGGTTGTCCTGCAGCAGGTCTTTCAGCGACCTGTACGGGTCCCTGGGGTTGATGGTCGTTGGCACCGGGCTCGATGCGGTCATCCTCTCGCGGTACCTGCGGACGAAGTCGTTTACCTGCTGGTGCCCCAGTATGTTGGACAGCAGCGCTGTAGTCGCGATGCATATCAGCGCGACGGCGAGGATGGCTATGAACAGCTGCGACCTCAGCGTAAGTCCCTTACGCTTTGTACCTGTAGCCGACCCCGTAGACGGTCTCGATGAGGTTTTTTTCTGCCGCGTTTTCATTGATCTTCTTCCGAATGTTGCCTATATGCGCGTCGACGGTCCTCTCGTAGCCCTCGAAGAAATCGCCCTGAGCCGACTCGATCAACTGCCTCCTCGTGAACACCCTGCCGGGATGCGCCGCCAGCGCGAGGAGCATGTCGAACTCCGTCGGCGTCAGCGAGACGGGGACGCTCTCGACCTCGACGCTGTGCTCCTTGGAGTCGATCACGAGAGAGCCCTCGACCACTCGGTCGGCCCCGGCCGCGCCGCTCTGCACGCGTCGCAGAAGCGACCTTACCCTCGCCACCATCTCGCGGAGGCTGAACGGCTTCGTGATGTAATCGTCGGCGCCGAGATCCAGACCGACAAGCTTGTCGGTCTCCTCCGACTTCGCGCTTATTATGATGATCGGCGTCTTGGCCTTCTCGCGAACCCTCCTGCAGAATTCGAGCCCGTCCAGGCGGGGCATCATGACGTCGAGCAGTACAAGGTCCGGCTGCTCCAGACGAAACTGTTCCAGAGCTTCCTCGCCGTCGTACGCCTCGACGGTCGAGTACCCCTCTTTCTCGAGGCATGTCTTAAGCATCTGGACCATCTTCTTCTGGTCATCCACTATCAGGATCTTCTCGTTCATGCATCCGCTTTCGACGAGTCCGTCGGTATCGTAATCAGGATACCAAGGGAGGCCGCCCCGACCAACAGGATCGCGCAATGTCGCCCAAAGCGGGAACGGGCGGCGAATCCATCACCGCCCGCCCTCGCCGGGCCGGTGCAGCGGCGCCGGCCCCTGTCAGTCTCGCCAGTCTTTCCCTGTCTATCGCCTCAGCCCTCCGTCAGATCGCGGGCTGGTCCTGCGGCAGAGGCATTGAGCCCCCCGCCTGCTGATCCACCGGCGCTCCGCCCGGAGCCTGCCCGTTCGGGGGTGGGCCACCAGGGCCCTTGCCCGGCTGGCGCTGGATGATGTTCTGCACCATCGTGTCCAGCTTCGTCTTCATGTCGGCGGCCCTGCTCGCGTCCAGCTTTCCGGCCTTGACCGCCGCGTCGATCGAGTCGGTGAGCTTTTGCTTGAGCGCCGCGGTCACGTTCTCTATCGCGACGTTCTTCTCCTGGGCGACCTGCGTTATCGTCTTGCCCGCCTGCAGTTCCTTCAAAAGGTCGGCGGTCGATATCCCGAGCACGGACGCCACGGTCTCCGGGACCTTCACGCCAAGTATCCCGCCAGGCCCTCCCTGCTTTGCGGGTGGCCCGTTCTTGACGAAGTTGCTCACGAAATCATCGAGGTTTGACTTTGCCTTCTTGGCCGCCTTGTCGATTGCCTCGTTGAGCTTCTTCTCGAGCTCGCTCTTCAGCTTGTCCTCTGAAATGCCTTTGCTCTTGGCTATCTGCAATATCGTCTTCCCGCTCGCCAGTTGCTTCTGCAGATCGGTCACCTTCATTCCCAGTACCGAAGCCGCCGCGTCGAGCGCCTCTTTGCCCGCCAGCATCGCCATCGGGCCACCCGGTTTCGCGACCTTCCCGGCCTGGCCCTTCGGCGCGCTGCTGCTGGTCTGCGCCTGGACTTTACCCTCGCCGCCGTTGGCGACGAGCACGCCTAGGCCGGCAATCAGTGCCATGACCAGCACGAACGAGACCGTCCAGATCATGACCGACTTCCTGTCGTGGCCAGCCTTGTGCAGGAACGTCGTGATTCCTCCCTTCTCCATGAGGACCTCCTTGTCAGCCCTTCCAATAATCGAGTGCCCCGATCTTGAGACCGATGTTAAGGGCTCAATGTTACGGAAGTTTGAAGGATTCGCTTTAAAACTGTGAAGATGCTCTCCCCGGCCAGGAATCGCAAATATATTCCCTACTTGACATATACATCAGATATAACTATTATGTATCTTATGCAACGTAATAAGACGTTAGGTATACAGGAGGTAAGCAGATGAAAAGCTACTTGTCGACAGCGAAGGTGGCCCGCTTGTTCGGGGTCAACATCCAGACAGTGCGCGGATACATCCGCAGCGGTGAGCTGCCCGCGGCACGTGTCGGAAGGAGCTACGTGGTCTCGGGAGACGACATCGACACGTTCGTCGAGGCCAGAAAAGTGTCCGGGGGAGTGGAAGCAGACGGTGCCGTGAGAAGGCGGCACAGAGAAAGCCGGCGCGGCGAAAGGCACGAGGCACGGCCGGCGACCAACGGGGGGTAGATGACAATGATAAGCGCATTCGTAGGACTGATGATGTTGCTCGTAGGAGCGACTGCCGGTCTGGCGATGCTGGCGGTACTGTGCGTAGGTTTTTCCGCCGTCATCGCCGCCGCTTCTACAGCAACGATGAAAGCACTGGAAGTCGTGTCAGGCAGGAGGATCAGGCGCAGCTGGGACGCCCCGGTGATCACGACGCGCTGGAGCGAATCCTACCAGCCTGAGCCCGCGCTCTTCTGGGAGTCCGAATCCATACTCTTCGACATTGAGCTGCAGTCGCTCGACTTGCAGGAACCGGTCCTGGACGGTTACGCGTCAGACGGGCAGGTGCACCAGGGATCATTCCCGGACGGCCCCCTCCCCTTCGACGACGAGTATGAGACATACTCTATGCATATGATAGTGGCGATCTGAGGAGGGATGACGTGCCTACTTACTTGAATGTGCCGCAGGTGGCAAAGTTGCTCGGGGTCAACATCCAGACCGTGCGCGGATACATCCGGAGTGGTGAACTGCACGCGGCAAGGGTAGGGAGGCGCTATGTCATAACCACACAGGATGTGGACTCTTTCATCGAAGCCAGAAAGGGAGCCCGCCGGGCCGAAGACATCGGGCTGACGGAAAAAGGCAGGGAGAACGTAGACAAGGTCAAGGGAAACGCCGACCGCGTCAAAGGGTATCTCGATGACTGTCCCGGGGCGGCGAACGCCGAGATATCCGAGGCGCTGGGAATAAGCGAGGCCGACACGCAGAGGGCGTTGAGGTTGCTGGAGGGCAGGAAGCTCGCTTACTGCGAGCTGGACAGTGAAAGACCGGACAGGCTCAAAGACGCCTGGTATCCGAAGGACATTTCGGTCTGAGCCGCGACGGTCTGAGACCGGGGAAGACGCGAAACAGGCGAGGCTTTCAAACCTCGCCTGTTCTTATTTTCGTCTGGTTCCCTCAGACCGAAAGGTCCAGTACCTCGTCGATCTTGTCCAGCAGGTCGAACTGTGAAAAGGGCTTCATGATGTAACCCTGTGCCACTCCATCGAGCGTGACTTCCATGGCGTCCAGGTTGAGCTTGCCCGTGAGGAACACTATGGGGATCTCGGCGGTGGCCGGATCTTCTTTCAAAATCCTGCACACCTTCGGGCCGGCCATTCCGGGCATCTCTATATCAAGGAGGATTATGTCCGGGTTGTTCTCCCTCGCGATGCCTATTCCGTACTCGCCGCTCGACGCGCCAAGGACCTCGAAACCTTCCTCGCCCAGCAGAACTGTAAGAGTATTGCACACGCCAGGCTCGTCATCGATGACGAGCACCTTCAATCCCGCCCCGCGTGTCTTATCCGGCATCGCTCGCCTCCTTCGGCAGCCTACTTCGCTATCGGCACCTTGTTGACGATCCTGTATCAATCCCCGCTACGTCATTAGTTTCGCTAAGAAAAGTTATTCTCCTCGCGTCGCGGCCGCTTCAGGAGGTCGCGGGCTCCAGCTCCTCCTCGAGCACCTCGATGTCCGCGAGCTCCCACACGGGCAGGCCTTTAAGGTCATCGACCTTCAGTATTCTCTTGAGCAGCCACGGGCCGAGGCCTCGTTCGCTCATTCCCGCGAAATAGAACACCGCCGCCGCAAGCGCCCCGCCGATGGTCCAGCCGAACCACCTGATCAGCAGGTGCGAGACTATCGCGGAGCCGAGCGCGAGGCCGAAGATGGTCGTGAGGAGATAACCGACGAGCCTCACCTGCTCCATCATCATCTCGGACTCGTCCTCGGGAAGCTCGACGTCCGGGTCCAACTCGTAACCTTCCCTGAACCACTTCGTCATCCAGTACATCATGAGCGGTATGAAGACCGCTCCATAGGCGAGCAGTATCCTGACCACGTCCGACGTGAGCCAGCCGAAGAAGTTCGTCCACTTCCAGCTGTCGAACGCCTCCCGGTTGCGCGAGAAGAACCGCCTGTAGCCGGTCTTGTCCCAGCCGTTCACCAGGATGAACCAGAAGCCCAGGTACGCGAAAACCGTCTGCTGCGCGGCTTTATAGTACTCGCCCTTCAGTAGCAGGTTGCGGGTTATCCAGTAGCCGAGCATCCCCTGGGTCACGTTGGTGATCGTGAAGCCACTCACGAGCCAGCCGGGTATCTTCTCGTAGCTCCCGACCTGCATCGTCTCCCAGTTGGGGTTCGACCACAGGAGGTTCGAGCCGGAAGGGACGAAGAGGAGCGAGAGGAAGAGGAGCGTCTTCATGAAGTACTCGTTGTTGAAGGCCGGGTCGCCCTTCTCTATCTCCTTGACCATGCGGGAGATGTCCCGAAGCTGCTTTCGATTGAACTTCAGCTCACTCACGTCCTCCTTCTCAGCCTCGATCTGCCTGATCTGACGAAACGCCGCCAGCGCGAAGCTGGCCCCGATCCCGTAGGACCAGAACACGTCGACTTCAACCATCTGACTTCCCCCTTTCCCACCGGCGGCCCCGCCGGTCACGCTTCATGGCTGTACTCCAAGGCCGTTCAGTATCAAGCCGGTTATCGTCTCCGACCATGCCTTCTTCTCTTCCTCGCCCGGCTCAGTCTCGGCGGCTATCCTCCGGGCCGCCTCGAAGACCATCGCGTTGATGGCGAAAGCTGCTTCCCTGGTCCTGATATCGCCGCGCAGAAAGCCGCGCTCGATGCCGTTCCTGAGGTACAACTCGGTGTACGCCCCGAAGAGCGAAAAGGCGGCGTTGATCTTCTCGGTCACACTGCTGTCTATGCTCAGCGCCTCGTAGAACAGGAAATCATGCATCTCGGGGTTCTCGTCTAGCAGCTCGAAGAAGCGGCCGCCGATCTGGTCGAGCCTCTCCCTGTATTCTTCAAGGCTTGTGATCTCCTGGGGAGGAAGATCCGCGACTATCTCAGATATCTTCACGATGATGTCGTCGATGACCGAGGTCGCTATGTCTAGCTTGTTCTTGAAATAGCGGTACAGCGTGCCGTGCCCGACGTCCAGCTCGGCGGCTATGTCGGCCATCGTCGAGCTGTGGTAACCCTTTTCCGAGAAGACCTTGAACGCCGCGTCGATTATCTGCCGGCGCCTGATATCGGTGATATCTATCCTCGCCACGGCACGGCCTCCAGTAAGGGGAACGATGCGTCATCAAACTGAATGACATGTCACATTTCAGGATGATATACCCCGGTGCCTGGCTTTTCAAGTGTCCAAAAGCTTGCGCTCGACTTCCGTTTGCCAGCCGGGAGACCGTCGG
>Ga0182017_10001437_pt1 | contig 18322 bp, 16 predicted proteins | sample 712E3DmetaG_FD_120492 | JGI IMG/M metagenome (GOLD analysis project Ga0182017, IMG submission 120492) | Permafrost microbial communities from Stordalen Mire, Sweden - 712E3D metaG | ecosystem: Environmental > Terrestrial > Soil > Wetlands > Permafrost | place: Sweden: Stordalen | collected... | reverse complement strand
TATCTGGGCTACGTGCCGGCGTAGCTTGGGCCTATGAGTCGCTCCCCTACTCCCCGGTCCGGTTGTCCTTGAGCGCGCCCGCCCGGTAGATGATCTCCGAGAAGACGGCGCTGCACTTCTTCCCCGTCGGCGACTGAGACGAGAAACCCACTTGCAGACTGCTTGTTCGCTCCAGACCGAAGTATCTGGCCAGGTTCCAGAAGCTCCCGTCGCGCGAATAGTGGAACGCAATCGTCCCGGGAGTCACGGCCACGCGAAGGTAGACCTCTCGACCATCGATGACCGTCGAATTGCAGTCGTCGGAAACGCCCCGCGTCACCACGGACACAACCATTGGCTGCTGCGCAGGCGAGTACTCGAAGCAGAACTTGGCCCACCGGTCGTCCGCGGCGCGCACCTGGATGAAGCCCGCATCGAAGGCCGAGGCGAAGTCCACGCTCGCCCTGGCACTCAACAGGAAGCTCTCGTCCGGCGGACTGAAGAGCGCGGCCGGCGCGGTGTCGCTGACGTAGCCGCCGGCGGGGTCGATGAACCAGTCCGTGGCTTCTCCGGCCAGGATGGACAGGCTGCCATCCGGCCCCACGGCCCAGTCCAGGGGCTGGCTCTTCCACTGCAATTCGGCCGGAACGGTCGACAACGTGAATGCGCTATTCATGTCCCTCCTCTACTCTGGGTCTGCGGTCGGCGACGCCATGGTCCGTCCGCGAAGGAGCCGCGGTGACGCCGTCTCGCCGATGGTAGCGCCCCGGCTCAGGCCTTCGCCGTTGAATGTCGCCGGCATCACGGAGCACGGGCGGCGGCTCGGGTAAGCGGCGGTTGAGCGGCGATCGGTAGTCTCGGGCCTGTGATAGTTGACTCGCCAGGTCAGCCGGACTAAGGTGGACTAACCCATCGTGGAGACCGCCGCCCAAATGCCCGAACCAATCAACATGCATGAGGCGAAGACGCACTTTTCGCGTCTTGTCGAGCGCGTCGAAGCCGGCGAGGAGATCGTGATCGCACGCGACGGGCATCCTGTGGCGCGACTCGTGCCATTGCGCCCGCGGACGCAGTCTCGGGAGCCGGGCCTGTGGCGCGGGCTCGTCCATCTCGCCCCCGATTTCGACCAAACAGACGATGCCTTGCTGGACGCGTTCGAGGCATGAGGCTTCTGCTCGACGCGCACGCGTTGCTTTGGTGGCTGGCCGATGATCCCTCGCTCGACCGGAGTGCGCGTGACCTCATCGCCGATCCCGCCAACGAGGTCATCGTGAGCGCCGTGACCGTCTGGGAGATTGCCATCAAGCGAGCGATCGGAAAGCTGAGCGCGCCGGACGGCCTGGCAGCCGTGCTCGAGGAATCCGGCTTCATAGAGGCGCCCGTCACGGCCGCCGACGCTGAGCGCGCCGGCGGGCTCGAGGCGATCCATCGCGATCCGTTCGACCGAATGCTGATTGCCCAGGCAGTCCGTCTACGCGCCGTCGTCGTTACGCGAGACCCGGTCTTCACGCGGTATGGGACGGAGACGGTCCTGGCGTAGCGTCCGCCGAGCGACTTACCGCGACACGGTCAGCCGATGGTGAGTCTGTTCGCTTGCGCGATCTGCCCCAGGAACCGCGCCGAAGGCTTTGGCTTTCGCTCCTGGGTCTCGCGATCCACGGCGACGAGTCCGAATTTCATCGAATACCCCAACGCCCACTCGAAGTTGTCGAAGCCGGTCCAGTGGATGTACGCGCGCAGCGGGATGCCCTCCCCGATCAGGGTATGCAATGCCTCGAGGCCCGCCCTGATGTACTCGACTCGCTCAGTGTCGTCGTCTGTGGCGACGCCGTGCTCGGTGACAAGGATCGGCTTGCCGGGAAACAGCCCGGCCACTCGCCGAACCGTAGCCGCGATGGCCTGCGGCCGGTATTCGTAGCCCATCGGGGTCCGGCGGATGCCCTCGCGAGGATCGACCACCAAACCGGCTGCGACCTGCCTGTCGACTGTCCGTGAAACCAGGAACCGCTCGATGGGCCCGACGGAAAGGGCGCCCCTCGCAAACCAGCCCATGGGTCGTGACATCTCGATCCGGGTGCGAGTGTAGGTATTGACGCCAACGTAGTCGTCGTCGCGCGATCCCTCGAGGTAGACGTCCTCGCCCATGCGGCGCGAGTATTCCATGACCGATCGGCCGCCCGCGTTCGACTCCCACTCCTGCAGCGCATGCATCTGCCCCACCTGGGCGCCTGGCCGCAGCCGCTTGATGGCTTCGCGAGCTTGTCTGTGGCCCGCGATCAGACCGCGGACCGCTCGCCGCCAGCTGGCCACTCCGTGGGCGCCGGGCGGGAATCCCATGGCCCCCATGTAGCCGCCAAAGGCCACCGCGGCTGCCTCGTTGATCGGGTTGTACCAGTCCACTCGATTTCCGAAGGCTTCGACGACCCTCCCCACATAGCGAGCGAAGAAACCGGGCGTCGCGTCGCCCAGCCAGCCTCCCTTCGCCGCCACCCACATCGGCAGGGTGAAGTGGTTGAGGGTGACAATCGGGATGAGCCCGTTTGAGCGCACGGCGTCGACCATGCTTCTGTAGTGGTCGAGCTGGGCCTCGTCGAAGGCGCCCTCCTCGGGCTCGATGCGAGCCCACTCGACCGAAAAGCGGTGGGTGTTGAACCCAAGGCCCGCCAACAGCGCCAGATCCTGAGGGTAGCGGTTGTAGTGGTCTATGGCGGCGCCACTCGGCTCCTTGCACGGAGTGCCCTGTCGCAGTTCCCACTCCCACCAGTCACTGTTTGAGTTTCCGCCCTCGGTCTGGTGTGCCGACGCCGCGGTTCCCCACATGAACCCGACCGGAAAGACAAGCTCACCCACGACGCGCTCCAATGTCCCAGGATTCGAAGCGAGGTTCCTCGCCGTCCTCAACTGTAGCGAAGACCCGACGTCGCGGCCGCGCCGCATCAGCACGCCTTGTGCAAGACCCCGAACCCGCTACGATTCGCGAATGCTCGTGATCGTTCGGCCGCCGGGCGCCGCATTCCGTGACGCGATCTCGAACCACCCGGACCGCCACCGGATCGACGTTTCTCGGGCGCGAGCGCAGCACGCCGCGTTCTGCTCGGCGCTCGAGGCCGCGGGCTTGCCGCTGCTGCGTCTTCCCGAGGAACCGGATCTCCCCGACGCCACGTTCGTCTCGGACACGCTCGTCGCGCTGGCGCCGGTCCTGCCCGACCGATCGCCGGCAGTCGTGGTGGCACGGCCCGCCGTCGCGTCTCGGCGGTCTGAGGTGGATTCCGTTCTTCGGGCGGCGATCGATCGCCTGCCAGGAGGCACGCGGGTCGTGCCGGTAGAGGAACCGGGGACGCTCGAAGGCGGCGACGTGGTCGTCTACGGCGGCCGAGTGGCGATCGGCCTGAGCGCCAGAACGAACGTCCCCGGCGCGCGCGTGCTCGCCGACGTCGCGCGATCCCTTGGATACCGGACCTTCCTTTGTCCGGTGGCGGATCGCCTTCACCTCGCCACGGCCGTCACCGTCGTGGATCCGAAAACCCTTATCGGCACCCCCGCCGGCTTCGCCTCGCTCGACGCTGCCGGGCCGGACACCGCACCGCCCGGCGAGTTCCGCCGGCTGCTTCTCCCCCACGACGAGCTGGGGGGCGCCAACGTCCTGGCGCTCGGCGGGCACGCCTTCCTCGGCTCGGGAAACCCGACCGCCGCGCGCCTCCTTCGCGAGACCGGACTGGCGGTTCACGAGCTGGAGCTCGACGAGTTCGCGCTCGCCGACGGCGGCCCGACCTGTCTGGTAAACGTGCTTCCCTGACCAGCGACCCTGATGGAATGAGCCGACTTCCTGGCGACGACTACGGCATGGAGAACTGCAGGGTCCAGGTACGTCCTGTCGGCACGACCACGCCGGAAGCTATCTCCTCGGCCGCGTCGGCAATGGTCACCGTCCAGTCCCCGGCGGGATCGTCGACGCCGGTCTGCGTGTAGACGGTCCACCGCGATCCTTGGGACATGGAAACCCCCGGGCCCAGGTCCTTGCCTGCGTGGCTCACCCAGAACACAAGCGGCCGGTCCGCGTCCGACGTGGTCAGGCCAACCACATGCAGCTCTACCCGGACCGTCGAGGGCGCGGTCACTATCCGATCGAGCGTGAACGTGACGCCGTTGTACTCGGCGGACAGGCGGGGCGTCGCCTCAGACCCACCGACCACCGTCAGGTCGAAGGCGAATGACACATTCACGGCGACGTCGTGCCAGGGATCCCACCCCGGACCGGCGCCACTAAGCCCGCTCACCGGGTTGTCGACGGAGACCGAAGACACGGTCACCTTGAACGCCCGTCGGCCGGCTGCAGCAACTCCGGGCGAATAGTCGAACAAGAAGAGGGTCGCAGTCGAGGTGACACTGACCGGATCGGAAAAGCCGGTGTTCATGGACCACTCGCCCTCGGAACCGTCGCTTACGGAAACCCCCCTGACATCGACCTGATGCCATCCCCTGTTCTGTGTGTCCACGACGGTGATGGCGACCATCATCTGATTGGCGTCCGCGTAGGCCCTCTCCAGGGTGAGTTTGTACCCGTTCACGGTTTGACTCAGTCCCAATTGCTCCGCGTGCTCCCACGTATATCCGCCTTGGGACTCGTACGATGCGGCGGTGCCGCCGTTTCCAATCACAGTCACCACGACTGCTGCCAGGAGGACAAGGACAAGGACAGGAATCAAGACCAGGCGCCGGCCGCTGGGACGAATCAGACGCGCTGACGTGGAGGTCAACGGGCGCCAGTGCCCGACTGCCCTCGAGACACGCCCATCGAGTCGGGCGCCCAGGTCGGCCGGGATATCCACTGCATAGGCCCGAGCGAGGAGAAATTCGAGATCCTCCCCTATTCCGCCGGCAAGATATTCATCCATCGTCACGGTAGGACTCCCTCAGGGCTGCGAGCGCACGGCTCAGGAGCTTCTGGGTTGCGGCCTCGCTCTTGCCGAGCGTGCCGGCCATCTCACGCGCCGTGAGTCCGCCGGCGTATCGAAGAACGATGGCGTCTCGTTGAACGGCGGGAAGGCGGTCGACTCGAGCCCGGAGGTCCGCCATGCGTTCGCGATCCAGTACCGAATCCTCGAGCAGGCGCGGGTCCTGCGGCTCGGTCCGGGGCTCAGACGCCGCTGCTACGACCGGCCGACGGCGACGTCTCGAGCGCTCGGCGTCCACGGCGGCGTTTCGGGCAATCGTGAATAGCCAGGCAATCACACCCCCGCCCCGCGGCCGATACCGCCCGATCGCCGCGAGGGCTCGCTCGAAGACGACCGCCGTCAGTTCGGCCGCCTCGTCTTCGGAGGCCGTTCGGGCGCGCAGGAAGCGGAAGACGCTCAGGTGGTGACGGCGATACAACAGGGCGAAGGCATTCGAGTCTGTCCGCGCGGCCGCGGCTATCTCCTCGTCGCGGTCCTCTGCCCCCAACGAGCCGTCGAACTCCGCCAGGTCTATTCCCGTCACGCATCCCTCCGGTGGCATTGTCGCCTACATGTACAACGCGCAACCGCGCCGAACCGGACACGGCCCCACTGCACCGGAGCCCGAGGAACAGCGCCAACCGCGACGCACCTACCCGGCCATGCCTGCCTCTACCACGACCCCTACCCTTCCGGGCGGTGATGTGTCAGGCTGACGGTGACCGACGGCGTGATCGCGCCGGAGGCGATGGGGTAAGGAGGCCGGGGCATGCGCAAGCTTCTCGTTCTCGTCGTGGTGGTGGGAGTGGTGCTCGCCGTTCCGGCCGGAGTGGCCGGGTGGTCGGGCGTGGTGCAGGTGCCGGTCGTCAGCGGCGTGTTCGGCATGGATCACGCGCGCGACCTGGGGATGCAGCAGGATCGGCAGGACTTCGAGGCGTTCTGCGCCCAGTACGGGATCACTCGGCCGTCGGCGCCGGCCAACTACACGCTTTCGAGCCCGCACCACTGGTCGGGCGCCGTGCAGGTAGACGGCGTGATCACCGAGGCGGCGCTCGGGTCGCTGCGCGAGTTCAACAGCGAGAACCCGTATCTGAGCGGCCTCAACTTCCGGATCCACGACGGTTACGTCGAGATGGCGGCCTTCGTGAAGGCCATCCCCGGCTATCCGATCTCAGGGCCGGTGGACGGGCAGTTCTCGATCGTTCGGACGGGACCAAAGTCCGTCAACATCAGTATCAGCAAGCTTCAGTTCGGGAACATCAGCGTGCCGAGCAACTTCGTCGACCAGGCCCAGACCGAGCTCGACACCTACCTGAACGCGGGCATCGTCAAGGCAGGCATCACGATCGACGCGCTCGAACTGCGCGAAGGCGGCATCTACTTCAAGGGCACGTGGCCCAAGACGATCACGGCCGACCCGCCCGCGGCCGGCAGCGTGCCGTAAGGGCGCCGACACCGAGTGGGCTCTGGCTACGAACGCATGCCGAAGTCCACAAAGAACCCGGATAGGACGACTGTCCGCCACATATCTGCTTGTCGGCGCGCGCGCCGAGCCTCACCCTCATAGGGATGGCTCTTCCGATGCTCAGAGTCCTGGCCGGCCGCCGTGTGAGCTGGCGGACCGTGGGCGTGCTGTGCGTCGGGATCCTTGCCGCCAGCGGGGTATTCACCCCGGTGACCGCCTCCACCTCGCCGATCCCCTACGGCGAGGCCGAGCAGACTGCCGTCCGGCTCGACGGTGCCGATCGCTATGGTGTAGCGGTTTCGATTTCCGGCGAGCTGTCCCGGCCGGGCCGGATCGAGGTCGTCTACCTGGTTTCGGGCTCGGCCTACGCGGACGCCGTCGCGGCGGGGCCCGCAGCCGCACAAAGCCACGCGCCCATTCTCTACACCGGCAAGGACTCGCTGCCGGAGGCCGTTGCCGCTGAGCTGGCCCGGCTTCATCCTTCGCGGGTAGAGGTTGTCGGCGACAGCTCGGTGATCGGCGACGGCGTGTTCGGCACTGTCACGGAGATGCTGGGACAGGCCAGCATCGTGGAGCGCGTAAGCGGCCGGACATCGTGGGATCTGGCCGCGGTGCTTTCCGCGGCGGACTTCGCGCCTGGCGTCGATACGGTGGTGGTCGCGTCGGCGGAGAACTTCTTCGACGCCCTGGTCGCCGGACCGGCCGCGGTGGCGCTGGGAGCGCCGCTGCTCCTGGTAACGGCCGGCTCCCTGCCGGGCGCCACCGAGAACGAACTGCGGCGCCTGAGCCCCCACCACGTCGTTGTCGTCGGCGATTCGCGCTCCATCTCGGCCAACGTCATAGCCGCGATCCAGGCGATTTGCCCTGCCGTGGAGCAGGTTTCCGGCGGCGATCGATATGCCACCGCGGCAGCAGTCGCGGCTCGATTCTTCGCCGCCGGCGCAGCCGTCGTCGCCACCAGCGGCGTCGACGAGGTCGGCGGACTCGCGGCAGTCCCGCTGGCTGCCTCCCACGGGGCGTCCATAGTTCTGACTCAGTCGGGCGACCAGCTGCCGAACGCGACGCGCGATTTCTTGATCGCACGCCGGCCGTGGCGCCTGTACCTGGCCGGCATCATCGGCCCGCAGGCCGACATCATCGGCGGTGAGCTGCTGGGCTTCGCGAACCGATCGATCAGCGTGCCCACCGAGACCGCGACCTATCCCTCATGGGATTCCGGCTACCACGACCCGGGCGAGCTCCTGACGATCTTGCGGGCCTCGGAAGTCGCCTATCCGACTCTCGTCCATATCTTCTCGATAGGCAAGAGCGCCGAAGGCCGCGACATCTGGGCGGCCAAGGTCTCCAGCAACGTCGCGATCGACGAAGACAAGCCCGAGGTCCTGGTGGACGCTCTTCACCACGCCAGTGAGCATCTGGGCGTAGAGCAGGCGCTCTATCTCTTCCGCACGCTGACGGCGGATTACGCCACCGACCCATACGTGCATCGCCTGGTCGACACGCGGGTGATCTGGATCATCTTCGCCGTGAATCCGGACGGCTGGGTGTACGACCTCTCCGGCAATCCATACAACTACTGGCGCAAGAACCGCCAGCCAAACGACAACAACTCAGCCGTGGGAACGGACCTCAATCGGAACTACAGCTACAAATGGGCCTTCGCCCAAGGAGGCAGCAACCTGCCGTGGAGCGACCTGTACTGGGGCCCGTATTCCTTCTCGGCCCCGGAAACCAGGGCTGTGGCGGACTTCGTCGCCAGTCGGGCCATCGACGGCAAGCAGCGGATAGTCACGCACGTGACCCTCCACACTCACGGCGAGCTGATCCTGTATCCGTACGCCTACACCTACGACCACTACCCCCCGGACATGAAGCGGGACGACTACGCGGTCTTCATGAGCATGGCGGCCACGATGTCTTCGATGAACGGCTACGGATACGAGCAGTCTAGCCTTCTGTTCCCGAGCGACGGCGACGAGATCGACTGGATGTACGGCACATACGGCATCTTCTCGTTTACCATCGAGCTCTACCCGACCGCCGCGGAGGCCGGTAGGGGCATCGTCTACGTCCCCGACGAGGTCATAGCAAAGCAAACGGCACGCAATCGCGGTGCCCTGCTCTATCTGATCGATGCCGCGGCCTGCCCCTACGCCGCCATCGGTAAGGCGGATCAGTACTGCGCCTGATCGACGGTCGCCTGACGTACCTGGGACGTGACCGCCCATTAGGAGTACCCTGAAGGTCCCCCACCCCATCCCACAGCTCGACGGTCGTGCGAGGCCCGAGAGCCATACAGTCGCGCGACAATCCGGACCCTTCGGCCCCCCACGCGAGTGGCGCGGGGTATCGAGGCCAGGAGAGCGCAGTGCGCAGGTTCGGCAAGCGGCTACGGGCGCTGGCTCAACGCCACGTCGTGCGAACGGTGGGCCTTGCCGCGGCTATCCTCGCCGTCGTCGGCGTCCTCTCCCTGGCCGCCCTCACAGGGGCTTTCAACAACCCGACGCCGGTCGCCGACACCTATACCTTCAGCGCGGATTGGACCCTTCTCGACCTCCAGCGGCATATCGACGCGGGCGAGGTCGCCACTATCTCGCTCGTGGCCGTGCCCTCGCCGGCCGCCGCATCGGCCCCCGTCACGGACCTCCTCGCTGCTCGAACGACGAGCGGCCAGTGGGTCCGGATTATCCTGTATGTCGCTCCCAACGACGCACTGGCCGCCCTGCGAAGCCTGGGGTACGGGCGCCTCATAGCCACCGACTCGCTGGCCCAGCTGCCCGCCAGCAACGGCACCTCCGGGTCCGGATCCCAATCCTCGGATCCGCTGGGCGGGGTCACGCAACTTGCCATGCTCGGCATCGTCCTTGTCGTCGCCCTGGTGCTACTGCGCAGGACCGGAATGGGCGGCGCCAAAGGATCGAGCAACTACCACATCGTCCTTCCGTCCGATCCGAATGGGCCCGACGGCACCGGTTCGATCGCTCGGCCGACCCGCTTCGCCGATGTCGCCGGCTGCGATGAAGCCAAGCTCGAGCTGACCGAGGTCGTCGAGTTCCTGAAGTTCCCCGATCGGTTCCGCGCTCTGGGCGCGAGCATTCCCCGTGGCTTGCTGCTGTACGGACCTCCGGGCACCGGCAAGACGATGCTTGCTCGCGCGGCCGCGACCGAGGCCGGCGTCGCCTTCGTGTCGATCTCGGGCTCGGGCTTCGTCGAGATGTACGTGGGCGTCGGTGCCAAGCGCGTCCGCGAGCTTTTCGCCGTCGCCCGCAAGTTCGGCAAGGCCATCATCTTCGTCGATGAGATCGACGCTCTCGCCAAGACCCGCGGCGGCAACAACTCCAACGACGAGCGCGAACAGGCCCTGAACCAGCTCCTGGCGGAGATGGATGGCTTCCTGTCATCAGAATCGATCGTGGTGATCGCGGCCACCAACCGCATCGACACTCTCGACCAGGCAGTGCTTCGCCCCGGACGCTTCACCCGCAAGGTCAACGTCCCCCTGCCGGACATAGACGGTCGCCGCGCCATCCTCGACATCCACGCCAACGGCAAGCCTCTCGAGGAAGCCGTCGACATGGAGTCGATCGCACGACGGACAGCGGGTATGAGCGGCGCCCAGCTCGCCGATCTGCTCAACGAGGCCGCGATCTTCGCCGCCCGTAGGCGTCACGAGATGATCACGCCCGTCGACGTTCACGACGGCTGGCTCAAGTCCATCCTCGGCACTTCTCGCAAACGCTCCATGGACGAGCGCGAGCGCAGCATCATCGCCGCGCACGAGGCCGGGCACGCCGTCTGCGGCCGGCTCTTCGGTGAGCGCCGGCGAGTCGAGGAGATCAGCCTGTTCGCCCACGGCGATGCGCTGGGCGTGACGGTGTCGTCCTCCGAAGACGACGATCTGCCATCCGAGTCCGATCTTCGCTCAAGACTCGTCGCCCTGATGGGTGGTCGAGCGGCCGAGGCCATCCTATTCGAGGACGTGACCGGCGGTTCGTCCAACGACCTCGAAAAGGCGAGCGATATCGCCACCAAGATGGTCACCAGATGGGGCATGGGCCAGGATCCAGACTGCGTAGCACCCGGCTCGACGGGACGGGGCACGCTGAGCTTCCGGGTGGTCGACGACGAGACCGCGCTTTCGGTCGGCGTTCGCGCCGCGATGGACCGGGCGATCAACGCGGTTCTCGATCAGGCCTACACCCAGGCGCGCGAAGCACTCCTGGCCGAATTGAAGCGACTCACCCGAGTCGCCGCGTACCTCTACGAACACGAACGGATCGATGGAGCCCAGTTCGACGCCCTGTTCGAGGGCTCGCTCGCACCTTCAGCCGATGTAGAGACGCAGTGGCGCAGCGCCAAGAGCAAGCCACGAAGCTGGGATGAGATCGACGACTTGATCGCGACGTCCGTGGCCACCGCGGAGATCTCGGCGGTTGGCCGCGCGGCCGCTCCTCTACCGATCCGTCCAAAGCTGATGCGCTCGCGCACTCAGCCGCGCCGCACGTGGTCCTCCATCGCTCGCCTGCTGCTCCTGAGTTGGTGGCAGCACGGCTTGCTGGGTGCCAAGCGACCCGTCGACTAGTACCTGGTTCGGCGAGTCTCTTCTTTCTTCGGCGGGCGGGGTTCGTGGCCGGGGCGCGGCGGATGGGGAGCCGTTCCCGGGGCCATGTCCGGCTGCTTGGGCCGCGGCCCACGGGCGCGTGCCGCTTCTACTTCGGCCGTGAATGCCGCCATGCGCTCGGGCGAGATGGCTCGCTCCCAATCGGCCGTGATCTGCTTGACCCGCACGTTCTGGGCGTCTCGCTGCTCGCGCTCGTGTCTTGACCGCTTCGTCATTTGGTCCTCAGTTCGGGCTACCGGCAGCTTCGCCGACAGGACGACCATTCTGCACTCATCGGCGTCGCCTGTCGCGCATCTGTTGCTGGACGCCGGTTCACGACGGTGCTGCTGCCTGTCCTGCATGGGTGCATCCTAATCACGACGGTGTCCGGCCCACAGGGGGCTGGTCGTCGCATCGGTACGTGGAAGGAGCCCAGCGGGTTGGCCGACCTCCCCTATCGCGATCCGAGACTGTCGGTCGAGGTCCGAACCGCCGATCTCCTGGCGCGGATGAGTCGCCGGGAGAAGCTGGCGCAGATAGTCGCCGTCTGGGCCGCGGACGTGCTCGACGGCGTGGAAGTCGACGTGCCGGCCGCCCGGGCGCGAATACCCAGCGGGGTCGGCCACATCACGCGACTGGCCGGAGCTTCCGGGCTGGACGCCGGCGACGTTGCGCGGGCCGGAAACGCCATCCAGAGGTTCCTGCTCCAGGAGACGCGATGGGGCATCCCGGCTATCTTGGCCGAGGAGTCGCTGCACGGGCTGATGGCCCGTTCGGCGCCGTGCTTCGCTCAGTCGATCGGCGCCGCAGCCGGCTGGGACCCGGAGCTGCTCGAGGCGGTCGCGGCCTCGATTCGGAAGCGCATGCTGGCCCTGGGGCTGCGACAGGGGCTCGCGCCGGTCCTGGACCTGGCCCGCGATCCGCGCTGGGGCCGGATCGAGGAGACATTCGGCGAAGACCCGTATCTCGCTTCCGCGATGGGCTGCGCCTACGTCCGCGGGCTTCAGGGCGCCTCCGGAGATGACATGCGCGACGGGGTCGTCGCCACCGGGAAGCACATGGTCGGCCACGGAGCGCCCGAAGGCGGGCTCAACCAGGCTCCGGCACACCTCGGGCCGCGCGAGATCCGCGAGGAGTTCCTCCTGCCTTTCGAGGCCGCGGTTCGGGACGCGGGTATGGCGAGCGTCATGCACGCCTACACGGACCTCGACGGCGTCCCATGCGTCGCCTCCGAGTCGCTCCTGACCGTGATCCTGCGCGGCGAATGGGGCTTCGACGGCGCGGTCGTGGCGGATTTCGACGGGATCGGCCAACTCGTCACTCAGCACCGCATGACCGCGGACCTGGGCGTGGCGGCGGAACTCGCCTTGCGCGCGGGCGTGGACGTGGAGACGCCGGCCCCCGCGGCCTACGCCCAGCCCCTCGCCCTACGGCTGCAGAGCGGCGATGTGCCGGAGTCGCTGCTGGATCGAGCGGTGGCGCGAACGCTCGCCACGAAGTTACGGCTCGGGCTATTCGAGCATCCCTTCGTCGATGAGCCGGCAGCCATGGGGTATCTCGGCCCGACCGACGAGGAGCGCCGGCTTGGTCGCGAGCTCGCGGGCGGGTCCCTGGTGCTCGTCAAGAACACCGGTCTTCTGCCGCTTCGAGCGGACCGTCGATCCGTCGCGGTGATCGGCCCGCTGGCTCATGGCGCCCGCGAACTGCTCGGCGACTACAGCTACGTCGCGGCCCTGGAATCGCTCGCAGAGGCCGCGGACGAACCGGTGGCGCTGCCGCGTGTCGCAGGCCGTGATGGGATCCTGGCAGCCGAGCTCGCTGGACGGCGCACGATTCTCGACGCCCTCCGAGAGCGCCTTCCCGGCGGCGTCATTCGGCACGAACAGGGCTGCGGCTTGACGGACGGCGCCACAGCCGAGATCTCGGCCGCGGTCGAGCTCGCCCGAACGGCCGAGGTAGCCATCCTGGTGCTGGGCGAACGATCCGGCATGTCCGCGAGCTGCACGACCGGCGAGTCGCGGGACCGTCTGGAGATCGGCCTGCCCGGAAGACAGCAGGAGTTGCTCGAGGCCGTCGTGGCAACGGGCACGCCCGTCGTGCTCGTCGTCATGAGCGGCAGGCCCCTGGCGTTGGAATGGGCGGCCGAGAACTGCCACGCGATCCTGCTGGCCTGGGTTCCCGGCGACGAAGGAGCGGACGCGATCGTCGAGACCTTGTTCGGCGATCGGACTCCCGCAGGCAAGATCCCATTCACCGTTCCCCGCCGTCTCGGCCAGGTCCCAATCGGCTACCGCCACAAGCCGTCGGGCGGCGAATCGCACTGGCACGGCGACTACGTTGACGGGTCGGCCGCGCCGCTCTGGCCGTTTGGCTTCGGGCTGTCGTACACCCGCTTCGAGCTCTCGAACCTGCGGCTGGACCCGGCCTCCATGCCGACTGCCGGCGGCGAGATCACCATCCGAGCGGACCTCCACAACGTCGGCGAGCGTGACGGCGACGAGGTAGTCCAGCTCTACGTCCACGACCGCGAGGCGAGCGTCACCAGGCCCGTGGCGGAGCTGCGCGGCTTCAAGCGCCTGAGGCTTCGCCCGGGTGAGACGGGCACGGTCGTCTTCAGCCTCGCGAGCGAGCAGCTCGGCCTGGTAGATCGGACATTCCGAAACGTTGTCGAACCCGGCCGCTTCGACGTCTGGCTGGGCACCTCGTCGGTCGACCGACGGCTCACGGCAGAGCTGGAGCTGGTAGGTCCCGTCGTCGAAATCACGGATCGCCGGCGCTACCTGACACCTGCCGTGGTCGAAGGGCCCAGGCCGCCAGCCGGATGATCGCCGCCGCCGGAAGCGGCTACGGCCTCTGGAGCACTTCTCCGGGCTTTGGTGAGCCGGGAGCGCAGCTCATGTGTCTGTTCCCGCCCGCTCTCTTGGCCATGTACATAGCGTAGTCGGCGGCCCTGAGCAACGTGTCCGCGTCCGTGCCGTTGTCCGGATAGAGGCTGATGCCGATGCTGACCGCGACTTCTATTTGGTGTCGCTGCAGGGCGAACGGAGCTGCCAGCGCACGCTCGATGTTCGAGGCGACGGTCTCGGCCTCACCGGCACGCATCGAATCGACGATGACCACGAACTCGTCGCCGCCCACACGGGCGACGGTATCGCTCTGGCGGACGCTCGTCCTGAGTCGGTCGGCAACGGCACGGAGCAGGAGATCCCCGAACTCGTGCCCATGTGCGTCGTTTACGTCCTTGAAGCCGTCGATATCCATGAATACCACGCCGAAAGCGGTACCCGACCGTCGACCCCGCGCCAGGAGCTGGCTCATCCGGTCCACCATCAGGAAGCGATTCGGCAGGTCGGTCAGCGGATCGTGCGTGGCCAGATGCTGCAGGGCCTGCTCGACCTGCCTCAGCTCGTTGATATCCCGAGTGATGCCCACCAGACCTACGATCCGGCCGGACTCGTCACGAATTGGCAACTTAGAGGCTAGGCTCCAGTTCGTCCTGCCGTTTCCCAGTTGGCGGCTCTCGAGCAGACCAATGATGGGTCTGCCCGACTCCATGACCCTCAGATCGTCGACCCGGGTCCCCCGGCCGAACTCCTCTCCGTACAGGTCGATATCCGTCTTGCCAACGAGCTCTGCCGGATCCGAAACGTCGAGGCTATTTGCCATCCCATTGTTGACGCGCACCAGACGGCAGTCACGGTCCTTGAAGTAAATGCTGTCCGCTGCGGTTTCCATGAGGGCATGGAAAAGGAACGCATCGCTGAAGACTTTTGGCCTCGCGACCTTGCGACCCGGCATTGTCACCCACCCTGTCTGCGGCCCGCCCTCGGGTGTCCCAGAGGGTGGCCACGCATCTCAGGCGCAGCCGATGCTACCGCGCGAGTGGTCTTCCGGCGATGGCTCTTTTGCCGATCACGAACCCCTAGGTCGTCCGGCCGCCCGTCGCGAGGAGCGGCTCCATCAGCCGACGGGCGGCATCGGCCAGACCTGGTCCGCGGTTAGCCGACAAGTTCGCCCATCCGCACGATCCGACCGAACCGGAACGGGCAAGCGCAAGTCACCCTGGTGTGCAGAATTGCGTCTCGCGGCACCTGCCGCAGCGATAGAGGAACTATGGCCGCGCACTCATGGTTGCTCGATAGATTGCTCGGTTCGCCGGTCCCTCCGCCGCGCTGGCTGGACCCGAGGCACCGCCATACGGGGTGGGTCGCGCCCAGACAGTACTTCTACTTCGGCTGGTCCACGCCCTCCTACTACGTTCCACCGGACCGGGTCCAAGCCGAACTCGACGAACTCGGCTCCTGCGTGAACCCGCCGGTTGTCCAGGGCTGGGCTTGGCTCATGGCGCTGGTCGGCGTAGCTGTCGCTCTCTTGGGACTCCGTGGCATCCGGGTCAGCGGCGGGGGAGACGGGCTGTCGATGCTGCTGGTCCTGGCTCCCCTCCCGGCATGGTTATTGCTCGTCTGGATCGGCGCCTTCTTCAGCCACGACGTGGAGCTACGGGCCGGAACGGTATACGTGCGTCGATGGACGGACGTTTGGCTGGGCCGCCGCGGCACACTGATTGGGCCTCGGTCTACGGTGCATGCGGCGCAGAGCTGCTCCAACCACCTTCAGATGGCGGGCGACTCCGCCACGGTGACGGTCTCGACGACCATGTGGCCGACTTCGTCTCTCCAGAGTCTCGAAGACCATTTCGAGGGCTGGGGGATCCAGCTCGAGTCTCCCGGACACCACCACAGCCACCACCCACAGCATTGGAACCACGGCCATCATCGGTTCGGCCGCCCGATCACCGAACAGACCCGGCATCGACACCCCGGGGCCTGAGGCTCTGCGGCGCCGGCTGGCTCAGACCGGCCCCGACCCAGGACTGATCCGGCGGGGTCGCCTCCGGCCTCGTCTCCATGCGCGTGGTTGCCGGCCGTCGCGGCAGGCACACCGGGATCAGTGTCCATCCGCACCCCGTTCCGCCCGCTTCCGGCGGCGCGCCCGCAACAGGCCAGTCGCACCTGGGGCGACTCCATCGGTCGGCAGCCTCGGCCATCGTCACCATGACCCGGCCCCGCTATGCTGGATACGCGGATTCTGCATCGAGTTCGCGTATATGGCCACTTGGAGGTGAGCCGTGGAAGGGCAGCCTGGGTCCGGGACCGGGCGTAGATTGGCCGGCAGGATCGCCGAGCTGCGCGCCCTCGACAGCGTCGACACCTGTCGCATGCGCCTGGTGTCGCTGCGCACCCGCATCGAAACGAACTGGCCGGCGACCGGCGGGCGCGTCTTCCGCCGCGCCGCCGGTCTTAGCGATGAAGCCGAGATGCTCATCGGCGACCTGTTGGTGGCCCTGCCGACCCCCCTGCCGCTACGGGCGGGTGGCGAACCCGAGTCAATCATCCGCGGGGACGACTCCGATCTCTGCGCGGTTGCCGGGCGCGCGGTCGATGCCGCCCTGGGGCTATTGGATCGCTGGAGCCTGGAGGCAAACTACCCCGGCGAGGTCTCGATGTTCGAAAGCCATCGACCCGGGGCGCTGGAACCGATCGTCGTCATCGAGCCGACCGTCGGGCTCCTCGTGGCCACGATCATCGGCACCCTGGAGGCAATTTCGGAGAGCGTCAACGACACCCCTCGCCCGGCAGTCCCCGAGGCGCCGTTGACGGCCCCACCCGCCTCGACCGCATCCGAAACAAAGCCAAGCTCGACGCAGGAACCACTACGAGTCCGCCGTGTCCCACGTATCTGACCTCTACCGGCACAGTCTGGCCACACTGACCGATCTATACGAGCTGACCATGGGCGCCGGCTACGAGCTCGCCGGCGTCGCCGACCGTGAGACCGTCTTCGCGTTGAGCTTCCGGACGCTCCCGTTCGGCGGTGGCTACGCCGTCATGGCCGGCGTCGACGACGCCCTCGCCGTCCTCGAAGGCATGCGTTTCGACGCGACCGATATCGACTACCTCGCGGGTCTCCGCAGTCCTGGCGGCGTTGCGATATTCGGCCGCCCGTTCCTCGACCGGCTTGGCGCCTTCGAGTTCAGCTGCGATGTCGATGCCGTCCCCGAGGGCACGGTCGTCTTCGCCAACGAGCCGCTCTTTCGAGTTCGTGGGCCGCTTATCCAGGCTCAGCTGGTCGAGAGCATCCTCCTGACCGTCATCGGCTTTCAGACACTCGTGGCCACCAAGGCGGCCCGGGTCGTGCAGGCGGCGGGCGGCAGCCCGGTGCTGGAGTTCGGCCTGCGTCGGGCGCAGGGTCCGGACGGCGCGCTCTCCGCGGCAAGGGCGGCCTACATCGGCGGCGTGGCCGCGACGTCGAACGTGCTGGCTGGGCGCCTCTTCGGGATACCAGTTCGCGGCACCCACGCCCATTCCTGGGTCCAGGTCTTCGGTGACGAGCAACGCGCCTTCGACGCCTACGCGGACGCACAACCAGACAACGTGACCCTCCTCGTCGACACATACGACTCGCTGATCGGCGTGGCACACGCCATCGAAACGGGCCGTCGCCTCAAGGCTCGCGGCGGCAGCCTGGCCGGCATACGTCTCGATTCCGGCGATCTCGCCTATCTCTCGATCGAGGCCCGGCGCATGCTCGACCAGGCCGGATTCAAGGACACCATGATCGTCGCCTCGAACGACCTCGATGAGCACACGATCGAATCGCTTCGCGAGCAGGGCGCGCGCATCGACATCTGGGGTGTCGGCACCAGGCTCGACACCTGCTACGACCAGCCGGCCCTGGGCGCCATCTACAAGCTGAGCGCGATCTGCGATCCGGATGCGGGCTGGCGCTACCCCGTGAAGCTCTCCGAATTGAGCGCCAAGATCTCGATACCGGGCGTTCTCGGGGTTCGGCGCTTCATCGACACCAGCGGACGGTTCCGCGCCGATATGATCTACGACGAAGACCTGCCCGCCCCGCCCGACGGAGACGTAATAGTCGACCCGGCCGACGCCCTCCACATGCGGGCCATCGAGCTCGACTGGAGACCCGAGGAGCTGGTTCTTCCGGCCATGCGAGGCGGCCGGCGCACGGCGCCCCCACCCTCGCTGGACGATGTCCGCGCCAGGGCCGCAGGCCAGATCGCGAGCCTCCATCCCACAATCCGCCGCCTGCTCAACCCGCACACCTACCCGGTAGGCCTGGAGATGCGACTGCACGAACGGCGCAGCGCGCTCGTCCTCGAACGTCGCAGGGCTCAGACACCATCCTGAGCTCGCCAACCGCGCGCCCGGATGCGGCAGGTCCCTACTCGGGGTCGACAGCCTCCGGCTCGGCCACGGGCTCGAGCTCGGCCTCCGGCTCGGCCACGGGCTCGGCCACGGGCTCCGGCTCGGCCACGGGCTC
>Ga0182017_10001436_pt1 | contig 18326 bp, 14 predicted proteins | sample 712E3DmetaG_FD_120492 | JGI IMG/M metagenome (GOLD analysis project Ga0182017, IMG submission 120492) | Permafrost microbial communities from Stordalen Mire, Sweden - 712E3D metaG | ecosystem: Environmental > Terrestrial > Soil > Wetlands > Permafrost | place: Sweden: Stordalen | collected... | reverse complement strand
TGCCTCTCTTGTCGAGCAGGGCAGTACTGGAAAGGGCAAGGAAAACACTCGTCATGGAGGCAACTCTGGCCGAGACATGCACAAGGACAACGCATCGTGATCCTTCGTGGGGATGCAAGCGCAATGCGTTGTGTGCAGGAACTGCATAATCTTCGCAGATATCTTTTCCCATATTGGGCCGTTCTGCTATTGAATAAACAAACACCAACCAAGAGGGTGACATGAACGCAAGGAACAGTACGATCATAAAGGTTAGTCTAGCTTTGACTTCGCTCGCCATGTGTGGCGCTTTCGCGCTACTCGCGGGCTCCTGTGCGAACGGCGACAGCGGCGCTGGAGGCAACGGCGGCAGCAGCGGCAAAGGCGGCAGCAGCGGCGGCAGTGGCGGTGGCCAGGGTGGGACCAGCGGCACGTCGACCGGACCCGGCCCCTGCACGGTGTCTGCGAGCGACACCACGATTTCGGACATGGAAGAAAAGACCGATACCGGCGCATCCTTTTTCCAGTCGGGCTGCATGGTCGGCTCGTGGTCCGCGGCCGGTGATGGCAGCGGGACGCTCTCGCCTGCTCAAGGCAGTGCTTTCACGTACGACTGTGGCACCGGCGACGCTCACGGCGGCAACTGCTGCGCCAAGGTGACGGCCACGAATTTCCTGGTGAATACCAGTTCGACAAGCTACACGAACTGGGGCTGGGAAGAGGGCCTCGGCCTCGACTCACCGAGCACGACCCAGGCCTACGGTACCAACGCCAGCGCGAAGAACGGAATCACGTTCTGGGCCAAGGGCGATTCGGCCAGGTCGGTGGTCGTCGAGCTGGGCACCGTGTGCACAATTCCAAGTACTCGGCCAGGGGGCACCTGCGTGGCGACCGCTAGTCTTCAGTGCGACATTGGATTCGCCAGCACGATCAACGTGACGACGTCGTGGCAGCAGTTCAACATCGCATGGGCTAGTTTCGCTCAGCCCACTTGGTCGGGCTATACGATATGCACCGACAAGCAGAATGCGATAGTGACCATCAACTTCAAGAACGACAGCGCCAACAGTGGAACCAGCTCCTGGGCCGCCACGGGCCAGTTGAACGGCTCGATCTACGTCGACGACCTGGCGTTCATGTAGAGCTACCATCCGCATTCGGCTAGCGACGTTTCCAGCTGATTCGCATGGCCGGTCCTTTGGGATCGGCCATTGCCTTATGTGCCTAGAAGCCGCGCAGCCAGCCCTCGCGCACCCGTCGCTGGGCTGGTGAAGCCGCGTGATCGATGGCGAAAGTCCACTTGCGTTCGGGCGAATGCACCATGCGTAGGCTGGTCGTGCGCAGCATTTCCTGGCGGAAGAATGCGATCGTCACGGTCTGGCCAGGGGCGCAGTCTGCCAAGCGCCTGCCCACGGTCGAGCAATCCACCCGATGGTGGTTGACCGCAACGATTTCGTCCCGGAAGGTCAGTCCAGCCCGCCAGGCCGGCGAGTCCGGGACCACGTTCTTGACCACAGCGGCCTCACCCGAGGAGAAGCTGAGCCCGGCCCAGCCTTGCTGCCGGCGCGCCTTCACCTTGTCCTCGCGTTCCGCCTGTGCTGGCGAGCGGGCCTTCACCGCAAGGCCTGCTCGGCGCAGTTCGGCGGGCACGGGCAGCTCAGCGGTCCCGTCGACATAGCGCGAGAAATACCACGCTAGCGAAGCGCGCCCCACGGACTCGGCAGCCGCACGAATGTCGTGCACCGTGATGGGCCGCCCGCGCCGGCCATGGCTCTGCCACAGACGCCGGAACACATGCGGCAGTCCACGTCGGCCCGCGGTGGCCTGGCGAAGCTTGAGGTCGAGCAGCAGGGCTGCCCACTTGCCCTTTTCGTAGTAGCTGACCGCGCGGTTGGCGTAGTTGTCGGCGGGTTTGTACTGCTTGATCCACGCCTCAAAGGACAGCTCGGAAAGACACGTGACATTGCGGCCGGGCCGCCCGGCGTACTTGGCCCAGTCTTCGCCCAGGTCCTTCAGGTAGCGATCGGGTGTGAGCAGGCCGGCGCGCAGCAGGATGATGGCCTGCATGTACTCAGTGAAGCCCTCGTGAAACCAAAGCAGGCGGGTGTAGTTCTCGCCGGTGTAGTCGAATGGCCCGAGCACCTGGTCGCGGATGCGCTTGACATTCCAGGCGTGGAAGAACTCATGTGCGGCTAGCTCGGCGAAGCGTTGGTAGGCTTTCTCGTCCTCGAAGCCCATGCCGGCAATGTCGAGGGTGCACGCCGACGCGTGTTCCAACCCGCCGCCCCGTTCGGGCAAGGCGTGGATGATGAACAGGTAGCGGTCGAAAGGGAAGCCGCCGAAGAGCGCGCCGGTCGCGCCCACGATGCGTCGCAGGTGGGCATGCAGGCGCGCAAAGTCGGCGTTGGTCGGGCCGGCAATTGCCACCTCGAAGCGTGTGCCGCCCTGGCGAAAAGCGTGCTGCCGGTGCTTGCCCACCTCCACCGGCTGGTCGACCAGTTCGTCATAGCAGGCGGCGCTGAACCGATGACGAGCCCCGCGGACTCGGGGCAGGGTGGTACTGATGCGCCAGCCGGCTGGTGGTTCCAAGTCGAGCAGGCAGGGCCGCGTCTCTTCGCCGTCCACCAGGAAGAACAGGCTTGTGCCGCTTAGAAAGGCGCGATCCTGGTCGAGAAGCGAAGTGCGCACACTCTGTTCAAAGGCGAAGACATGATAGCTCACCTGAACCGGCTGGCCTCCGCTCGCCACCCGCCAGCGCAACTTGTCTACCCGTTGGCAGGGCAGGGCATTGCTATCGCCGGTTACGCTCAGATCGTAGATGTGGCGGGAAAAATCGCGCACCATGTAGCTACCCGGTGTCCACGCGGGAAAGACCAGGTCCAGGACCGGGCGGTCGGGCAAAGCAGGGATGTCCAGGGTGACGTGAAACTCGTGACTGGACGGCTCGGGCATAGCGACCCGATAGCGAAGCGAGGTGGAGGCTGGCATTGCGACAACATTACCAGGGACCTGCGCTCTGGTACGATAGTCGGGTGTCAGCCGGCCCCATCGTTTCCGTGTCCGTCGACCTCGATCCGGTCGAGTGCTATTTCCGCATCCACGCGCTGCCCGGCGGCCCGGCGGACGAGATCCGGCATGTTATCCTGCGCCGCTGTCTGCCCAGGCTGGCCGACCTGTTTGCCTGCCACGGCGTTCACGCCACATTCTTCGTAGTTGGGCGTGACCTTGAAGAAGACGCCGAGGGGCGCGAGATATTGGCTGATCTGGCTGGCGCCGGGCATGAATTGGCCAGCCACACCCACACCCATCCCTACGACCTGGTCCGGCTTTCGCGTTCGGGCATCGCTGAGGAGATTGATCGCGCCCACGCCGCCATTACCGCGGTCTGCGGCCGGCCCCCGGTCGGCTTCCGCGCGCCTGGCTACGAGATCTCGGCTGAGCTGATCGATCTGCTTTGCCAGCGCGGTTATCGCTACGACTCCTCGACTTTTCCGGCCATTCCCTACTACCTGGCCAAGGCTGCGGTGATGGGGCTGATCCGCCTGGCCGGCCGGCGTTCGGGCAGCATCCTGGGCAGCCCTGCCGTCTTGCGGGCGCCGCGCGAGCCCTACCGACCCGCGGTTGGCTCGCCCTATCAGCGGGGCGAGCAGCCAATCCTGGAGTTGCCCATCACGGTGACCCCGTGGCTGCGGTTGCATGTCATCGGCACCAGCTTGGTCATCGCGCCCGAGTGGCTGCGGCGACGACTGGTGGCTGCGGCGCTGGGCCGCCCATTCTTCAACCTGGAACTGCACGGCATCGACCTGGCCGACGCCGAGGCTGACGGATTTCCGGCCGCGCTGGTGGCCAAGCAGCCCGACCTGCGCGTTCCGCTGGCCCGCAAGCTGGCTGCCCTTGACGCCACCCTGAAAGAAGCGCGCGACCGGGGCGCGAGGTTTCTGCCGCTGCAAGATGCGGCAGAGCAAACTATCAGCGGCTTGTCGAGAAATTCTGGGCCAGCGCAGGTCGGCCAGCGTGAGCGGCAGCGGTAGCGTGGTGCGGTTTGCGTGAGCGCGACGGGCGCGCGCGGAGCGCGCGTGGGGCAGGGTTGGGTGTGGCAGGCCCTAGCCCCCGAAGGGGGTGTGAGGCCCGCGGCGCGTTTTCCGCCTTTTCGCTATACGCACACGGACTCGCTCTTGTCCACGCCCACTCGACCCGCGCTCCGCTGGCCGGCCTTCCGGGCAGCCCGCAGCCTCCCGACAGGCTCTATCGAGAAAATTCCGCTGCTGGGCAGTTCGGACTAGGATCGTGCCCGGCCCATGGCCAGGCAGCAGACCAGCCCTCTTCACGAGTCGCCCAGCGCGGAGCGTGCCTTTGCGGACACCGCCTTGGACGCCGAGGGCCCGGCGTGCGAGCACCCGGTTCGCGCCGAGGACTCTCTGGTCGGCAAGCGCATCGACCACTTCCAGATTTCTGAGTTGCTGGGTGAGGGTGGGATGGGCGCGGTCTACCTGGGGCAGGACTTGTCACTGCAACGGAAGGTGGCCATCAAGGTCTTGCGCCAGGAACTGGCCAGCGACCAACGGCTGGTCGACCGGTTAGTGCGCGAGGCGCAGGCCCAGGCGTGCCTGCAGCACCCCAATGTCGTCACCATCTACTACATTGGCAGTTTTCAAGGCGCGCCCTACTTCGCCATGTAGTACGTGCCCGGCGCCACCCTGGCCGACCACATCCAGCGAGAAGGGCCGCTGCCCTGGGGCGAGGCGCTGGAGTACATCATCCAGACTACGCGGGTGCTGGCCGCCGCCCATGCCCGCGGAATGGTCCACCGGGATATCAAGCCTTCCAACCTGCTGCTGGGTGCGATCCCGGCCGGTGCGCAGGCCAATGCGATCAAAGTGGCGGATTTCGGTGTTGCCGCGCCCACAGGAACGGCAGATAGCGGCTTCGTGGGCACGCCCTACTACGCTGCGCCCGAGCAGATCGCGGGCGAGGGACCCAGCATGCGCGGCGACGTGTATGCGCTGGCTATTACCTTTCACGAGCTTCTCACCGGGCGCGTGCCGTTTCGGGCCGAGAGCCTGGGGGAAATGTTGCAGCTCCATCGCGAGGCCCCGCGACCAGAGATTCCCGCCGAGGCCGCGCCCTGGCGCCTGCGCCATCTCATCCGCGAGATGATGGACCCAGATCCGCACAAGCGTCCTGGCAGCTACGAGGATCTGCTGGATCGCTTGGAGTCGCTACGGCCCAAGCCACGCGTGGCGGGCGGCTTGGTACCACGTGCGGCTGCGCTGGCCGTGGATGTGATGCTCATCGCGCCGTTGGGTCAGATCGCGGCTGCTGCGCTGGGGCTGTCTCAGCATGCGGCCGCGCAGATCGGGCTGCTGCTCTTTTGCGCCTACTATGTCATCGCCCATCGCTTGTGGGGCAAGACCATTGGCAAACGCCTGCTGGGGCTGCGTATCGTGGGCACGACACGCGCTGTACGGGTGGCAAACTTGATGTTGCGCTTCGCCGTCGAATTCTGGGGGCCGCTGGTGGCACTGGCCATCATCAGCCTGCAGTGGGGCGCGGCCGTGAATCTTGGGTCGGCAAGGGACGGAGTCGCGGGGGCAAGCCTTCCCTTCTGGGATCGCAGTACCGGGGCGCTGCTCCGCATGTTGCTGGTGCCCAACTTGATCGTGGCTGTCCCATGGCTGGCCGGGTTCCTGTTCGCGCTTTTCGATCATGATCGCCAGGCGCCGCATGATCGGGCGGCCCGCACGCGCGTCATCTACGAGATCCACGAACGGGAGCCGTCCGCGGACCACACGTAACGGTGGCAGTGGCAGGTGCGGTGACAGGGGCGTAACCGCTCCCGTCAAGACGCAGTGGTGAAACTCACGCGTCAAATGGTAGTCTCCCGTTGTGGACCCCTCACGCCTGCGCGCGCTCCTGGAAGACATTCGGGACGGCAAGACGTCGCCCGACGATGGCCTGCGCGAACTGCGCGACCTGCCTTTCCGTTCCTTGGGTTTTGCTCATGCCGATACCCACCGTCACATGCGGACCGGGTTTCCCGAGGTGGTGTTCGGCTCGGGCAAGTCGGCCGCGCAGATCGCCACCCTGCTCGGCGAGCTGGGCAGCGGCGGCGTCCCGGTGATGGCTACCCGAGTGACGCCCGAGGTGGCGGCCCAGGTGGCGACCGCTTTGCCGGCGGTGCGCTACCTTGAGGCGCCCCGCATGCTGGTGCTCGGGCCGCAGCCGGCCCCGGATCGCGGCCGCGGTGTGGTGGGCGTATTGTCGGCGGGAACCTCCGACATTCCGGTGGCGGAAGAAGCCGCGGTCACCGCTGAAATGGACGGCAACCGGGTGGTGCGGATTTTCGACGTGGGCGTAGCGGGACTGCACCGTCTGCTCGCCCATCGCGAGCGCATCGAGGAGGCAGAGGTACTGGTGGTGGTAGCGGGCATGGATGGGGTGCTGCCCACGGTGGTCGGTGGTCTGTTTTCGCGGCCCGTGATCGCGGTGCCCACCAGCGTCGGTTATGGGGCCTCGTTCGGGGGCGTGGCCGCGCTGCTTACTATGCTCAATTCCTGCGCCACCGGTGTGGCGGTGGTCAACATTGATAACGGCTTCGGCGGCGGGCGGCTTGCGTCCATGCTCAATCGGGTGCGCCAGACATGAAACATCCCTTGCGCGGATTGCATGTGCATTTCGACCCGTCGTCCGGGATCGCGGGCGACATGGCGGTGGCGGCCCTGGTGGATGCAGGCGTCCCCGCCAAGGTGGTCAGCGACGCTATCGCTAAGATGGGCGTGCGCGGATTGCAGGTGGGTTTCGAGAAGCGGCGCCGTGGGGCCTTTGCCGGCAAGGGATACGTGGTGCGCTGGCCCGGCCAGCACCAGGATCACCATCACGGGCATCACCACGAGCACCGGGACTACGCCCAGATTCGCCGCCTGCTGCAACGGGCGCGGCTGGACGCGGAGACGAAACGCCTGGCTGGCGACATCTTCGCGCGCGTGGCGCAGGCCGAGGCGGCGCTGCACGGGGTTGGGCTCGATCGTGTGACATTTCATGAGGTCGGGGCGTGGGATTCCATTGCTGACGTGGTGGGTGCGGCTGCCGCCATGGCGTGGCTGCAGCCCTCATCGGTGTCCTCCACGCCGCCAGTGCTCGGGTCGGGCCAAGTGCACACCGCGCATGGACTCATGCCGGTTCCCGCGCCGGCCACCGCCGCGATCCTGCGCGGAGTTCCTGCGCTGCTGGAGGGCGAGGGCGAGCTCACCACTCCCACCGGCGCTGCTATCCTGGCTGCGCTGGTGACGGAGTTTGGTCCGCCGCCGCCCTTGCGCATACAGGCCCAAGGGTTTGGCGCTGGCACGCGTGAGGTTGCAGACCGTGCCAATGTCTTGCGTGTTCTTCTAGGTGAGGCGCTGGGCCGTGCCCTGCCCGCCTCCGCCCCCGAAGTCGTCTTGCTGGAAGCCAACCTGGACGACATGAGTCCCCAGTTGATCGAGCCCCTGATGGCGGCGCTTTTTGCGGCCGGGGCGGTCGATGTGTGGACTACCTCAATTCTCATGAAGAAGGGCCGGCCGGCCTGGCAGGTGTCAGCGCTGGTGCCGCCAGAAAGTGCCCGATCGGTTGAGCAGGCCTTCTTTGCCAATTCCACCACCTTGGGCGTGCGGCGCGCAGGTATGGAACGCACTGTGCTTTCGCGCTCGTTGGCCAGTGTGAAAACGCGCTTTGGGACGGTGTCGGTCAAGCTTGCAGCCGACGGAATCCGCGTGCTCGATGCCGCGCCGGAGTTCGACGACTGTCGTCGTCTCGCCAGCCAGGCCGGCGTGCCTGTCCGCACGGTCTTGGCCGAGGCGTCTGCTGCGGCGTCGCGCCTGCTGCCGTCGAGGAAGCGGAACTGATGGCCCGATCCCCCAAGCCGCGCAAGCCGGCGGCGAAGAAGCCACCACGCCGGCAGGCCGGTTTGGCGCGGTCGCAGCCGGCCGCCGGTCTGCGCGACTACCTCGAACAGATTGTGGACCAAGCCAACGTTCTGGTCATCGCCACGGATCTCGCAGGCCGGGTGGTGGTGTGGAATCGAGCCATGGCCAGGCTGACGGGGTTCCCTCGCGAGACGGTGGTGAGCCGTGAGTTGCTCCTGTGGCTCTCCGACGCGGGGATGCCGGAGTTGGCTCAGATCATGAAACAGGTAGCAGCCGGCGGCGACTTGTCCAACTGCGAGGTCCGACTGCCGTCGGTCAGCGGGACAGTTGCGCGCGCGGCGTTCAATGTGGCCGCGGTGCGCGCCGAGGGCGGCCGGCCTTCCGCGGTGTTGGCGGTTGGCCAGGACATCACAGCCTTGCGCGTGCTGCAGAACCAGGTGATTCATGCGGAGAAGCTGGCCACGGTGGGGCAGATCGCTGCCGGCGTGGCGCATGAGATCAACAACCCGCTCACCTCCATCCAGGCTTGCGTCGATGCGGTCCTACACAAAGCCAGCATGGCCACCCAGGGGCGCGTGCCCAACCAGATCGAGCCCGTCGATCTGGAACGGCTCCAGCGTGTCCGGGACGGGGTCGAACGCATTCGGCGTTTCACCCACGACTTGGTTGGCTACGCTCGGCCCTCGCGCGTCGAGATCGAACGGCTGGATTTCAACGAGGTCGTCGAGCACGCGCTGTCCTTTTGCGAGCACATTTTTGCGGAAGCCAAGGCCACCCTGGATCGAGACTTGGCGCCCAACCTGCCACCGGTGCGCGCAGTGCGAGACCAGCTGATGCAGGTGGTGACCAACCTGGTGACCAACGCGGCGCAAGCCCTGGGAGAAAAGGGAGGCAACATCCGAGTTCGCACATTTCACGACGGGGAGACCTCGGTCGGCTTGGCTGTGACCGACACGGGCGGCGGCATCCGTGAGGAGCACCGGGCCAGCATTTTTGACCCGTTCTTCACTACCAAGCCGGCTGGCAGCGGGACTGGATTGGGACTCTCAGTGGTACGCAACATCGTTTACGCCCACGGCGGGCAGATCACATTCCAGTCCAAAGTCGGCAGCGGGACAACCTTCGTGGTAACCCTGCCTGTCAGCCATCCCCAGTCACACAATATTGAGGGAGACAAGTCGACCCCATGAAGCCGGAACAGATCGCCGAGGCCCTGGAAACTGCAGCCAGCCAGCTTGGCGTTAGGGTGCGCTACGAGACGCTTGCCGCTGCTGGGCCGACCGGAGGGGGCGGCCTGTGCAAGGTCAAGGGCGAGTGGTTAATCATTATCGATAGGAAGACCGCAGCCTCAGAGCGCGCGTCGATTTTGGGTGAGGCACTGGCCACCATGGACACGGAACACATCTTCCTGCCGCCTAAGGTGCGCGAGATGCTTGCCCAGCGTCGGGCAATCACGCGCAAGGCGTTGAGCTAGCGACAAGTTCTCCGCCGAAGAATCGGTGGATGGGCCGGGATGGCGCGTGCCGCCTCATCCCTCCCCTTTGCTCCGGCCTCAATAGGGGTTAGGAATTGATCCGATTCTGCCGAAGTTTCGTTGGCACACTGAGCAATGTCCCCAGACTGAGAAAACTCAATGACTCGGCACAAGAGCTACTTCAACAGATGGATACCCGCCGCGGTCGCCTTGCTTCTGGCCTTTCCCACGTCAGCCGTGGCCAGCCCCACCAGCGGCGCAATCTTCGGCCGGGTGGTGGACCAGGACACGCAGCAGCCGCTTGACGGGGTTACTGTGGTGGCTTCGGGACCGCAGGGCGACCAGGCCGTGCTCACCGACGGCAAGGGACAGTACGAGCTGCGCGGCCTGCCCATCGGCGACTATTTGGTTCGCTTCTTCCGCGGTGCCGTGGCCATCGAGCGCTCCGCCACGGTGTTGATGGACCAGACCGTGAGGGTCAATGCCCGCCTGCCGTCGGCGCCCGAGGCCGTGCAAACCATCGCGGTCACGCAGCGGGCTCCGGCCATTGACGTCGGCTCGACCCGCGTGGGTGTCACGTTGAACCGTGATTTCGCCGCGAACGTACCCAACAGCCTGAGCCTGAGCGGCTTGCTGGAAAAGGCGCCCGGCGCATTTTCGGACCCGGTGGGCCTGGCTTTGTCAGGTGGAACGGGCCTAGAAAACGTCTACTATCTCGATGGCCTCAATGTCACTGCGCTCACCGACGGAGCGTTGGGAATCAACCCGCTGCTTCCCTTTCTCGAAGAGGTCGAGGTGGTGAGCGCGGGCTATGGCGCTGAATATGGTCGCGCCATGGGCGGCGTGGTCAGCATGGCCACCAAGTCAGGAAGCAATGAGTGGCACGGCAGCGCATTCTCTTACCTGTCGCCTGGGGCGTTTTCGGGTAGTCAGCAACGCATCGTCAACCGCTCCACCTCGCTGAGCGGCGTGACCGAACCCGACTACACCACCAACATCGGGGTCGAAGTTGGTGGCCCGATCATCAAGAACAAGCTGTTTATCTGGGTGGGTTACTCGCCCGAGATCATCCGCAACCACTTGGTTCAGTATGCGGACAGGTTTGTCGAGCACATCGATCCAGCCACGGGTCAGCCTGACGGGACCCAGGCCAACAATCCCGACGGCACCCCAATGACCGTTCCGCTCTACCAACGCAGCTATGCGGGTGAGACCACCAACCAACACTACGCCGGCAAGCTGACCTGGAAGCTGGCGCCCGAGCAGACGCTGAGTCTGGGCCTGTATGGGATCTACTCGCAGCAGGAGTACATGCGCGGGGCCAACATGGACTATCTGGCCGGCATGTCCAACGAGAAGACGCTCACCAATGACATTACCGCGCGCTGGAACGCGGCTTTCTTCCAGCGGCGTTGGCGCATCGACGCGACTTTGGGCATGCACATCGAACAATACGACCGGCGCTCGCCTTTCCAGGATGCGGAGCAGCTGAATGACGTCAACTGGGTCAACTCACCCTCGCTAGTGCAGTTCAATTCGAACCTTGCGGGTCAGTGCGTGGACAACGCCAATCCCAGTTTCCAGCCCTGCCCGGCGCAAAACTATCAGTCGGGTGGCTATGGGGTTATGCGCGAGATCGAGGCATTCCGCCTGGCCGCACAACTGAAGAGCACCAACATCTTTCACGCCGGCGGTTTGCACGAACTCAAGTCCGGCTTCGATGGCGAGTACGTCCAATATTCGGACAAGATGTGGAACTCCGGGCCGGACGGCGGACGGGCGTCGGTGTTCGTGTATCCCGGCGACACCTACTATCTCAAGTCCCTGTTTCAGCTCCCGAAGGGGATGTACCTTTCGCAGTTGGGCCCCAACCAGGCGCCCTTGCTGTTGCTCCCGCCTTCCGCGGGTGGCTACTACCAGGATGCGATCCAGGCGACGACCAAGCAGTACAACACGGCCCTGTTTCTGCAAGAGAGCTACTCGCCGGTCTCCAACCTGACCTTCAATCTCGGCGTGCGCTGGGAGACGCAGACGCTGCAGGACTATTCTGGCAAAACGGCACTCTCCATCTACGACAATATTGCGCCGCGGGTGGGTGTGATCTTCGATCCCACCAAGGAAGGCCGATCCAAGATCTTTGCCCACTACGGCCGCTACTACGAATCCATTCCAATGGCCTTGAGCGACCGCGGGTTTGGCGGCCTCGGTACCCTGGTGAGCACGGGGTCAGGCCCGTCGCTCGCCGGCGCCGTGCCTTACCAAATCACGACCGGCGACATGCTGACCGTGGAGAAAGGGCTCAAGGGCAGCTACAACGACGAGATCGTGGTGGGCGGCCAGTACGAAGTGTTGCACGATCTAGTGGCCGGGGTGACGTTCATTGACCGCTGGCTCGGCCGAGCCATCGAGGACATGCCCGATCCCTGCGATCCCGCCGACAACAACGGGCCCACTTTTCTGGGTAACCCTCCCGGCGCCACACGGACCTACCAGGCGGTGCAGTTCACTGCGAACAAGCGCTTCGCGCGCCGCTGGTTTTTCGCCGGCTCGTACACCTGGTCGCGCCTGCGCGGCAACTACGTGGGCCTGTACACTGCAGATAACGACCAGCGCGATCCCAACCAGAGCACGCAGTACGACGCGCCCGGGATCATGGTGAACCGCAGCGGGCCCTTGCCCAACGATCGGCCGCACCTCATCCGCCTCGACGGCTACTACACCCTGCCATTCGCCAATTCTAGTCTGACCGGGGGCTTGGGGTTCGTCGGTCATTCGGGCCAGCCGCTCAGCGCGCTGGGGAGCTTCCAGGGCCCGGAGGACAACGACGCCTTCATCGTCCCGCGCGGGTCCATGGGACGCACGCCTTTCGTCACGCGTTTCGATTTGCACTTCGGGTACCGGCGCAGCCTGCCCGACAAGCTGTCCGCCGAGGCTTTCTTGGACATCTTCAACCTGTTCAACCAGCGTACGGTGCTGACTCAGGATCAAGAATACACGGCAGACTTTGTTACGCCGATCCCGTGCGGAACCAAGGCGGACCTGAACAACCTCGCCAGCACCGGCGCAGCACACGCCAACCCCAACTTTCTCATGCCGACTTCGTACCAGGCTCCCATCTCGGGCCGCCTGGGCCTGCGTGTGTTCTTCTGATATTCACAGCACACGAAGGATCCAACACTTGAGATGCCCCGTCTCCGGGACGAGGGCCAGCTCCGGGTGATCCCGGCCGGCGCCGCGACGTTCGAGGATCTGTATCGAGCGGCCGCTTTGAGCTGCGGCCGACGACACCAGCTCATCGAACTGGGCGCGCGACACACGGCCTGAGCAAGAGCAGGCCACTGCCAACCCCCCCGGCTTGGTCAGGCGCATGCCGCGCAGGATGAGCTCCTGGTAGGCGCGAAGCGCGGCGTGATCGCCGGCCTGGCGTTTGGCCAGCGCGGGCGGATCCAACACCACGACGTCGAAGAGCTGCCTGTCAGCCTCCAGCGTGCGCAGAAGCTCGAAGGCGTTGGCCTGGCGCACCTCCAGGTTGGAAAGTTGGTTGCGGGCTGCATTGGCCCGGGCGCGCGCCACGGCCTGGGCATCCTCGTCGCAGGCCAGCACCTGCCCCTGCCGTCGCGCCAGGGCCAGGGCAAAGCCGCCGTGATAGGTGAAGGCGTCCAGGCAGCGAGCCCCGGGCGGCGCCAGCGCAGCCACCACGGCGTGGTTGTCCGCCTGATCGAGAAAGCCGCCGGTCTTGCTGTCGGCGAGCAAGTCAGCCTGCAGGCGGTTTTCGCCCAACCGGTAAACCACCTCGGTCGCGCCCGTGCCGGCGGCGATTTCGCGAACGCGCGGCAGGCCCTCGAAGTCGCGAGCAGATCCGTCGTCGCGCGCCACCACCACGCGCACGTCGAGCAGCCTTTTCACAAGGGCTGCCAGGGCAGGCCGGGCTGCATCCATGGCCACGGACGTGGTCTGCATGACCGCGGCATCGGCATAGCGATCGACGAAGAGACCGGGCAGGCCATCGGCTTCACCGTGGATCGCGCGCCAGGCATCGCGATCCAAGGCGAGCTGCTGGCGCCAGGTGAGCGCGGTCTGCAAGCGCTCGGCCACCAGGGCCATCAGCTCTGGCAAGGGAGCGCTCTCGCTGTGCCGATCGAGGATGCGCAGAGCAACCGGGGACAAGGTGGCCCAGGTCGCGCTGCCAAGCGGCCGTCGCCGTTCGTCGCACACAGCCACCAGCGCCGGTCCTCCGCTGCGCGCATCGGTCGGCGGCCCGGAGAGCACGTCCTGTCGAAAGACCCAGGGATGCCCGGACACGATGCGCGCGCGGCCGCGTGCATTCACTACTACGGTGGCTATGGCTGGTTCGCGCAAGATGGATAGGCGCCGTCTGGCCTGCCGCCCGACCGCTGGTCTTTGTCTCGGGGCCGACTCTACTTGCCCGGCTTATCGGATGCAGCCGCCGGCGCCTTGGCGCCCGCCCCCGCGGCCGCAGGCTTCGCAGCGGCGGGTGCAGCGGGTTTCTCAGCCGCCGCCGACGCGGGCGGAGTCGCCGAATGCTCGGCGAGTTCGGCGTTGATGTCGAGCTTGACCTCATCGCTGACCACGAAGCCGCCCGAATCAAGTGCCTTGTTCCAGGTCATGCCCCAGTCCTTGCGATCAAGCTTTCCCGTCGCCATCACGCCCCTAACGGTTCGGCCGTACGGATCTTTGATGGAGGCCGACGGTCCCTCTACCGCGAGAACTACCGACTTGGTGATCCCGTGCATGGAAAGATCCCCGGTGAGCTTGAACTTGCCCTTGCCGGCTTTCTCGATTTTGGTTGATTTGAAGGTGAGCGTGGGGAATTTGGCTGCGTCGAAGAAGTCGGGAGACTTGAGATGGGCATCGCGCTTGGCCTCGCGCGTGTCAATGGAAGCGGTTTCGATGCTTACCTCTACCGTGGACTTGTTGGGGTCTTTCTCGTCCAGCTCCACCGTGCCCTTGACCTTCTGGAACTGACCCTTGACTGTGGTGACCATCATGTGGCGAACACTGAATTCAACGGTCGAGTGGGCGGGGTCGATGTCCCAGGTGCCGGCCAGGGCCAGGGCGGGTGAGAGAAACAAGGAACTCAGGGCCAATAGCGGAAGCGGTTTCATGAGCATTTCCTTTGTGCGGGTTGAAGGGGAAGCTTTGTGCCTTTTCGGAGGATTTTGATGCTGGTTGGCGTGCAACGTTGCAGGTCTTGCGCTCTGGTGTGGGAGCTAATCCGGGGACGGCTTCATCGCCGGAAGGGGCAGGCGAACTACGAATGAAGTGGGCCAGCCGACTACGTCCTCGACGGCAATGCGGCCGCTGTGGGCTTCGGCAACCAGACGGCAGAAGTACAGGCCCAGGCCCCAGCCGAACATGCGCTGGTTCTCGGCTTCGCCTTGTTGGAACTTCGCGAAGATCTTTTCTCGATCACCGACGGGGATAGCTTCGCCCGTGTTGTGAACCGAAATGACGACCTCGCCCCCACTCGCTGCCGCCACCAACAAGACGCGTCCTCCGGTCGAGGTGTAGCGGAGGGCATTGGACACCAGGTTGTCGAGAAGGCGCGGGAAGAGGCGCCGGTCAGCCACCATGAGCTGGTTGTCAGGCGCGTCCACCTCGATGCTGATTGACTTGCTTTGCGCACGCGAAAGCGCTTGCTGGCGAGCGAGCTCGAGCATCGCCCGTGCCGAAACTGGCACCAGGTTGAGGGTGATGCGCCCCTCCTCCAGCTTGGTAGTGTCCAGGATCTGCGTGATCATGTTGGCTACGTTGGTCGACGAAGAGAGGGCATCGTCGCTGGCCTCCAACATTTCCCGCGTGGCCCGCTGGCGCTTGAGTTCGCGCGAAAGGAACTCGAGCGATAGGATGGCCGCGCTGAGCGGCCCCCGCATGTCATGCACGATGAGTTGGACAAGGCTGTCCTTGTCTCGCTGCAGACGCGCAAGCTGTTCATACTGGGCGCGCGTGTCTGCGAGTTGATGGCGGGCCGCTTCAATTCCGGCCGCCTCGCGGACGAGTCGGTTGGTTCGTTCAAAGACCACGACGCCGACTCCGGCGGCCAGCCCGAGCACGCCGCAGGCGACCAGCATGTGCGGAGGCCAAACCCCAGCCTGCTGCAGTAGTAGGGTCTCCTCAGCCATCGCGACGATGGTTGCCACAACGATGAAGCGCCTTTGCAGCGATAGTCCGTCGAACGTCACGATGAGGACGAATATCCCCAGACCCAGGCCGGCTACGATTTGGCCGGCATCTCCGTAGCTGGTGATCGTCGCACGTAGGGCGATGTAGGCGACGGCCAGATCCAGCGCGACCGGAAACAGGGCGATGCGATCCAGCAGGTTGCGGTGGCGAATGGCGAAGAGAATCGCGGCCACAACGGTGTAGCCCGCTAGCGCCGCAAGCTGGTCGCGCCAGGCGGATCGACGGGACAGACCCCAGCCAATCAGGACGAGGCCCAAGAAGATAAAGCCTGCCAGCAGTCGAACCCCAGCGGACAGGGAGGCCAGGCGCTGCCGTTCGCTCTTCGCGGCGGCCGCGGCGATCTCAGGAGCGGAGTATGTGGCGGTTTCAGTCATGCCTGGCCCGCACCAGTATACACATGACGTCGCGGGTCGAGTTGGCCAATGCCGTGCCACGTTCGGCAAGCGCGATTGAATCCCACCCATCTGGCATCTGACGATGTAGAATACAGCAACTATGGGGTGTGTGAGCGGAGATGCAATGCGCTGGGGTTTGTCTTGGGGTAGACTGCAGTATCCGGCCTCACGAGAACGTGGGCTGCGCCCCACCCACGCGAAGACTGGAGTCGGCGGAAGGTCGGGCATCCAAGACGGGCGCGAGGAGTGCCAGCGATGCGAGCCAAATATGTCAGTCACTATGCCAAAGCTTCCGTCTCGTCACTCACAAATGCCATTCTTGCGGGTCTAGCAAGCACGGCGATGGTCCTGGGCCTCGGCCTATCCGCCTGCGGTCCTCAGGATGCAGTCAGCACTGGGGATGGCGGTGCGGGTGGCAGCTCCATGGGAGGTTCCGGCGGCACTGGCGGAATCCCGGACGCAGGCACTGGCGCCGGCGGCTACATTCCCAAGCTGCCTGATGCCGGCGTCGGGGACGGCTCGCAGTCTGGTTGTGTGAAAACCGCGGCAGGTTCCTGTTGTGGTAACGGCACGCGCGATCTTGGCGAGGAGTGCGACGACGGCAACACCGCGTCGGGGGATGGTTGCTCCGCCACCTGCAGGGTCGAGACCGACTGGGCCTGCCCCATCGGCCAGGCTTGCTACTCAACCGTGGTGTGCGGTGACCGTCGCATTTCCGGCAACGAAGTTTGTGACGACGGCAACACAGTCGGCGGCGACGGCTGCTCGGCCGATTGTTTGACTGTAGAGGTGGGTTGGGTTTGTCTCGGGGCCGGCATCCGTTGCAAGCCCAAGTGCGGAGATGGCCTGCTGCTGGGTTCAGAGGAATGCGACGATGGCAACACCACTGCCGGGGACGGCTGCAGCGCAGCCTGCAAGGTCGAGCCTGGCTACGCCTGTTCCACTGCGGGAGATTCCTGCCACCAAACCGTCTGCGGCGATGGGATTCGTGAGGGGAGCGAGTCTTGCGACGACGGCAACCTCATTCCTGGCGACGGGTGCTCGCCTGACTGCAAGTCCGAGCCGGTGTGCACGGGAACCGATGGCTGCACCTCGCCCTGTGGTGACGGGCTCAAGCTCCCCGAAGAAGAGTGCGATGACGGCAACATCCGGTCCGGCGATGGCTGTTCAGCCGACTGCAAGCTCGAGACGAGCTGGAACTGCGCGCAGGTGGTGGAAGGAGCCACCGGCGATCTGACGGTCCCCATCATCTTCCGCGACATGATTCGATCGATCGCACCGGCGACCCTCGTGCCGCCCCCGCACCCGAATTTCGAGCCCCCGGTGATCGGGGGTTTGTGCAAAGGGATCGTCATGCCCACCCTCGGACCGGATCGCAAGCCGGTCTACAACGATGCCGTCGACAAGGCCGCATCGAACACCACCAACGCGACGGACTTCGATGCCTGGTATCACGACAACACCCCGTACACGAAGATGGTGCTCGACACGATTACGCTAGTGAGACAGACGAACGGCACCTTTCTCTACAACCACGGCGGGACAGATCCCAAGGTCACAAACCCGCCACCCTTCTTCCCGCTCGACAATCGTGGCTGGGCCACCCTGCCGGACGGGCCCGAGATTCCATACCTCGGCGCCGACTCGGCCGGGCAGAAACACAACTTCTCCTTCACCAGTGAGGTGCGCTATTGGTTTGAGTATCAGGGGAGCGAACAACTGGATTTCATAGGCGATGACGACGTGTGGGTGTTCGTAAATGGCCATCTGGCCGTCGACATAGGCGGCATCCATGGGGCCCAGCCAGGCAGCGTGACACTCAGCGCCTACGCTACGGCGTACGGCCTGACTGTGGGCAAGATCTACGAGATCGTGGTCTTCCAGGCCGAGCGGCACGTGACGCAATCTAGCTACAAGTTGACGCTCGGCCAGTTCAGCTGGACTCACACCGTTTGCACCCCCACCTGCGGCGACGGGGTGGTCAATGGCGACGAGCAATGCGACGATGGGCCCAACAACTCGGACACTGTCTACGGCGGATGCACCACCCAGTGCGCGATCGGCCCCTACTGCGGAGACGGCAAAGTGGACGCTGCCTTCGGCGAGGAATGTGACGATGGGGTCAATCAGGCGACCTACGGCATGGCGACCGGCTGCGCTCCAGGGTGCCGAAAGCCGCCGTACTGCGGGGACGGCAAGATGGACGGCAGCTTCGGCGAGCAGTGCGACGATGGCAGCGAGAATGGCACCGGCTTGTGCGACGTAGACTGCAAGTCGATCATTCCCTGAGATCGACATGTCCTACACGCAGAGAGTGATCGACTTGGTGAAGAAGAGAGACCCCGGGCAACCGGAGTTCCACCAGGCTGTGAC
>Ga0182017_10001435_pt1 | contig 18336 bp, 17 predicted proteins | sample 712E3DmetaG_FD_120492 | JGI IMG/M metagenome (GOLD analysis project Ga0182017, IMG submission 120492) | Permafrost microbial communities from Stordalen Mire, Sweden - 712E3D metaG | ecosystem: Environmental > Terrestrial > Soil > Wetlands > Permafrost | place: Sweden: Stordalen | collected... | reverse complement strand
GGATCGGCCCAGGCCCAAAAAGTTCTGCGCCAGCTCAGCAAGAGTCCTGATCCGGACGTGGTGCACGCGGCAGGGGAAGCCTTGGCAGGGCGATCGACAAAGACCATGGCGCTGTCATCTGTGTTTGCCAGCGAGGTGCGCTCGGCCAAGAAGCTCTAGCGCTCACCATCTGGCGATTCCGCGGGAACCTGAATGTCGGGCGACGGCGGCTGGCTGCCGCCGGACGAGCGGCGCTCGGCGCGCAGGGTTTTGCTTCCGGCCAGCAGGATCATCTGCGCCACGGAAACCGCGATGAAGCAACAAAGAAAGTAGTAGGTCGGGAAGGTCTGGCGCCAGCCGCGGAACATGACCCACGAACCTGCCAACAGGTTCCAGCCGCTGAAGAGCGCATAGCCCATGATGCCGGTGAAGAACATGAAGGCCACGCCCAGCGCGTGCTGCGGCCGCTCCAGTTGCGGAGCGAAGAAGAGCAGGGGCACGCACAGCAAGAGGTAGTAGTAGTAGGCCGCCGTGGCCAGCAGAAACACGAACACGAAGCCGTAGGCCAAGGCCTCATGGTCTTTCAAGCCGCGGATGAAGGTCAAGGCGGGCAAGAGCAAGACCAGGGCCACGAGGGTGCCGGGCACGCCCATGAACAGAGCTGGGTGCTGCGTGCCCGCCTGCGCGAGCGCCCGCAGGGGGACGCCGCCCGGGAAACTCGCTTCGGCAATGGTGCGAAAGCCGAGATCCCAATCGCTGGCGTCCGAATAGTGCGCAAGAATCTTGAGGTTCCACTCGTACCAGATCGCTGGCGTGCCAAAGTATGCGCAAGATCCCAGGACCACCAGGGCCACGGTCGCGGCGCAGGCGCCGAGAAGCCCTAGCAGGTGTCGATCGACGTGGCGGTTTCGGACGAGCCGCACAAAGAAGAGTACGGTCGGCCCGACCAACAGAAAACCTGGAAAGATGCGCGACAGGATGGCCCAGCCCAACAAGACACCGGCGATTTTGTAGTAGCGCTGCTTGACCAGGCACACGGCCAGCACCGAAGCCATGGCGAAATCGGTGCGCAAAAGCGCGCCCTTGAGATGGCCCCACGACAGCAGGTAGTGGGTGCCGATGAAGATGACCATGAGAAATGCCGTGCGCAGGCCAAAGGCCCACGCCACGGCAACGGTGGCAGCAAGCAGCAGCAAGGGATCCAAGGCCAGCATGAGCCACCGGCTGACAGGATTGCGCACGGACAAGGGACGGCTCACGAGGCCACCCACCACGAACGACCAGGCCGGCGTGCCGTTGTAGCCATGGTCGGCTAGAAGCAGGCTCCAGCGATGCGCGGGCAGCTGCATCTTGAACCAGGTGACATCCGCGACGAACTCGCGCCAACGTGAATCGGAAAAGCGGGCGCGATAGCGTGCGCTCTCCGCCGCCACTTCGCTGACGTCGCGAAGTTGGGCCGTCGTGAGGTCACGTATCTGGTTGCGCGGGTTGTGGTAGCGCAAGCCGCCTTCCTGGTCGGCGGCCAGCGTGGCGCCGTACAGGTTGGTGTAGCCCAGCTCGTGCGCGTACTTGGTTCCCAGATAGTAATGGTAGAAGTCCCACTCGTTGAGATAGGTGCCGTAGCGAAACACGCCGAAGTCCACATAGGTGGCCACCGCCAGCACAGCTGACACGCCCAACACGCCGACCAGCACCCGCCGGCCCAGGCGCCGGGCCGCCACCGACCATCGACGGGTCAGCCAGGGACGCTCGAGCGCGACGAAGCCCGCCACCGCCAGGATCGTGACGACCGCAAGCACGCGCGCCAGTGCCCAGCCATGGGTCGGCGCCCAGGAATCGGGCAGCTCGGTCGGTCTCCAGGATGTCAGCAGATTCAAGTCATCGCTCCAGCGCTTCGTCTTTCAAACGCGCTTCCCAAGCATCACCCATCGAGCTGGGTGTGGGCTAGCCTTTCTTGCGCCTCTGAGATTCGGAGCTCCGGCAGGTCCTGTGCGACCAGCGCTGACCATGTCCTCACGGGATCTACCGTAGCCGTGCAATCCAGGCCTCTGAACATGTGGTTGACCCCGCCGACCTCAGCGCGACGCTTATCCCCGGCCCGGCCCCCGACTCCGAATCCCCTTGCGCCCTTTTCCGACGCCATCGCTCGCGCCCGCCTGTAGACTATCCCCTCCCAAGGAGATCCCGCGTGCTTTCACCCAAGCTTCTCAAGCAACTGGCCGAGCAGCATGGAACCCCGCTTTTCGTGGTGGACCATCGCGAGGTTCGGCGCAACTACGCCACCTTCAAGAAGTACTTGCCGCGCGTGCAAGCCTACTACGCGGTCAAGGCCAACCCCGACCCGGGGATCGTGCGCACCCTGTTCAAGGCGGGCGCCAGCTTCGACGTGGCCTCCATGCCCGAGTTCATGATCGTGCACGAGAACATCCGGTCCATGCCTGCCAAGAAGCGACAGGATTGGATCTGGGACAAGATCATCTACGCCAACCCGGTCAAGGACAACCGCACCTTGGCCGAGCTGGATCCCTACAAGCCTCTGGTCACCTACGACAACCTGGCCGAGGTGGGCAAGGTCAAGCGCCATGCCCCGCACGCGGGTCTCATCCTGCGCATCAACGTGCCCAACACCGGCTCGGTGGTGGAACTGTCGTCCAAGTTCGGCGCCTCACCGGGGGAAGCCGTGGATCTGATTGAGGCTGCCTTCAACGCAGGGCTGGTGGTCGAGGGCCTGTCCTTTCACGTGGGCAGTCAGTGCACCAATTTCCAGAACTACGTGCAGGCCCTCGGCATCGCCGACAGCATCTTCAAAGAGGCCTGGGACCGCGGCTATCACAAGGTCAACATCCTGGACATCGGCGGCGGCTTTCCCGCCCCCTATGACCAGCATGTGCGGCCCTTTTCCGAGCTGGCCAAGACGCTCAATACCGAGTTTGAGCGACTCTTCCCGCCGCAGATGGAGATTCTGGCCGAGCCGGGCCGTTTCCTGGTCGCTACCTCAGCCACGCTGGTGGTCGAGATCATCGGCAAAGCTGTGCGCAACGGCAAGCAGTGCTACACCATCAACGACGGCGTGTACGGCACCTACTCGGGCGTGCTTTTCGACCATTGCCAGTACCACTTCAAGCCCTTCAAGAGCGGGCCCACGCAGATCTCGTCGGTGTTCGGTCCCACCTGCGATGCCCTCGACGTGGTGTCGGTGGCCGAGGAGTTGCCGGTCAACCTGGACTTGGGTGACCTGCTCATGAGCGAAAACATCGGCGCCTACACCACGGCCAGCGCCACCAATTTCAACGGCATGCCCGCGCCCAAAGTGGTGGCGGTTGGGGACGGACGCGAAACTGACCACTGAGTCAGAGCCGAGTCACCGCTGAAGTTGCGGGCGCGCAGCCGCAGCGCCGGGGATCATCCCTTTGGCGGTCGGTGCTCTGGGCCCGCTGTCGCTGCCCCGAAGCAAGAGAGCCCCGGCGGCCAGCAGTGCCAGCGTCGCCAGCACGAGCATGATCCACAAGTTGCGCCGCGACCGCCGGACTGCGGCCACGCCTCCTCGGAGAGGCGGGTTGAAGGAGGGAGCAGGCCAGGGCAGGGTGATGGGCTTGGGCGCGGTGACGAGGGGGGGGGTCGCGGGGCCGGGCAGATCCGCCTTGTTCACGGCGAAGGTGGCTGAGCCCGCGGCCGGCCATTCGTCAAGGGAGGCGGCCGGTACCTCCAGCTCGCGTGAGGCGGGTCGCGGGGCCGCTGCCTGATCGCCGCCCATACCGGCCTGCCGAGCCTTGCGCGAACGCGCGAGCTCAACCAAAGTCGGCGTCTCGACGTCAGCACCGCTATCGGCGGCGACGGCCGACGCCTCCTGACCCTCAAGATCGGACGCGCCTTGGGCCGGACGATCCGTCTGCGCGCGCTGTGGGTCTCCGTCGTCGCGAAGCCAGTTGTCGGGATTGGGGCCGAGCAACTCGCGTAACTCGGCCGCCAGTTGCGGCGCGGAGTAGAGCAGACCGTGCCGGTGCGCCGCCTCGCGCACAGCATCGGAAAACGACTCTGCATCCTGAAAGCGCTGGTCGCGATCGAGAGCCAGCGCCTTGTCGAACACGCCCTGGAACTCGGGCGGCAGGCCGGGGCACTTCGTCGCCAGGGACGGCACGGGCTGCGCGTAGATCTGGTCGGCCGGAGTATTGAGGTCGCCCGCGTACACCCGCTCGCCAATCAAGGTCTCGTAGGTACTCACGCCCAGTGAAAACAGGTCGCTGCGCGAGTCGATGGGCTGGTTGTGCGCCATCTCGGGCGACATGTAGCCCACCTTGCCGCGCACCCGGTAGAAAGCGGAGGAGTAGGTCACGGCCTTGGCGATGCCGAAGTCGGACAGCTTCACCTCGCCTTCGGCCGAGCAGAGGATGTTGGAAGGCGACAGATCGCGGTGGATGATGCCCAGGGGCTCGCCCGAGGGCGACCGACGGCGATGGGCGTAGGCCAGACCGGCCAGGATCTCTAGGGCGACGTGCAGAATGGCCTGGGCCGAAAGCGGGCGTTTGCGCCGTGCGCGCCAGGAAATCGAGCGCAGATCGGCACCCCGCACATACTCCATGACGATAAACAGCCGGTCCTCCGAGGTCACCAGGTCGAAGGTGCGCACGATGTTCTGGTGGTCGAGGGTGGCCGAGATCTTGGCCTCGCGGAAGAAGAGGTCGCGGAACTCGGGCCGACTGGTGAATTCCGGGAGAAGCTGCTTGAGCACGACTTCCTTCTCGAAGCCGCCTGCACCAATCTTCTTGCCGACGTAGATGGCGCCCATGCCTCCCTCGGCCAGATACCGCTCGATGCGGTATTTTCTCGCGGGAACCTGTGCCACCATTGCCCAGACAGTAAGCTCACCCGTCTCCAGACGCAACGTCACCCGACCACCCATGGCATCCAACTTGTCCGTCTTGCTGAGCCTGCGCCGCAGCGCAGAGGAGGAGGCGCTGAAAGCCTTGGGCGACGCCGTGGCGACACGCCTGCGCGCCGAAGAGGAACAGCGGCAGCTGGATTCCGTCGCCGAACAAGCGCGCCAGGCCCTGCAACGGGAGACTAGGCGCTGTGCGGCCGCGTCCGCTCCAAAAGTCGCCGCCGAGGGCCTCCAGCGCGAACGCTATCGGCAGCGACTGACCGCGGCCCTGGCGCGGGCTGAAGAAAGCGCGGGCCATCACCGGCAGGGCCTGCTCGACCAGACCCAGATCGCCGAACACGCGGCTGCGGCGCGTGTTCGCCAGACCAGACACGAACGCCTGGCCATCGAGAAGCTGAAGGCGCGCCAAGAGGCCGAGCAACACAGGCAAACCGAGCGCCGGGCCGAGGACGCGGTCGGGGACTGGGTTCACAGTTCGCACCCCCGACGCAAGCCGAGCGCGTGAGGGCGGATGGAAGGCTAGCTCTTCACCACAGAGAGCACAGAGGCCACAGAGCCGGACCTCTCTGTGGTGAACCAGCTATCTACTTATCGCTGACGTTGATCAGGCGGAACTCGGTGCGTCGGTTGGTGGCTCGTCCCGACTGGGTCTTGTTGTTGGCGATGGGCCGCGTGGGACCGTAGCCGATGGACTGCAGGCGCTCCGAGGCAACCCCGCGTGTGACGAAGTAGGTCTTCACCGCATCGGCCCGGCGCTGGGACAAGTCGCGGTTGTAGTCCGCCTTGCCCCGGCTGTCGGTGTGCCCGGAGATCTCCAGTTTCACGTCGGGATAGTCCTGCAGGACCTTGGCTGCTCGGTCGAGGAGCACATAGGAACCAGGCAGGATGTCCGCCGAGCCGGTCTTGAAGTTGATGCCCTCAATCACACCCGTGAACTTCTTCACCGCCGCGGGCACCTCGTCGGGACAACCGTCAGCGTCCTGGTAGTTGTTGAAGGTCTCGGGCTCATTGGGACACTTGTCGATGATGTCGGGGATGCCGTCGCCGTCGTTGTCGGGATCCGGGCAGCCATCCTCGTCCTGGAAGCCGTCCTTGTCCTCCGGCTCATTCGGGCACTTATCCAGCTTGTCGGGGATGCCGTCGCCGTCGTTGTCGAGATCCGGGCAGCCATCGTCGTCCTGGAAGCCGTCCTTGTCCTCCGGCTCATTCGGGCACTTGTCGATGGCGTCCGGGATGCCGTCGCCATCGTTGTCGAGATCCGGGCAGCCATCCTCGTCCTGGAAGCCGTCCTTGTCCTCCGGCTCATTCGGGCACTTGTCGAGGTCGTCAGGAATGCCATCGCCGTCCCGATCGTTGCTGGTCGGCCTGAGCTCTCTGATCGTCTCCTTGAAGATATGCACCTTCTCGATTTCACCGAAGTTGACGAAGAGCGAGCCCAGGACCTCAAAATCAGGCCCGCTGTAGTGGATGCGATTGCCTTCGGAGATGACCGGTGCCAGCGCGGTCCACGGGGCCATGATCCGCCCATCGACGCGCAGCCCGGTCCACGGGGTGAACCCGACCTTGAACCCGAGCCCGGCGTGCATGAATCCCCAGGTGGAACTCGCCGGGATATCCTGCTGAACGATCAGCGCGGGGTTGCTGTTGTCGACCAGCGAGGTCAGCCCGCCGTAGCCAGCCAGAATGAAGGGCTGGAACTGATAGCTATCGGTGAGGTTCAGGATCAGGCTGCCGCGATACCCGAAGACCCACATCGAAGCGTTGTGGTTACGCGTATGGGTGGGCGTGGCGTCGACCTCCGCTTCCAGCCCGAACCAGCGGTTGAAGTGCAGGCCCAGCCGACCGCCGAACACCCCGCCCGATGCGGGTGAAAGCTCCGGCGGACTATCCGGGGCTCGGCCCAGCGAGTGATTGTTGTCGAAGAAGTGACCGCCGCCAAACAGGCCGAAATCGAAGCGGAACTCCGGTGGTTCCTCCTTGCTCGGCGGAGCTTCTTTGGATTCGGCGGCGGCGCTCTGCCCGCCCAGCAGCAGGATGAAGGCGCCCAGTGTGAGCACGCCACTACGAAGCCATCGTTGCGGGCCAGTTTTCATCGAAACAACCTCCGGTCGAGATCCAAGGGACCGACTACCCGGACGCCCATACCCGAGCGGGACGCGACCAGCATAAAGGAATTGCTGGTTTTGAGCTACTGAACAACGCAGATGTCGTGCGCTCCCCTGTCCGTTGCGCCTCAGCCGTGGACCGCTCGCGCTAGGCGGCCCTGTTCACCGGAAGATGGATAGAGAATCGGCTGCCTTGGCGGGCGGCGCTCTGCACGTCGATCCAGCCGCCGTGTTCACGCACGATCCCGTAGGCCACCGAGAGGCCCAGTCCCGTACCTTCGCCCACCCCCTTGGTGGTGAAAAAGGGCTCGAAGATGCGCGGCAGGATTTCGGGCGGGATGCCCACGCCCTGATCCGCCACCGACAGGCACAGGTATTCGCCCTGGGCGCCGCCCAGGTCGGCGGGCGCCGTCGCGTTAGCGATGGAGATGTCCACCATCACCTGGCCTCGGTAGTCGCTGGCGTGGATGCTGTTGACCAACAGATTGAGCAACACCTGCTGGATCTGCCCCTCGTCAAGGGATGGCTTGGGCAGGCCAGGCGTCGCGTGGAGGTCCAGGGTGAGCTGTCGTTTGTCGGCCAGCGGTTTCACCAGCGACAATGTCTTCTCGACCAGGCTGGCGACATCCACCGGCTCGCGGCGCGCGCCTTGCCCGGGCGGCCGCACCGACTGCCCGCGCGCAAAGTCGAGAAGCCGGCGGATGATGCGCGCGATGTGCTCCACCTGCTCGCCGATAATGCGAGCCCCCTCGCGGGCCTCGTCACCGCCGATCCGGCCCGAGGAGATCATGTTGGCTCGCACCAGGGCCACGCCCAGCGGCGTTCCCACCTCGTGAGCAATGCCCGAAGCCAGCTTGCCCACCGTGGCCAGTCGGTCTGCGTGGCGCAATTGCTCGATGGCTCGCACGCGCGCCTCGGTTTCGCCGGCCAGCGACACCCGCGCCTGCGCCAGACTGTCACACATGGCATCGAACTCCCGGGCCAGCTGGCCAATCTCGTCGCGCTGTTTGAGATTGAGGGTTCCAGAAAGATCGCCAGCGCCTATGCTCCGGGCCTTCTGCGCCAGCTTGGCCAGAGGCCGCCCGACCATGTAAAAGCCCAGCGCTGCGGCCAGCAGGGCCGCCACCAGGACAGCCGCCAGGGTCGCCCACGCTGCGCGAACCAAGGTGTCACGCACATACGCCTGCTCGTAGGCGAGTGATTCGGACAGCTCAACGAAGCCCACAGCCTGTCCGCGCACCCGGATGGGGACGTCGGTGTAGTGCCGCTCTCGCGAAAAAACTGGTGCGGGGGGCACATCGCCGTCGACCCAACGGACGCGAAACCGTCCGTCAGGTGTGCTCACGTTGTCAAGCAGGCTCAGAGCTTCCTCTCGCCCCTTTTCCGCCCACACGCGAGGTATCGCGTTGGCCAGTGTTCGAGCTAGCACCGCGTGGTCCATGATCATGTCACGCTCGAACAGCTCCAGTTCCCGCGTGATGCGGAAATAGGCACTGGCAGCCAAGACCAAGGCCATCCCTGCCAGTGTGGCCAGGATCAGTTTTCGGGCCAGCCTCATGCTGCGCTAGCGAAGGTTGGTCGCGGTCAGGACGGCAAGAGCGACCGTGCGAGCGACAACAGCTCCTCGGGGCGGAAAGGCTTGGAAAGCAGGCTGGCCGAGCCCAGACGCTCGACTTGTGCGCGCAAGTGATCATCACCAAACGCGGTGACCACGATGATGGGCATGGTCAAGCCCGCGTTGCGCGCGGCCAGCGAGACCTGAAACCCTGTCATCCATGGCATGCGCACGTCCGTTATGAGCAGATCCACCGGCTTCTCGTCGGTCAGGAGCATGATTAGATCTCCCCCACTGGCCGCCTCCACGACCTCGGCGCCCAGGCTCTCGATCAACTCACGAATCACTGCGCGCATGTCGTCGTTGTCCTCCGCAATGACCACGCGGCGGCTTCTGGTCTCTTGACTCATGAACGATCCTCCGGATTCAGTATGCACCCCGCTCACCACCTTTTGAAAACAAGCCTACAACACGGACGCGCCCTGTCCACCGGGCATTTCGCGCATGTGGGGCAGGCTCGTCAGCCACCCGGCTCGGCGTGGGGAGAGCCTATGTTGCAGTCGCGCAAGAATCGCGCCCCTGTGGCCGCAGGCGGGCACGAAACTCGTGGCATTATCTCGATTCCTTCATGGGGCGAAAAGCAAAGACCAGTCGAGCATCCGCCGGTGGCGCTCGCGCCACACGACCGACTGGCGTGCCCAGCAGCGAGCGCGTCCACGAATCAAGGCTGCCTCAGGCGGATGAAACCGAGGCTTCTGTGTGGATCGCTCCCCTCGCCGCCTTCGTCACCTTGCTGACTCTCTACCTTGCCACCCTGGCACCTACCGTCGTGGGTGGTGACAGCGGCGAGCTGACGGCCGCCGCGGTCACCGGGGGCGTGCCCCATCCACCGGGCTATCCCGTCTTCATCCTGCTGGCCCGGCTGTTCGCGGCGCTTCCCTTCGGCCCCTCTATCGCCTGGCGCGTGAACCTGCTCTCCGCAGTGTCCACCGCAGCAGGGGCCGGCCTGCTCTGTGCGACCGTGCAGCTATGGACCAGACGAGCCGCGGCGGGCCTGTTAGCGGCAGGGCTCTTTGGCACCAACCCGCTGGTATGGCACTACGCCACCACGGCCGAGGTGTTCGGGCTAAACGCCATGTTCGGAGCCCTGGCTCTCTACCTCTGGTTGCGCATCGAGCGCGTGCCAACCCGACGTCAGGTTTTTGCCTTGGCTTTCGCCTGCGGCCTAGGCATGGGAAACCACCACACTTTCGTATTCGTCGGGGCGCCTGTTCTTTTGCGCTCGCTTTGGGTTGCGCGACGAGAGCTGCGCGCTCCCGGGGTGGCGCTGGCCGTTCTCTGCGGTGCGCTCGGCCTCTTGCCCTACGCCTATCTCGTCGTGGCGTCCCGGTCGGCGGCGGCGGTCTCTTGGGGCGACGAGAGCACACTTGACGGCCTGCTTGGCCACTTCCTGCGCCGCGACTATGGGACTTTCAGCCTGGGCAAAGCCGGCAGCAAAGCCGATGCGTTCGTCGAGAACGGCACGTTCTTCCAGACCCTCAGCTTGATGTTGGGCGGCTCGCTGCGACGGCTACTGGGATTGGGGCCGCTGCTGGCTGTGGCCGGGTATGCCTTGGCACCGCGCAAGCGAACCGACCGCGCCCAGTCCCGAATGCTTCTCGTTCTCTTGCTCGGCTACGCCTTCCTTTTCTGTGCCCTGTCCAACATGTCGACGGCCAAGCCACTCTACCGCACGGTACTCTCCCGCTTCTTCGTTCAATCGGACCTTCTTGTGGCGTTGGCGGCGGGAGTCGGCTGGGCCTGGCTGGTCGAGCGACTGGAGACACGCGCGGCCTCCCCTGCTCGCGTGTCGCGGCTGTCCCTGGGCAGCGCATGCCTGGTCTTCCTGGCCGGCGGGGTCGTCAACGCCGGCGCCAGTCAACGTGGCAACACCGTGTTTCGCGACTTCGTCACAGCCGCCTTTGCCTCGTTGCCCAAGGACGCCATCGTGATCACCATGGGCGATCACGTGACCGGTGCGGTCTTCTACTTCCACGAAGTCGAGAAACTGCGACCCGACGTGATCCACCTCGACCAGCAGTTGTTGGGTTTCCGTTGGTACTGCGACCGCGCGCGCGGCCGCCACCCTGATCTGGTCGTTCCGGCCGGCGTGTACCAGCCAGGTGGGTTCACCATCAAGCAGCTCATGGACGCCAACCGCAACCGCCCTTTGGTGGTGCTGGACCGACTGGGCACCTGGGACGAGAGCTGGAAGGACGGCTACCTGCTGGCCACCACCGGCCTCACGCATCCTTTGGTCCCGGCCGACCGCTATCCCAGCTTCGAGCAATGGGCCGAGCGCGACCGCCAGGCCATGGCCAACTACGATTCTCTGACGCCGCTGCGCTATCCCATTGGCTCGTGGGAGCAAATGCTGGGCGAGTTGGTGCTGAACCAGCAAGCTGCTCGCGCTCACTTGGCGCTCGTCTACAGTCACGATGAGGGCAACGCGGAGGCACCCGCGCGCTTGGCAGTGAATCTGCTCGAGCAGGTCGTGCGGCGAGCGGGCGGCTTGCCCGCGCTCGGCATCCCCGCGGAGCCCGGCGTTCCGAGCATTGAAATTCACGCCAGTATCCTCAAAAATCTCGGAATCGGCTACGAAATCCTGGCTCGCACCGATCCGGCTTTCACGCCCCGCATCGCCCAGGCGTGGGAGATCTTCGTGGCCAAAGCGCCGGCGACAGACCCCGACCTGCCCGCAGCGCGCGCGTACCTGAAACGCAGTCGCCCAGCCACGCGGCACTAGAAGATTCAACCACCTGACCCCACTCGCTGGACCTGGCGCGGTGCATGATGCCGCAATCGCCCGTCATCCCCCGGAGACGCGGCGGCACTTGACCATCAGCGATACGCCGCCATATCCTAGGTGATAGTTTCCGACGGCCTGTAGGGGGACTTTTCGTGCCCCAAGATTAACGCTACGCAAACAAGGAGAACAAACGACCGATGAAAAAGTCCGATCTGGTGGACCTCGTGGCTCAGCGGCAGAGTTTGCCCCGACCTCAGGTTGAAGTGACGATTGATTGCCTCTTGGATGCCGTGGCCGAAGGCCTGGCCAAGGGAGAGCGAGTAGATTTCCGGGGATTCGGCGCCTTCGCTGTTCGTGAGTCAGCGGCGCGCAGTGGGCGCAATCCACGCACCGGAGAAACCATCCAGATTGCGGCCCGTCGGACGCCAACTTTCAAGGTGGGGAAGGAGCTGCGTGACCGCGTGAACGGTGAACGCCCGGTCGCCCAGTAGGACGGAGATTTCGAGGAACGCAGTTCATGGGAACGCGCCTTTTCGTAGGCAACCTCTCCTACAACGTCACCGAGCTGGAGCTGAAGGAAGCCTTCACCAGCGAGGGTATTGAGGTCCGCAGTGTCCGTGTGGCCTGCGAGCGTGAAACCGGCCGCCCGCGCGGTTTCGCTTTTGTTGAAACGGCAACCGACGACGGTGCCAAGCAAGCTATCGAAAAACTCGGCGGTCACCTGGTTCAAGGCCGCGCGCTGATCATTGAAGAAGCCCAAGCCCGGCCTGCGCCAGGCGCGCCGCGACCCGGTGGCCCGAGCGGGCCCCCGCGTTTCGGCAACGTGCGACCCCCAGGTGGGCCCCCAGGGCCTGGTGGTGCTTCTCGTTTTTCAGGGCCCGGGGGTTCCCCCTCTCCTGGAGCACCGCGGAGTTTCGGCCCGCCGCGTCCGCCTGCCCCCGGCGGTGATCGTGTTGCTGGCAAGCCCGAGGGCCGGCGCGAACGCCCGGAGAAGAAACGTTCAACCCGGCCCAAGCCCGAGGAACGCGAACGTGGTAACTGGCGCTGGAAGGGCGTTCTCGACGAGGACTAGCTAGCGGGGGCGCGATCGAGACGGACCTGGTTTCTGCGGATGGTGGCGAGGCGCCTCGGGAGATCATCCCGCTGCGCCTGCGCGTACCCCCTGAGTGCGACGGTTGGCGCCTCGACCATTTCCTCAAACACCGTATCCATCGTCTATCGCGCGCCAAGATCCGAACTGTCATCGAGCAGCAGGTCTTGCTAGCTGACGGACGGCGAGCACGACCGGCGCTGGGCGTACGGGCGGGCGAGACCATCATCGTCAACCGTCCCGCGCCGGTGGAGCCCGAAGTGCCCCGCCACTTCGACATTCTGGCCGAGGACGAAAGCTTCCTCGCACTCGACAAGCCGGCCGGGCTGCCTATGCACACCACGGCCAAGTTCTGGAAGAACACCTTGGTTGCGGTCCTGCGTGAGCGCTTTCCCAGCGAGGCCCTGCAGATCTGCCACCGCCTGGATCGGGAAACTTCGGGTGTGCTGCTGGTGGCCCGCGGGCGCGTGGCTGCCTCGTTCTTGAAGCGCGCGTTCGCACAGCGGCTGGTCAAGAAGAGCTATCTGGCCCTGGTGCATGGCGTGCCGGCGGAACCTGTGGGCGTGATCGATCGGCCCATGCGATTGCTCGACACCAGAACGCGCATCATGATGGGCGTCGCGTCCGACGGCTTGCCCGCGCTGACACGCTTCCGTGTGGTGCAATCCTTTGCCGAGCACGCGCTGGTCGAGGCCTCGCCCGAAACCGGACGGCAGCACCAAATCCGTGTTCACCTGGCCTCCATCGGTCATCCCGTCGTGGGCGACAAGCTCTACGGCGCCAGCGAGCAGGCCTTCATGGACTACTGCGATACCGGGCTGACCCCCGAGCTACTGGCGGCCTTTGATGGCCTGCCCCGCCATGCCCTACACGCGGCCCGCCTGTGCTTTCCCCACCCGCGCACGCGCGAGCCGGTGACAATCGAAAGCCCCTTGCCCCAGGATCTGGTCGAGTACATGAAGCAATTCTAGTGACGAATCGTCCTAGGATAGACCACCGGTCTGGGTCGTTGATCGTTGACAAAAATCGTGAACTTGCACACACTTGGACGGCTTACGTTGTCCAAAACGAGAATGGAAGGAGCCCTAATGCGAGTATTTACACTTTGTCTGGCAATTGGGATCATGTTGACCGCGGCTTGCAGCAGTAGCAGCAACGGCGGCGCAGGCGGCGCTGCGGGTGGCGCACTGGCCGGCCAAGCAGCGGGCGGCGTGACCAGCCTGGGCGGCGTGACCAACCTGGCGGGAACGACCGGTGCGGGCGGCGTGGCCGTGCTGGGTGGCAACACCGGGAGCAGCACGCTACCCCTCCAGGGCGCTTGCGCGAATCTGACCTGCTTGAGTACCTTGGCCGGCCTGACTACAAGCTGCCAGCCCAGCGGAACCTGCACGGAACAGGCGTCGGCCACTGGCACCGACGCGTGCTACGCCAACGGCGTAAAGATGGAGACCTTATTGGACCTGACTACCTTCGCGACCACCATGACGGTCAAGAATGGCGGCTCAGTATGCTATTCGATGGTGGTCACCGGTATCCTTGCCCCTCCGATGACGATTGTGTTCAAGGACGGCTCCGGGACGACTGTCGGGACGATGGCCGTAGACCCTACTACGAACGCCATGTCCGTGACTTGCCCGGGAGGAACGGCGACCGTTATCGACCAGAGTTGTGGAACTGGCCCGAGCAACCTCGCCAGTTCAGCGCAGGCCGCTATGACAGCGAAGTGCGACCCCGGTACCTGCACCTTCTAGTCCGGTACGGCACTCACAACGGCGAGGCGGGGTCACCCCACCTCGCCGTTTCTTTTACTCGAGGCCCGCGAGCGGGCCGCCTATGGCGAACATGCCGTCGACGCGGGCGGTGACTTGCGGATCCTCCACCAAGAGGGGTGCGTGGTGAGGTTTGCGACGGGCATCGATCACCAGCGATCCCCGGCAGCCCCAGTGCTTGTGCACTGTGGCCGCCTCGATGCCGCCGACGTCGGTAGCCGGATTGGATCGCGAGAAGGTCACCCAAAGGAAGTTCTCGAGGCTGCGGCCGCAGAACTCGCTGTCGTCGACGAGAACCACCAGCGGGAAGGCGCACAGGGGATCGTCGGCCCGGAAAGCAGCACAAAACGCCGCGAAGTCTTTCGCCAAACCCTCGGAGCCGGACGCGGGCGCGCGCACCGCGATCGCACCCGGCAGGCACACGCGCGCATCGGCAAAGCCGTCAGGCAGGCGTAGGCCAGGCGGCAGCGCCGTCGGCAGCGTGCGCCGTGGCCGCCCGACCGCCGCCAGCACCAACTTCGATCCTCGGTTCAGCCCCGTGCCCGAGTAGTCGAGCGTGTCGATGGTGGTCTGTGTCTGGAAATGCAAGTCGCGGCGCCAGTCGACCCGGGCCAGGACATGCTGCAGGAACGCGCTGACATCATGGACGTCCAGCCGCGGATCGTCGTCAAACGCTGCCATGAACAAGTACTTGGCCAAGGAAAGCTGTCCCTGTCCCAGGATAGCGTTGGCCTGGGTGAGCAGTTCCTGCGGTTCTTGGCGCTCTTCGAACGGCACATAGCGCTCGCTGCCCATGGCCAGCAACAGTGGGTGCACGCCGGCGGCATCCACAGCATGTACCGCGTGCACTCCAGGAAGCACCGATGAAATCAGCGGACTCGTGATCTCGTGGATGAGCGAGCCGAGAACGCTGTCCTCCTGGGGCGGCCGGCCGACCACGGTGAACGGCCAGATGGCCTCCGCGCGGTGATAGATCCGGCGCACTCGCAACACCGGAAAATCGTGCGCGAGGCTGTAGTAGCCGAGGTGATCGCCGAACGGCCCTTCAGGCTTGCGCACCTCGGGATCCACTTCGGCCAGCAGGCAGAAGTCGGCGTCCGCGTGCACCGGCAAGGGCCAGCCCTTCTGCTCGGCCAGCCGTACGCGCCGGCCGCCCAGCGCGCCCGCAAACCCCAGCTCGGACACGCCTTCGGGCAACGGCATGACCGCGGCCAGGGTCATGGCCGGCGGGCCGCCCACATACACGTTCACACGCAAGATCTCGCCACGCCGGATGGCAGCTGCGTGGTGCACGCCGATGCCGCGATGGATCTGGTAGTGCAAGCCCACCTCGTGGTTGGGCTGGTACTGGCCGCCAGAAAGCTGGATGCGATACATGCCCAGGTTGCTGTGGGCAGGTCCGGGCCGCTCTGGATCCTCGCTGTACACCTGGGGCAGCGTGATGAAGGCGCCGCCGTCGTCAGGCCAGCACTGAAGTTGCGGCAGCTCGCCGACCTCGACCTGGCCGGCGAAGACCGGACCGCCTGCCACGCGCCTGGGCCGCGTGCGCAGCAAAGTAAAGGGCACGCCTGCGTAGCGCAGCGGGCGTTTCCAGGCCGCGGCCGGGTCCGCTCGTAGCTCGATGAGGCGGCGGACTTTGTCCAAGCTGTCGCGAAAGATGAAGCGCGCGCGCTCCATGGTTCCGAACAGGTTGCTGATCATGGGAAAGCGGCAACCCTTGACCCGCGCGAAGTACACGGCCGGGCCGCGGGCGCGAAACACGCGGCGCTGGATCTCGGCCGCCTCCAGGTGCGCGTCGACTTCGACGTCCAACCGTCGCAACTGGCCCGTTCGCTCCAGGTCATCGACGCAATCCCTGAGCGAGGCGTAGGACATGCGGCTTGGTCTAGGCGGCCAGGACAGGTTTCAGAGGCCCCGCGCCCAGGCGAAGATTGGGATGACGCTTAGAATCCGGCCGACAAGCCATCGCTTTTCTAGTTCATGCCGCAGCCAGGTCGGCCGCGGCCTTGACAGGAATCACAGGCGCTGGGCTCACGCGCCGGCTGGCTGCTGCCTACGGCCACCACGGACAGGAGGCGCTCCAGGTCGGTGGACTGGCAGGCCGGGCAGGTGGGCACGTCGGCGCCAAAAATCAGCGCCTCGAACTGCTTCGAACACTTGCGGCACACATATTCGTAGAGCGGCACGATTCCTCCCTTGCGACAAGCGTAGCACGGCGGCGGGTCAGACCAGCGGCTCCTCGCACTCGGCACGAACCACGTCGTCCAAGTTCTCGCGGCGAGAGATCAGCGTGGCGCGGCCTGCGTCCCACATCACCTGAGGCACGCGGCCCAGCGACACGTAGTTCGAACTCATGGCTGAGCCGTAGGCACCGGCGTCGTGTAACACGAGCAGATCGCCCGGCTCGGGCCTTGGCAGAAGACGCGGCACCAACAGCTCGTTTTCGTCGCGCGTGAAGACGTCGCCGCTCTCGCACAAAGGACCAGCCACGACCAACGGCTCTGGCGTTCGACTGGCGCCGGCGCCCACCACAGAAATGTGATGATACGCGCCGTACATGGCCGGCCGCACCAGATCGCAAAATCCCGCATCGACCATGACGAAGCGGTACCCTGGACCCTTGGCGTTCGCGCGCGTGGTCTTGATGTCGTGCACCCGGCACACCAGAGCCGCCATGCCGGCCACCGCGTAGCGGCCAGGCTCGATCTCGACGCGAATGGGGCGTCCCGCGGCTCGCGCCAAGCGAACGACGGCGTCTTCGAGAACAGGCCGGTACCAAGAGAGATCGTAGGCTGGCTGGTCGGGCCGGTAGGGATGCGGGATGCCGCCGCCGAAATTCACTGCGCTCGCGTCGGGGAATCCCGGCAAGATCGCCTCGAAGAAATCCACCAGCTTGCGCATGTTCTGGTCGAACTCGCGCGGCTCGGGGCCAGTGCCGATATGCGCGTGCAGCGCCACGATGGTCAGCCCGGCAGCAGCAGCGGTCTGGCGCAGTTGTTCAAGGTCCTCGTGCCACACCCCATGTTTGGAGGAAGGCCCGCCGGTATCGCAGGCCTGGACGTGGCCGTGTCCGAAGCCTGGGTTGGCCCGCACAGCAACGGGCCCGTAGTAGCCGGTCGCTGCAAGCTGCCGGATCATTCCCGGAGATCCCAGGTTGGGCAGAATGTGATGCTGCTGCAACACATCGAGCGCGTTGTCGCGGAAGACGTCTGCCGTGAGCATGATCCGAGGTGGTTCGGTACCACCGGGAAAGCCAGCACGCATCGCGCGCAGCACTTCGTTGCCGCTCACGGCGTCGATCCACAGACCTGCCTCGCACACCAGCTCCAGCACTTGGCGGACCGAATTCGCCTTCATCGCGTAGCGCGCAACAACTCGCGGTCCCGCAGCCAGGGCATTCAGGCGGCGAAGATTCCCGCGCAGAATCTCCGCGTCGAGCAGAAAGAAAGGCGTACCCACGCGAGCCGCGAGCTGATTCAAGGGGTAGGTATCGAGGTTCATCGTCCGTCTCAGTCTAGCCGAAAACTGGCTCTTCATCGTTGACGCGTCGGAACAGAGAAACCCTGTTTCGAATCGTGTGCGACGCATTGATTAAACCGCGCGCCTCACCTAAAATTGCTCGGTCGAGGGACGCAACCGCGTGGGCTCGGGCGAGCTTGCCCCGGCTGAGCCTTTCGCGGTAGATGGGGAATTCACTTCGAGCTCCGCATCGTGTTTCCGTCTCGACAGTGAGGCATAACTTGTCTGAGCATTTTCGACGAACCGATCCCCGATACTCGCGCCGCCTAGAGGTGGAGGTCGTGGTCGGCGAAGAGCGACACGTCGCCACCACGCGGAACATTTCACTGGGAGGTGTGTTCGTGGAGACCACGACGCCACTTCCCCTGCAGACCAGGCTGCAGATCCGTTTCCGCATTCCCACGCAATCCGAGCCGATTGAGGTGGGTGGCGAGGTCCGCTGGGTTGAGGCGGGCGGAGTTGAGCAGCTCCCCGGCATGGGTATTCGCTTCCAGGGCCTGCGCGCCCGCGAGGTCTGGGCGCTCAATCGCTTCTTCCAAGGCTGACGCCTGCAAACTCAGCGCAGGGCCTCGGGCAGAAGCGGCGAGCTCGGCCCGGTGTAGGTAATCCAGAGTTGGTGGGCGGCGCGGGTCATGGCGACATGGAGCATGCG
>Ga0182017_10001433_pt1 | contig 18341 bp, 23 predicted proteins | sample 712E3DmetaG_FD_120492 | JGI IMG/M metagenome (GOLD analysis project Ga0182017, IMG submission 120492) | Permafrost microbial communities from Stordalen Mire, Sweden - 712E3D metaG | ecosystem: Environmental > Terrestrial > Soil > Wetlands > Permafrost | place: Sweden: Stordalen | collected... | reverse complement strand
GAAATTTATTATTAAAATTTGTTTTAGGCCAATTGCGGATGGACGGCTTTTATTTCTTCAAAGAGGATGATGATGATGACCACGGCCCCCCAGACCCAGCCGAAGGTCTTCAAGGTATCGGTGGAACTCGCGTTAATTATAGACAAATTGAAGGCGGCGTGCAATGCGATGGCTCCGGCTAAACCCAGGATGACGCCTATGAATTTGGCGAGATAACCGCGGTAGAAAGCGTAACCTAGAGCAAAGCCAACGAAGCTGGATGAGACTACGTGGACCAGAGTGGCTCCGATGAAGCGCATATTGCCGGTGACTATGGCCTGCGATACAGCTCCGTTGGACAATGGTCCCATGATGAAAAGTGTATTCTCCACGGCGGCGAATCCGAGGGCCACGGTGGCGCAATAGATCATAGCGTCCACAGGATCCTCATTGGCCGTGCTTCTCAAGGCTATAGCCGCTACCACTAGGAACTTGATGATCTCCTCGAAAGCGGCCCATAGGGTGTAGCGAGTCGTTAGGTCTGATACCGCCTCAGCGATAGCTTTCTCGGCAAAGACGGCAATGAGAACTGCCACCATGCCGCCAAGGAAACAGCTGAAAATGATAACTCGGTGTTTGGAATGGGCACTATCCTCGTGGATGAAGAAGAATAGCCACAGGAGTGAAGGTAGAAGTCCGGCGATGAGCGAATAGAGGAAAGCGTTGAAGACCATATGGTTATATTATAGCGTTATGAGCCTTGCTATGGTATTGCTTGACAAAAGAGTAGGGGTTTGATATAAAGGAGATTGAAAGCAACCCAGATGATTGACAGCTAAAAACTTAAAGGAAGCTTCGTTACGGAGCTTTCGGCTGGAAATTGTGGGTAAAAAACAAGGAAGATTATGAAGAAAATGAAATGGTCAGTGTCAGTTATCGGGGCCATGCTTTGTATGGCCGTCGGATTAAACGTTAGCCAAGCGCAACAGCCTAAGGACGTCGTTGTGACTCAGCCTGTGCTCATATATGTGTCAGCAATCCCTGGTCCGACGACGAATAATCAGGTCGCGTATCAAAACTGGATTGCGAATGTTATTCCACAGATGTACAGCAAGGAGATTGGCGGCACGCCTTTAGTCGTTATTAATCAATTGACCAACGATCTGGGGTACATTCTGCAGATACCATATGTCTCACAGCCGACAAGCTTAAACAGCAATACCGCCTGGTTTGTGGTGCACGTCATATCAACGAATGCCTCATTCAAATTCTTGCCAGGCCAGCTGCAATTTGTCGAGCAGTCATCGGATTCGTCTCATTTGTTATCCAAGACTAATCTTTTTTCTGACCCGTCGTATATTTATGCGCCGGGCAGTTGGGGTATTATCTGGGGTTCCGGTGGCCCGCGGTTTAATGACACGTTAGCAGCCGGATATTGGAATGCGACACCTGTGAACGAATTCATATTCATCGGGGCAATGTCGAAGTATTTTGTCTATTCCAGTCCTTCCGACTACATGGTCATCAGTAATTACATTAGTGGGCTTCCAGACTTCCAACTCACTGGGACATGGCAATTTACGGATGGAGACGGAAATGTCATTACGCACGCCAGCAAGACACTTCATGCTAAAGGCGTGTATGCCCCCGGCATTCCTTCAATTGTTGACTATTATCCGCCGAATGGAGTCAAAGTGGGTATTACGGCGGGGACCAATGACACATGGGTACTTCAGTCTTCTCCCTCGATCCAATATCCGTTCTGGACTGATGTTGCGACCGTTAACGGGGGCGATGCTCTTGTGTTCCCAACGGATCAGTACGGATTTTGGAGGTTGAGACTCGAGTAAATTCGAGCAATCTCTGTAGATTCAAGCGCGCTTTCCTCGTCTCATTTGGAGATTGGGACGGCGCGTTTTTTATTTTCAGTTTGCTTAATCATTTGTGTATTAGTCAAGAATTGCAATTCAATATTAAATTCAAGGAAGGGGCTTGACAATATTTTTCCTTGTGATAGTGTAAAAACTCCTTCAACATACGAAGTGGTGAAGCGAATTATTACCATATTTATTCATTATTCATGAAAAACACACTAAACATACTAAAAACCTCAAGCGTTTTAATGGCTCTAACGCTGTGTATTGGCGTATCTTACCCATTTTTTGCTAATGCCACATCTATTACTACGGGCGATAGCGGTACTGGTGCAGTATCGAACACAACTAATCTAACTCTTCCACCTACAGGCGATAGCGGTACTGGAGCCGTATCGAACAATCCGGGCAATGTCACGCTTCCGGCTACTGGTGATAGCGGTACTGGTGCAGTATCGAACAATCCCGGTGATGTTACACTTCCAACTACAGGCGATAGCGGTACTGGTGCCGTATCGGCCCCTACAGATTCTCCAATCATCCCTACCACCATCTCATCCAGCGGCGGTGGCGGATCATATTCCTCCAGCGGCAGTGGAGGCTTCGCCCCATTGGCATTAAAGACCACTCCAGCCACGACTACCACTTCCTGTCCGCTCATCACCTCGTATATGCAATTTGGCGCCAATAATAACGGCGCGCAAGTCGCTCTGCTCCAGGCCTTCTTGAAGAATAGCCAGGGCTTCAGTGTAGACGTCACTGGCCTCTTCGATCAGAAGACCCTCGCGGCCGTGAGAGCTTTCCAGACTAAATATCTCGCTGACACCATGGGTCCTTGGGGAGCGACCCAGTCTTCAGGATATGTCTATATCACCACTTCCAAGAAGATAAATGAGATCGCCTGTAATAGCCCGCTTACCTTGAGCGCTGCTGATATGGTCATCATCAATGCCTACAAGAACGCCCAGACTGTCGGCACGGCAGGTACTGCTACTCCGGCTACGCTGAACGCCAGCACTACGCCCCTCGGTCCGCAAGTTGGAGCTAACACCACTGGTGGCAATGAAAATACGGCCGCAGTCGGCAACGCAGCTAATACCGCTTCAGTCGTGAACGCCTCGGTCTTGCAGAGACTGTGGAGTTGGATCAAAGGCCTCTTCGGACACTAACCTAATCTCTTTGTTCCGTTCGCGCGAAGCTCTCGGCCTCCAGCCGGGAGCTTTTCGTCTAGCGCAGCCACTAGAGCTATCATCAGAGCATTATCTCCGGAAATGTGCCGTGATGGCATGAAAATGGGGATGCCGTATTCTCCAGCAGTCTTCTCGAATCTGGCGCGCAAGATATGATTGGCGGCCACGCCTCCGCCAATGATGACGGATCGCGCGCTAGACTTTTCTATTGCGGAGCGGAGCTTGGAGTCTAGGACATCGGCCACGGCATTTTCGAATTCATAGGCTAAGCCTTTCTTAAATGCGTCTGATAATTTCTCACCATTTTTTGCCATTTCATCTCTAACTGCATACAGGACGGCGGTTTTCAATCCGGAGAATGAAAAATTCAAGTCGCCGCTCTTTATCATCGGGCGCGGCAACTTAATCGGCGCGGGTATTTTTTCTATGTATGCCTCATGCGCCAGCCTGGCGATATGCGGTCCGCCGGGATAGGGGAGTCCGAGCAAGCGCGCGGCCTTGTCGAAGGCTTCGCCAACGGCATCGTCTTTGGTTTGGCCAAGAATCGCATAGGAGTAAGGAGTATGCGATCCAGTAGGATCGGGCAAAGCGAGTAGGGAGGAAGGAGAATCGCTGATTTTTACCAGTTCTGTATGGCCGCCGCTTATGAGCAAAGCGATTGCGGGCAATGGAAGTTTCTTTAATTTCTGCCATGCTCCATTAGCCGTGTCTGATTCTAATAATGAGCCGATTACATGTCCTTCCATATGATTCACGGGAATGATTGGAATGCCCCACAATGCTCCAAGGATGCGAGCAAAGTTTATGCCGACCCAAAGCGCCGGTTCCAAGCCAGGTCCTTCGGTCACGGCTATGCGGTCTATCGCGGGAATATTTTTCAGGAATTCCGCGTGCGACAATGATTCCCATAGGTCGGGATTAGCCCTTTCCAATTCGACCTTGAATGATCCGATGACGTCTTTGAATTGTTGGTCGGTAATAGTGCCGCGCAATGGCAAGTCCTTCAAAGTCTTTTCTAAGAGTGGCGCGAGATTTTTTCCATGTTCTCTCTTTGCCAGAGTAGGAAAGACGCCGCCGTATGCGCTGTGAAGCTCCGCCTGCGAGTGCACCAATGATTGGATGACGCGGCATTCGAGCGTAGTGCCGGAGCCATGCGTTTCAATTAATGCTAACGCAGTCTCGTCGCATGAAGTCTCTATTCCAAGTATTGTCATTATGTGCGCGCTGTAGGAATCGAACCTACGACCCTCGTCACGTCAAGACGATGCTCTACCAACTGAGCTAAGCGCGCATCTCAAACAGTAAAAATTAGTCTAGCAGAAAGTAGGGGAGAAATCTATATTAAAGATGTTATTTCAGAAAATATCCGAGGAGCTTTTTGGTATCATTTATTTCATTCCAAATTGGTCCGAAATGTGATTCTAAATATCCACGGAAGTCGAATGTGAGATCATCGGCTTGGTGTGCCCCCATACCAATACTTTCTATTGCATCAGGAATAATTTTTTCTAGGTTATCAGTTAATGTTTTGAAATTACTTTCAGTGATCTCTTTTTGTGGAAACGCATTATAACATTGATAAGCTTCGTTCACTCTATCTAAATCGTAATGTTCAATAAAATTAGGGTCATTCTTTAAACCATCAAATGTAGTTAGTATATCGGCTAACGCTACTTTTATTTCCTCTAGTCGAGACTCCGCAGATTCTCTTGACTCCACTTTTAATTCAGATATCTTTTTGTAATGTTCCTGGTTATTTCCAGGTTGTTCCATTGGATTTTTCATGATTCAATTCTATATCAATTTGCAATATTTTGTCAATCTGGTGACCCTACCGGGAGTCGAACCCGGCTTACTTGCTTGAAAAGCAAATGTCCTAGCCGATAGACGATAGGGCCGTCTGGGCACGAGCATAGTATCACTTTTTTGAAAAATCGGCAAAAGATGGTAAGGTAGTGCGTATGGAGAGGTGGCTGAGCGGTTGAAGGCACCGCTCTCGAAAAGCGGCAGGGGCGCAAGCTCCTCGCGGGTTCAAATCCCGCCCTCTCCGCAGATGATTTAGTTATAGTATCAACAGCGGTTATTTCGCTTGCAACCAGATATAGATGTCCTCCACCGCCTTGACCGCGTCGCCTGCGGCGATGTTGTTCTGATGATACAGACCGTCCGTGCAATCGCCCGCGGCCCAAACGCCCGTAGAAGCGCGCTGATTTTTGGCATCTACGACGATGCGATTGAACTGGTCCAGCTTTACGACATCTTTGGCGAAATCAGTATTCGGAATAGAGCCGACTTCCGCGAATATTCCTGTCACCGGGATCTCAATATCCTTATCTGCTTTCGTGTCAGTGTATACCAACGAAGAAACGAATTTGTCGCCCTTTATCTCCTTTGGCACGACGAATTTGAGGACGCGTGCTTTCGGATTCTTCATCACGGCTTCCACTGTTGCTGGATCGGCTTTATTAAAATCGCTTCGCGCCAAAAGGGTGACACTCTTGCAATAGGCCAACAGTTGTGCCGCACTCTCAAAGCCGGCATTGCCTCCGCCGACCACCGCGACATCCTGACCGTCATACAATGGTCCGTCGCAAGTAGCGCAGTAGGTCAAACCCTTATGCTCGAATTTCTCCGCTCCCGGAATATCCAGCTTGCGCCTGCGGCTGCCGGCTGTTATTAAAATTGCCCGAGCTTCATATGAATTATCTGCAGAATCGTAAATCTTAAATCCTAAATCATTCTTTTCTATTCCCGTACAGTACGCCCCTTCCTTGAAATCAACGATCCCTTTCCCGTACGCCTTGGCATGCTTCTCTAGGCTCTGTGACAGCTCAAGGCCGGAAATGACCACTGTTCCTACCCAGTTCTCTATCTTTTCCGAGACATTGCTCTGGCCCAGCCAATCCTTGGTTATAAACACCGTTTTTAGGCGTTTACGAGCCGCGTAGACTGCCGCCGCCGCTCCTGCAGGTCCTCCACCGATAATAGCAAGGTCGTAGGTATTCATATAGCCATAGTGTAGCAAATAGCTAGAAAGGAAGCCATGTTTGTGGTCTTGACAAATAGGTATGTAGTATGCTATACTATTGGGTAGTTAAGGACGTTGAAATAAATAGCACTGCGCGGGGTAGCTTCTTGCATGTCTTCTCTTTAACAATTTATGAAGGCATGCAGTAAGCTATCTCGCTTGAGGTAGACAGCAAGTTGTCTGAACTGGCAAAAACAGCAGAGGGATTTATCCCAAAGACAACGGTACGCAACTACCGACCATGCCCAAAAGGTATGACAACAGTGCGCTCCATTGCTATGAAAAATGTATTATTAAAAATATTGGTTGTTCTTGCAGTTTCCGCCGTCATAGGCGTGGCTATTTTCAAGGCTTCGATGCACCTCGCTCAGTCTGCTGACGCGCAATTCAATGAACAACAAGCCAGTGTCCGTAACGGATCAGGCATCAAGGTTTTGGAACAGAATGTTGATATCCATAGTATCCATGACTGGGTGGTTGTAACTAACCATCCTGCCCCGGGCGGCTTGAATCAGGTCATTCTGGGAAGCGGTAAATTTGTTGCCATGGCCTTCAGCGGTCAACCGATCAAAACCGGGTCAAAAGTAAATATCACATTGATCAATTATTCTGCCATGGGTACTGACGGCAGTTCACTCATGTTTCATGTCGCGGAACCGGTCAAATAAATTTGCAGAACAATGGAGATCAGCGGCCCTCGTGTGAGGGAACCGTTGGGCGGGGTGAGCAAGCAAACTCACTCCGCCTCCGTCCATTAACTCGTAGTTCTTTCAAGGGTTAGTTATTCCCAAATAAAAATACAAAACAAAGACTCGCCTAATCAGCGAGTTTTGCTTTTATCTGAAAAATATTTCTTACTTCAACCTACTTCTCCTCAAGAACGCCGGAACTGCGCCCCAATCGTCATCGTCATTAGACTCAATCTTGGCGGCGTCTTTTTTGCTTACGGCTACCGGCGCTACCTTTTCGGCGGCTGAAGCGGCTTCTTTGGCGTCTTTATTTCTGTCAGTCAAAGCATTGAATATCTTGCCGCGCTCCTTTACCGGCTTATCGGTGCTACGGGCAAATGGGCTGGCGGAAGATTCGGCGACAGCAGACGATGCTACTGACGCACCCGGCCTGGAAGCCCTGTCTGCGGCGGCGCTACCTTCGGGAAAACCGGTGGCGATGACAGTCACCTTGACCTCATTCTTCTTTAGCTTGTCGTCTCGGACGGTACCGAATATGATCTTGGCCTCCGGGTCCACTGATTCGGTGATGACCTTGGCGGCATCCTGGATCTCGAACATGGTCAGATCCTCGCCTCCGGCTACTGAGAATAGCACACCCTTGGCTCCAGTGATGGAAACGTCGAGAAGCGGGCTATTGATGGCGGCCTTGGCGGCTTCTATGGCGCGGTTCTCGCCGGTGGCCGAGCCTATGCCCATCAGGGCCGAGCCGGCATTCTCCATGACGGTGCGTATGTCGGCGAAGTCTATGTTGATGAGTCCAGGGGTAGTGATGAGGTCGGATATGCCTTCGACTGCGTGACGCAATATCTCGTCGCACATGGCGAAAGCATTCTTGACCGTGGTTTCTTTGCCGACTGACGAGAGCAGGCGGTCGTTAGGCACAACGATGATGGCGTCTACTTCCTTGCGGAGCTCTTCCAATCCGGCTTCGGCGATGCGGATCCTCTGTCGGCCTTCGAAGAAGAAAGGTTTCGTCACTACGGCAACCGTCAGACATCCGAGCTCTTTGGCGATGCGAGCCGTCATCGGGCATGCGCCCGTAGCCGTGCCGCCTCCTTCGCCGCCGGTGACGAAGACCATGTCGGCACCTTTGATGGCATCCTGGATTTCGTCTCTGGTCTCTTCTGCCGCGCGCCGGCCAAGTTCCGGATTCATACCGGTGCCGAGACCGCGGGTTATGTTCTTGCCTATGTTTATCTTCTTCTTGGCCATGGATCTGTGGAGATCCTGGGCATCGGTGTTGATGGCGATGAAGTCCACACCCTTCACCTTATTGACTATCATGTGGTTTATGGCATTGCCGCCGGAGCCGCCCACGCCTAGGACCTTGATGCGGGCAAAAGTCTCGATATCTGGAATTATGTGGGGCATGGGAGTTATATTAGCATATGAGGTATAGCGCCGCCAGAGTCAATATTATCTCCGCCCAGAAGGTAATAGTCTTCCAATACACTCTGTTAATATATTGCAAATGATACGACGGCGAGCCCGGTCTGGCGGCAATATCTTCAATGGGCACCTCTTTCTTCAAAGCGGAAAGCTTCTTTGATAATGGCCACAGCCACATGACGCCGTATTCAAGCGAGTCAAGTATAAGATGGCTCCATGAGCCCGCCAGTACTAGCCAACCTATCCATTCGGTGAAGAGCGAGCCGGCCAAGTATCCACCGGCAACTATTAGTAAGCTTATCACCAGCCAGAAGAATGGCGCATGAGTGACATAGACGCGATGGTCGTTAATTCGATTGGGCCGCTCCAGTTTGTGGTCGAAATATAATTTTATGAGATCGATATCTGGCAACTCTCCGGCGAGTGTGCCGATGACGAGAAGCGCGTCAGTTTCCACGGAGCTGAATCCCGGATGAAAAATGGCAAGCAGTCCTCGTGCCGCCAAGTATCCGCCTGCTAAATGACCCGGTAATACCATTAAGGTAGAAACTGCTTCACCCACCTAACGCCGGCTTTCCACGCGCTTTTCAATATCCTGCCGGAGCCGTCTATTTCAGTGCCTTCATCGGTATGCTGACCCCAGATGCAGAGACCGTAAGCCACGGCCCAAGTGCCGTCCTTGAATGAAGTTTTGTTGCCACTGCCGCCACTCGTTTCATTTATAGAGCCGATTCTGGAAGGCAATCGCAAAGCTAGTCTGGCCATGTCTTCTATAGAATGCATGCCGGAACCTCCTCCGGTGATGACTATACCAGCCGGCAACAGTCCGTTCCTGCCGATTTTTTTCAGATGTGCCTCTATGAGCTCGAACATGTCGGAGACGCGGGCGGAGATTATCTCCTCCAGTTTCTTGCGCGGATACGAACTACCGGTTATGGCGCCGACCTTGATTTGCTCGGCTTCTTCCAGCGGCACCTTCAAGCCGAGAGCGATGTCGTTGGTGATATCGGTAGAGCCGATAGGGAAAACTTCCAAAGAAGTCGGGATGTTATTTTCGAAAACGGCGATGGAAACCGTTTCCGCGCCGATGTTAGCCAGGACGCAACCGGCTATCTTCTGGGCTTTGGACAAAGTGACGAAACCGGCCACGACCGGAGCGGCCATGACGTCTTCGACCTGTACACCGGCTTCATTGACAGCCTGGATTAGGTCGGCCACGTGATGGTCCAGACAAGTGATGAAAAGGGTAGAGAGCTCTATCTTGTTGCCGGAAAGGCCTTCAGGATTGCCCAGAGAGACTATGCCGTCTATGGAATATTGGAGAGGAATACTGTAAATGATCCGACGATTGACTATGCCGGAACGAGGTATATCTTTCTCGCATTGCTCGTGCAACTTGGCCAGATCTATCGAAGTGATCTCCGCGTCAGCTCGCGATGTCATGATGGAGCTAGTGACCGCTATCCCAGAAAGGCCTATGCCGCCGACGCCTATGAAAGCTTTCTTGACCTTGACTCCGGCTTTCTCCTCGGCGATGGAAAGCGCGCGCCTAATGCTTTGGGCCACGTCTTCTACATTGGTCACATAGCCGTGGCGTAGGCCGTGGCTATCGGACATGCCGGCGCCGATGACTTTCGGCAGACCCTTTTCGTTCTTTTCTCTGGCGTCGGCTATGACCACCTTCACGTGATAGGTGCCGACGTCTATTCCGGTGATGATGTTTCTGGCCATTTGGATAGGGAAGCTTAAACGCCGAATTTCTGGCGTATTCTGGCCTCTATACTATCCATTATAGCTCCATGGTCGTGTCCTTTCAAATGTGTACAACCGTGAATGAACAGATATGCGAAGAAATTTTCATAAATCCGTTCGAACTTTTTCGCCTCTTTTTTTGTCTCGCTAGGACAAATGTATATCTCGCCTTCGTTCTTTGAAAGAGGGAAGCTCAATATGTCGGTGGCATTTTCTTTATTGCGATATATGGTGTTTAGTTTCTTCATTCGCGCCGAGTTGGTGATGATCATAGTCAGATCATAATGCTTTCCAAGTACGGCATTCTTCACCTTCTCATAGGCAAAACGCGGCACTTTGCCGCGAGTTTCATTCACTATATTGAATGTGCCCTTTTTATTTAACTTAGCTTGCATTACCTGCGTCCGCCGCGTTCCGGCTTGACTGGAGCCTTGCCTTGCTTGACCAATTCGGCTAGGTCGGACTTGCGCTTTATGGCCTTCAAGGCCTTCTGCTTTACCTTATAAGGAGACTGGGTGCGACCGGAGTAGCGGATAGAGCGCTTGCGGCCGATGACGCCGGAAGACTGTACTTTGCGGCTGAAACGGCGGAGAAGGCTGATGGCGTTCTCGTTCGGATTGCGGCTGATTTCTACGTTTATCATTGTCCGAATAGGATAACACAGGATGGGGGAGGGGTGCAAATTGATTTTGTTTTATCTGGTGGTGGGGTGGAGACGTTACCTTTCCGCCAACACCCCCTTCTGGAAATCTTGTCATGACAAGATTTTCGCAAAATCACTCACGATTTTTCAACGTATAATCTCGATTTCCAGCAAAAAATCTTGTTGTAACAAGATTTTCAAATAGGGGTATGGGAAAAGATGTGTGACCCCCAGCCTATTTTGATTTGAATTATTCTTTATCCACGAACAATCCGTCGCTCCTCTTTTCGCATTTGTCCCATTGGTAGACTCTTCCATTCATTGCGATATAAACCCCTTTATCTAGTGTATTCAATGCTCCGATTGCAACGCCAATATTAAACTCCGCATCAGACTCTCTGAACTTATATGGTTGTGAAGCGCCGGTTAAGACAATGGCTTTATTGGAAATGGTGCTTAAGACTTCCGCAGTATTTATCATCATATCCGTACCATGTGTTATGAGGATTTTATTTGCCACCGTCCCTTCACAAGCTTTCTTTATTAATTGTCTGTCTCCATCTGTCATTTCAAGACTATCCTTTGCTAGAAGACGTTCAATATTGTATTCGAAATTAAACCGGACTTTACTTTCTCCGATTTCCACAATAGCTTGTTTACCGAAAGAAAAATTCAAAGTCCCTTTTTCTTCAGAGTACATCTTGTCTATAGTTCCGCCCGTTGTAAAAACTTTTATTTTCATGATTTATTTATATCATAATCTCACTTTCCCCACCACTCTGTCTCCGCCTTCTTCATATACTTCGCCAACTGATCCAGAGGCACGACATCCTGGGCATGGGTGTCGGTTCGGCGGACGATGGCGGTCTTCTCAACGGCCTCTTTCTTGCCCATGACGATGGTGAACGGGGTGTGATATTTTTCGCACGAGGAGACTTGGGCGCCGAGGCGGTCTTTGGCCAAACTCAAATACAGAGGGATTTTTACTTGGCGTAGGTGCTCGATGACGCTCAAAGACAGGAGCTTTGACTCCATGCCTAGTTGCATGAATGACGCCACGGGCCGCTTCATCTTTGAGACGGACTTGCGGAGCGATGCAGTGTTGCCCTTGATGAGAATGGACATGCCGAGTCCCTGGATGTCGCGCTTCATGCCGAGCCGTCGAGCGAGACCGTTGTAGCGCACGCCCAAGGCCAATATGCGCTGGTCTTTCTTGCCGGCAGAGGCGTCCACGATGGCGAATATGGTCTCACTGCAATACTTGCGGTTGCCTATGAGGCTGTTATTGACGGTATAAGGGATATTCAATGTCTCGCAATATTCGAGCACTTCTTCCAAATGGCGCCGACTGGACTCGGTCAGGAAATCCATCGAGCGCGGAGCCTTTGCGTTCAGCTCCTTTACCGATTCATCATGCGATGAGAGTAGATCGAAGATGTCTCGCTTGAATAGCTGTCTGGCTTCCGGCGTCATCTCATTTATATTCTTGCGATAGTAAGCCGTTAGTTCACGAGCGAATCTGGCTATGGAATCGCGGTCTCCGAGCGAATTTATCTCCACGGCGGTCTCCGCGTAGCCCTCTTCTGCGAGCATTGCCCGCGCGGCTTGGATGAGGGTGGCTTCGGCTATAGGCCCTGAAGCGCCCAGGATCTCCAGGTCGGCGTAACGATGGTATCCGCTTTTCTTGGCCGAACCATCAGTTAGTTTGACTGCGTGACGATACGGGTCTTTGAAATAGAGCATGACGGGCTGGGGTTCGTTATGCCAACCGGTCTCGTTGTATGTGCGTATGAGGGCTATCTTCTCCTCGGCATGCAGCGGCATGCGGCCCTTCTTACCCATTTCGTCGTCCACGAAATCTCCTTCCATGATGCCCTTGGCCGCTTCAGTGTCGCTCTTCTCTATGGTCGGGCTCTTCATCGGCCGGAAGCCGTAGTAGACCGCTGTCTCGCCGATCTTGTCCAAGTGCTCGTAGGAGATAAATTTGCCGTCCGACTTTTTCTTGTTTTGTTTTTTCATATTATATCTGTTCTTCGCCTGGTAATACCGATATAGCCGTTATGGGTAATAGCCTGACTATCGGCCTGCCAATGATAAAGTGCCTATCCAACGGCCCCCAGAAGCGCGAGTCCGAGCTCTGCGAGCGGTTGTCGCCCATGACGAAGTAATGCGTGGTATCCATGGTAGTCGTGGCGATATTGTCATACGAAGAGTGGTCAGCCGCCACGAATGAGTCATTCACGTAGAGTCCTTTTGGATTGGAGGCATTTTCCACGAATACTTTGCCGTCCTTGATGGAGAAATTCTCGCCGGGAAGCACAATTATGCGCTTGATGTAATAGATGGAAGGGTCATTCGGATATTCAAAGACAATGACATCGCCGCGCTTAGGCGCTTCGAAGCGATAAGTCACTCGGTCCACGATGAGAAATTGATTAGTGGCGAAAGTGGGGTCCATAGATGCGCCGTTCACTATGAATGGTTCCGCTATAAGCCAGCGTATGGGGATGGCGATGACTAGGGCGATGATGATGACTTGAATCCATTCGCGCAGACCCCTCCAGAAACCTGATCCGTTATTTTTGGGCTCGGAAGCCGGCTTCATCGCACTTAGTCCTTGAGTTAAACCTGGCTCCATGATTCGGACATTGTACTACAAAGAGGCGTTTGACACAAGAGATTAAGCCGTGATATGTTATTTTTGTTACAATACATCTATGCTTACAGAACAAACAGTAAGAAAGATTTGGCACATATTTTTGAATGCGTTGCCTATTCTCATTATGATTGTATTGATTCCGCTTATCTCCAACGATATTGTCCTCACATTGGCATACTTGATAGTCATAGTATTTGCTCTCATGATCGAACACAAGAAGCACGACATGCGCGTCATGATCTTCGGCTTCTTTATAATGATTGTCTGTGAATGGCTATTCATCTCCACCGGCGTCGAGACCTTCCAAAGGAACAGCTTATTCGGCATAATGCCATTGTGGCTGCCGTTCCTGTGGGCTTATGGGTTTGTCGCCATCAAGAGATCTATAGAGGTATTAAATAGCTGACTCGTCATGATATTAGTCTTTGCAGGCTTAGTCTTTAGTGCTAGTATTTTACTATGAAAAAAAAGATTATTCTCACTATTATCATCCTAGTAATATTGTCAGTAGGATTATTAGTGGGCTATGGATTAGGAATAATTGCCGCTCAGCCAAAGGTAGTGCTGAATGCCAATCTTGAAAACACATATACTGTCTTGAAGGGCGACAGAAGCACATGGATATCGAGTCTTATATGGTCTAATGCTCCAAATGAATGGAAGGTATCTACGCCACAAGGGGGGACAAGTGTCCCTATTGGCACAAAACAGATGATTGATGTCATTGTACGCGGCGGGGGCGGTCACGACTTTTATTGTGGTTCTAAAAAAGCTGATTCACTGCTTTATTATTCTCGTTATGTACCATATGCTTCAGGCGGCTGGGAATCTATCTCGGTTATAGATTGTGGCAATTACTATTTCATTTACGAAGCAAGCGATGCTGCTCCGATATTAGCCGGTCCGTTTGATAAATAATAAGTTTATGCCTTACATCATCGCCGGACTCGGCAATCCAGGAGGAGAATATGAGAATACCCGCCACAATACTGGACGTATCGTCCTTGGCGCGGTCAACGAGAAGTTTGGCGGAGAATTCGAGCCCGACAAGAAGCTCAACGCCCAAGTGGCCGAAGTGAAGATGGGCAAGGAGAAAGTGACGCTCGTCGCGCCGGATACTTTCATGAACAAATCAGGGAAAGCCATCGGCCAACTAGTTAAGAACGTCAAAGCCGCCGAGAAACTAGTCGTCATATACGACGACTTCCAATTGCCGTTAGGCAGGATGAAGATATCCTTCAATAAAAGCTCTGGCGGCCACAACGGCCTCGAGTCTGTCATCAAAGCCGTGAAGACAGAGACTTTTCCGAGGATTCGCATCGGCACCGCCGCCGCCAACGCAAAAGGCGATGCAAAGATTCCTCACGGCGATGAGAAAATAGAGAAGTTCATCCTCGGCGATTTCAAGCCTGACGAGATGAAAGTCCTGAAAAAAGTCGCCAAGCGCGCTGCCGAGGCCGTAGAGATGATAGTCAAAGAGGGAAGGGAAAAGGCCATGAATGTGTTCAATCAGGGGTAAAAAAGTACCACGATCTAGAATTGATCGTGGTGCAAGTCCTTTTATGAAGGAGTTCGTGCCAGTTAAAATATTTCACTTATACTCTTGCCCGGAATCGCTGCATAGGCGATTAAGAGGGCAAACAGGCCCAAAAGACAGTCAAGACTCTTTGTGATGTATAGCCCGGCAATAACTGATGCCCCAATTGCTAATGCGATAGCTGTTGCTGGTAGATATTTCATTTTCTTTCCTTTGTTCGGAGTTTGAATCGCAATCTACAGGATTTGCAATAATTTGTCAAATATAACCTCTTAATATCTGTGAATAAAAAATTGACGGTCAAGGAATTATGACCGTCAGTATGTCGAACAATGACAATATGGTATTAAGCAAAAACTGCGCCGATGAAAGGCTTTTTTGATATTGGACCCAGAAACAACGTATTCGCGGAAGCTTTAGCGATTGCCTTAATGATTTTTTCTTTGCTCGTGGTATGAGCGATGATTTTCAAAGACATCATGTCCAATAAGATCATTGAATGGGGATATTTTTCCAATGCGCGATTGCAAGCCCTTACGAGCTTTTCATACCAATTTAATTTCTTTTTTGAAGTTTTCATAATCTAGAGTTAAATTATCACAAGCACATAGAAAAAGCCAACGGTTTTTCCGGCGGCCTTTTCTTTTTCCAACTTTTGACTTTACCGACTTTATAGACTTTATGACTTTACTCCCGCGAACGCGAGCGCCATTTTCTGCTCCTTTGGATCGAATACCGTTATCTTGAATGGATAAGTCTTGCCGAGTTCCAGTGCCTTCCTCAGCTTCTCCTCGGAGCCGAATTCGCTGACATGGACGAGGCCGGCCACGCCTTCCTCGATGGAAGCTAGGGCGCCGTGCTTATTGAACTTGATGATGACGCCGGTAACATCCATATCCTTGGCGTATTTCTTAGCCGCTTCCTTCCATGGATTCGGGCGGAGCTGCTTCATGGACAGGGAAATCTTACCTTCCTTTATCTCTATAATCTTGACCTTCACTTTCTGGCCGACTTTGACGAAAGCTTTCGGATCCTCGACGAGTCCCCAATCTATCTCCGAGATGTGAACCAAGCCTTCCAGGCCTTCCTCCAGCTTGACGAAGACGCCGAAGTCGACAACGCCGGTAGCGGTGCCTTCAACTTCATCACCTATCTCATATTTGCTGATGATCTTTTCCTTCTCCTTGGACTCCTGGCCCTTTTCGGAGAAGATGAGCTTACCCTCCTTTGGATCAGCGGTAATGATGGAGACCGTGAGGCGAGTGCCGACGAGTTTCTTCAATTCATCCAATATCTTGTCCTTGTCGCCGTCGCCCACCTTTGGATAGTGCTCACCCTTCAACTGGGAGGCCGGCAGGAAGCCGACTATGCCTTGCCAATCCATGAGCAGTCCACCCTTATTGGCCTCCTTGACTAGGAGGTCGAGAGACTTTTTCTCCTTGATGGCGGATTCAGCTTCGCTCCAGATCAGAGCCTGGCGGGCTTCTTTCAATGACAATTCGTAATATCCTTCCGGATGCGCCGTATCCACGATCTTGGCGGCGATGATGTCGCCGACGTTGATCTTCTTTATGACATCGCGGGCGACGATGAATTCGCGGCCGTATATGATGCCTGTGCCGAATGGCGCCAAGTCCACGTATATGGATGACTTCTCAACGGCGATGACCGGTCCTTCGACAAGGTCGCCTGCCTGAGGAGGATTCTTCATGGTGCCTACAAGCTTGCCCATGACGGTAGACTGTTGTTCCTCGGTTAATATCATGGCCGCATTCTTTCTGGCCACGCGCTTTGCCTCCGATGCTTCTGCGTCGGTCATGCCGGTGTGCGCGGATGAGCGCGCCGCTGGGCGCTTTTTTTCAGGGGTTTTCTCGGATACTTTCTCTGCCGTTTTTTCCGTCACTTTTTCCGTTACAACTTCGCTAGCTACCTCTTTCTTGTTCACAACTTCTTTCTCTTGTTTATCTTTCGTACCCGTAAAAGTCTCCTTTAATTTTTTGAACATATTGTGCTCGCGCTCCGCTTTTTAGGTTAATAATGGGCCGATAATGTCTCGGCCGTAAAGTGCGGGATGACGCAATGTGCTTTTAAAACGAACCTTGGGATATTAGCTTATTTAAAGGGATTTGTCTAATAAAAATTCCCACCGCGACGTGCCGGTGAGAATTGTAATGATTGGCGGTCAAGTGGGCTTGGCCTCAAGATCTGGGATAAGCTGAGACATGAGCGAAGCCAGCTGTTTGACTAAGCCCATAGGTTTTTCGAGATGCCCGTCAGCGGCACAATCGACCATGTCCTGATGAGTCATGTCCGAAGACATCGTTATCACTTTTGTCACTGGTGAGCGGTCTCTAGCGGCTTTGATGACCGCCAAACCTTCTCTGCCTCGCGGCATTCGGAAATCAGTGATCACCAGATCGAATGGCTCTTTGGCTTCTTTGATCTTGAAGACCGCTTCCGTCCAATCTGTAAGACGAGTCATGTCAAAGTGGGTAAATGATCTGTCAATTATTCTACAGACTGTATCGACCAGCTGTGGTTCATTGTCAACTACCAATATTCTTTTCATACATTTTCCTTTTCAAGTTTGTTTACCAAAGAGTATATCACACCAACCTACATAAGTCAACCTCGCGCAAAACCATCATTATCTGCTAGGATATTGCCATGATCATCACTTTCCTCGGCGGAGAATCGTTCAAGGTCTCGTTCGGCGACACTACTCTCGCTTTCAATCCTATTTCCAAGGACTCAAAACTAGCTACGGCCAAGTTCGGCGCGGACATCGTTCTTTCCAGCCTCAATCATCCCGATATGAATGGCGTGGACCAAGTTTCATTTGGCGACAAGAAAGCTTTCGCCATCACCAGTCCCGGCGAGTATGAAGTCAAAGGAGTATTCATCAAAGGCTTCGGTTCAGAGTCGCATTATGATGGAGTAAAGGCGAGCAATGAGAAACGCATCAATACTATATACTCCGTTTCGCTCGAAGGAATGAACATCTGCTATCTCGGTGCGCTCGATCAGACAGAGTTACCCAAGGAAGCTGATGAAGGTTTGGACGGCGTGGACATTCTCTTCGTGCCTATCGGCGGAAACGGCGTATTGGATCCGGCAAAGGCCTACAAGTTGGCTGTTTCGCTCGAGCCCAAGCTCATCATTCCCATGCATTATGGCGACATCGGTGGCAAGGACGCCCTCAAAGCTTTTCTCAAGGAGGCCGGAGAGAATCCAAAAGCCACGACCAAGCTGACCTTGAAGAAGAAAGATCTGGAAGGGAAGGATGCAGAGGTTGCAGTATTGGAAAAAGAGTAGTATAATTGGCGCATTCGTAATCATATGACTATACAAGCATATCTCCAGACTTTGCGTGCCAAGCCCGAGGGTGCCAGAAAGCAAATCGCCTTTTGGTCCGCGTTCGGGCTGACGGCCGTCATCTTTGTCTTCTGGATGGCTTCTTTCAATGTTTTTGGTGGCTCGGCTAATGCTACCGTGGCACAGACAGTCGGCAAGGCAGGCACCCCCTCGCAATCCCTCGTCGCCAGCGTCGGCGGTTTCT
>Ga0182017_10001432_pt1 | contig 18356 bp, 14 predicted proteins | sample 712E3DmetaG_FD_120492 | JGI IMG/M metagenome (GOLD analysis project Ga0182017, IMG submission 120492) | Permafrost microbial communities from Stordalen Mire, Sweden - 712E3D metaG | ecosystem: Environmental > Terrestrial > Soil > Wetlands > Permafrost | place: Sweden: Stordalen | collected... | reverse complement strand
CGTGATCTCGCAGGAGACCGACAGTGGAATGTGGCGAACGACCACCGCGGGGCGGACCGGCGGCACGGCCGCGCTGAAGTTCCGCGACGGAACCATTTCGACCAGCGCCTGGACGCAGGTCAGTCTGCACGCACATGTCCATGGCGCCTACACACCGGTCAAAGTCGGCAATGCGTGGTATTCGCCCGGGTTGAGCGCCAGCGAGGGAAGCATCTGGAAAACCACCGACGAAGGGGCGACGTGGATCGATCTTGTTCCCGGCTACTATTGGCCGTCGCCGCCCAATCCGGCCTTCATGAACAAGAACGTGACTGGGCTGGCCGCGACGGCAACATACCTCTACAGCAATACCGGGTCCCTCCCCGAGCTCGCGCGTGCGCCCATCGCGAACGACAGCGATTGGCGCCGAAACTACACGACGCCCCCCGCCGATCTGACCGGTGGCGCGAACCCGCTGGGCACGGTGGCGACCCGCCACGCGGCCTCGGGTCACTGGATGGTGTTCATGGCGACTAGCAACGGCGTCTGGCGCTACATCGAACCCTAGCGAGCCTCGATGTCTCGCAGGGCTCGGGCGCAGACTTGCGACGCTGGGCCCACGACCTTCGCGCATTCGGCGCGATCATCCGATCAATCAATAGCCATTGCCGCCGCGTTGGGTCACGCATAGAATTCCAATTCTGTTATCGACCTGCAAGCCACCTGACGAGTAGGCTTCACTTCGTTTCTAGGTCGAATTGCCTTCTGCTTTGGAGAGGAGCCATGAAGATGATTCAGAAGACATATCCTCTTGTTCTTGTGCTGCTAGTCGCCACGCCGCTGGCTGTTGGCTGCAAGGGAAGCAGCAGTGCCACACCCGGTGCCGGTGGACAGACGGAAACTGGCGGCAGCATCGCTCCAGTCGGAGGAGGAGGCGCCGGCCAGGCTGGTGGCACGAGCGACAGCACCGGTGGAATCCCTGTGACCGGTGGAATCACTGAAGCGGGCGGCATCACCAAGAATGGCGGGAGCACAGACACGGGTGGCATCGTCACCGGTGGCACCACCGGAGGAGGAGGTGGCGTGACTGCGATTCAGCCGATCGGGAATCGCGTGCGAACCATCATGCCCCTCGACCGGAACTGGCTGTTCAACAAGGGTGACGCGAGCGGGGCGGATGGCGCCGCTTTCGCGGATTCTACCTGGCGCCCGGTGAACCTCCCGCACGACTGGAGCGTCGAGGGGCCGTTCTCTGAAACCGCCCCGATGACCGGCCGCGGGGGCTACCTAGCGTCGGGAATTGGTTGGTACCGAAATCATTTCACTCTTCCCCCAAACGTCACCTCGGGCCAGCAAGTCTACGTTGAATTCGACGGCGTCATGGCCAACTCCACCGTCTATGTCAACGGCACTGCTCTCGGGACTCATCCCTACGGCTACGTGAGCTTCCGCTACGACATGACGAAAAACATCAAGTTCGGTGCGGAAAACGTGATCGCAGTCAAGACCGACACCAGCTTGCAGCCGGCCTCGCGCTACTACGCGGGCGCTGGCATCTACCGCCACGCTCGCGTTATTGCCACCGATCCGGTGCACATCGATCAGTGGGCCACCTACGTCAACACGCCCGCGCCCACGACTGCATCAGCGACCGTCAAAGTCACGACCTCGGTGGTCAATTCGGGCACCTCGTCTCAGAGCGTGAGCGTGCAGGGCATCGTCAGCGACGCCAGCGGAACAGCGGTCGCCCCCGTCACCGCGGCTGCCCAGACCATCGCGGCGGGCGCATCGGCCAACTTCGCCTTCGATGTCCCGGTCACCAATCCCAAGCTGTGGTCACTCGCAACTCCCAACATGTATCAACTTCTGACCCAAGTCCAAGTCGGCGACAAGACGGTGGACGATGACGTCACCCCGTTCGGGATCCGCAGCCTGGTCTACGACGGCGCGACGGGCCTGAATATCAATGGCAAGAACACGAAGTTCAACGGCGTCTGCTTGCACCAGGACTACCACGGGCTCGGGCTGGCCGCGCCGGCGCGGGCCATGCAGCGACGAATTGCCAAGCTCAAGCAGATCGGGGTGAACGCCATTCGCACGGCCCACGATCCGCCCAGCCCAGACTTTCTCGATCTGTGCGACCGGATGGGCGTTCTCGTCATGGATGAGTTCTTCGACGTGTGGATCGGGCATAAGTACAGCGATGTTGGCGATGACGCCGCCTTCTTCAGTAAGACCGCGACCAACCCCACCGGAATGCCTGCGGTGCCCGGAACCGCCACCGGGGCAACCTGGTACCAGGTCGACGTGACCGGCATCGTCTCGCGAGATCGCAATCACCCCAGTGTCGCCCTGTACAGTTGCGGCAACGAAATCCGCGATTCCAGCACCGCTCGAAATCCCATCCTTCAGAAAATGGTCTCGATCATTCACACGCTCGATCTCGACGGCGCTGTCACCCAGGGCCTGTTTCGGCCCTCCGACTCTGGTGACGTCACCGGACCCAACCGGACCCTCTACGATGTGTTCGGCGGCAACTACCGAACTGACGAAGTCATCACAGCCATGGGAATGGCTCCCAAGCGCGCTGGCGTGCTCACCGAGATGGGCACCGAAACCGCTACTTGGGACACCGTCACGGGGAACCCGGCGCTCACCGGCCTGTTCATGTGGACGGGCGTTGACTACATGGGCGAGCACGACGGCGGATGGCCATCATTTGGGGGCAACGGGGCGCTCATGGACGAACTGGGTGGGACTATCAGGGCCAACGGTCTGGCGTGGGCGAAGATATGGGGCGCGCCCGTCACGTCGTCACCGCCCACCGGAGCGTCGGCGGGCAAGGTCACACTCACCGCGGATCACACCGAGATAATGACCGACTTGAACGACGTCTCGTTCGTCAAAGCCGCAGTGTCCACCGACACAGCGATAACATTCTCGATCACGGGTCCCGGCACAATCATAGCCGTGGACAGCGCGAGCATGACGCAGGAGACGTTCCGCGGAAATGTGCGCAACAGCTCTGGAGGCCTAGCCTACGCCATCGTGCAGGCGACAGGCGCGGGAACCATCACAGTGACGGCCAAAGCGTCTGGGCTCACCGACGGCACAGCGACCATAACCGCCACCGAAGGTGCGTGGGTTCCGTGCTCCGGAACCTGTGACTGAGAAGGCTCGTCCCCCTTTTCTTGCTTGCCCCGCCCACCCATGGCGGCGGCCGGTCGTATGATGGCGGGATTGGCTCGAATGGTGGGACAGGACGCCCTTCGCCGTCATACAATAGGTGGCCGTGGGACGACGATTTGCGTGTTGAGCCGTTGGAGTACGGAGCGTTCGGCAGATACGGCCCGCAGGGCACGAGAAACTGACGCGAGGTGATGAACATGAGTCAAGCTCCTCAGCATCTGTGTTGGGTCCGAATTGGCGTTTCACTGGCTATCGTCTTTGGAGCCTGCTCAGGAGGCAGCAGAACCGGCGCCTCCGGTGGAAGCACGAGCCCAGCCAGCGCGGCCACGGGAGGCGCGGTTGGTTCGGGTGGGTCCAACGTTGGAGGTGGCGGAAGTGCCGGAGGCACTGTCAGCGCCGGCGGGACCACGAGCGCTGGCGGCACTACCAAGGCCGGCGGGTCCACGTCGACTGGCGGCACCACCAGCGTCGGTGGATCCACCCCCGCGGGTGGCAGGACCAGCACCGGCGGGACCTCCAGAGCTGGCGGCACCACCAGCTCAGGTGGTGCGATCGGCTCGGGCGGCACGAGCAAGACGGGTGGCGCAACTGCCCTTACTCCGGACGCAGGACCGACGGACGCGTCCGATGGGGCGATCGACAGCCCAGCCAGCGACGGCGCCAGCAGCCTGGTTACATCGATCGTCAAGGACGGCGTGACCTGGACGTTCTCCGCGCCGGTGCTGGCGGGCCAGTTCGTGACCGGAGATTGGTGGATCGTGGGTCCGGCAACGGTGAGCGCGATCAGCCCAGCGCCAACCAGCGCCACACCGTTTCTCAACGGCTCGGTCGTGAACCTCCCGACCTCCAACGGCAAGAGTCCGTTCGACTCGCGGCTCAACGACGGCACCGATGAGTCGTGGTGGTTCGACGCGAGCCTGCGCTCGTATCCACCGGTGTCACTCAAGGCAGGCGACTCGCTGGTGTCCAGCATCAGCCTCGCGACGCCGGCCTCGCTGCCCGAGGTGATGCGGGCGAGCGACAAGAGCTGCAGTCCGGTCAGGAGCGTTTCGGTCCTGACCGTCCTGTCAGCCGCTCCAGCCGCGGACGTGTTCAGGCCCTCGTATTGCGACCGGAGCCAGACCCTGTATCGCGCAAGTGCGCTGCACCGCGATCTTCTGCCCTCGCACCCCGCGCCCAAACCGCAGAGCACGCCCACCCTGGCGCAGCTCGAGGCGCTCTTCCGGCGCCCGTGGATCGACACCAATGCCTTCCTCTTCGATGCGCCTGCCGAGTACATGCCCAGCTACGGCCAGCACGTCGCCTTTGCCGTCAGCTACGCCAGCCTGCTTTTGCTGCTCGATTTCCCGGCGGCAGACAAGGAACCGCTCACCAACTACCTGGTGCAGTACGGGATCGACCTGTACGGCTGCGTGAAGGCAGGCTACGGTTGGCCCGCGTTCGGCGGCCACCGCAGCGGGCGCAAGCTGCCCATCGTGCTGGCCGGGTTTCTGCTGCAAGACGACGGGATGAAGAACGTCTCCGCCACCTACCCCAACCGATTCGGCGAGGACATGCAGACCGTCTACGTCAGCCAGATCCCGGGCGGGTATACCAAAGCCTGGCAGGGTGCGACGGTGATCTACGGCGGGCACTACGGCGTCGATCAGACCAGCGGCACGCCCACCGACACCAGCAGCAACGGACTGTACGCACCCTACGAACAACTGCAGCCCAAGGACTGGCAGCTCTTGACCCCGCCGGGCGAACAGCTCGGCGAGGCGTATCGGCGCTGCTGCACCTCGGTTTCGTGGGTGGGCGAGGCGCTGGCGGCGCGCATGCTTGGCGCCAAGGACACCTGGAACCATCCCGCTTTCTTTGATTACGTCGATCGCTGGATGACCGAGGACGACACGCAGGCAGTGGCCGACATCAAGACACAGTCGGGGTTCGACTACAGTTCAAGTTGGGAGCGGCAAGGCCAGACTGCATCCTGGCTGCAGGGCGAATTCCCGCAATACAGCTTCGTCGACGACATGTGGAAGGCCTACCGCAACTGACGTACTAGGGAGAATAGCTGGGCAGTTCGAGGACGTAGCTGTCGACCGACGTGCCGTTGCCCCAATCACTGGCGAACACGGCCCGAGTGCCGCTTGGGCTGGGAACCGTGTGCGCTTCGGCCCAGTATCCGAGGACGGAATTGTTCTTGCCCCAACTACGATGTCTTCCCACACGACAGACCGCCCCGGTGTTGGTGTCGGCAATGAGATTCTCCAGCCCGAGAAGGGTCTTGCCCTGCAGACCCGCGGTGTCGCTCGAATCACCTGGGACAGTCGACACGAAGATCCATCCCGGCTGCTTGTAGGCCATGGCCGAGATGTGGCCGTCGGGCGGATACGGCCAACCCGTCTTGGGCCCGATGACCGCGCCACCGGTGCCATTGGTGAGGTCCCAAGTGACCAGGATTCCGACGTTGCTCAGGGCATCGTCGTTGCCGTCGTCGTAAACCGCCCCATTCCAGGTGTCGTGCCCATTTGCCAGCCGCCCCAAAGAGGCGTGATTGTCGGGCACCTGCAACCCCAGGGAGCGGACCAGGTTGAGGTTGGCGTCCAGAACCTGTCCAGTGCCGGCCTCAAGGTAGGCAAGCGTACCGCTGGGCGCGACCTGCGCCGGCGGAGTTCCGCTGACCGCCTTTGGCCCAAGCACGGAATCGGTAGAGCCGTCATAAATGAACATCTGATTTCCGCAAACCAGCCCGAGACGATGCGAATCCCAGGAGGTGAACATCGGGTCGCTGCCGTTGCTGACCGAGGCTGAGCCGCACAGAGCGCTGAAGCTATGCAGCTTGTCCTGTGTCCCCGCGTTGACGTGGTAGCGAATGAATTCCTGATTGTCGACGTAGTACAGGATATCGGGATCCGAAGTATCCCAATAGACCTGCTCCAGGTCGGCAGGACTGATAGCAAGGGACCGAATGGGCTGGTAGGTCTTGCCGTCGTATAGCTGATGGCCCCCGCCGCCCACGCTGTAGAGGATGAGCAGAGATTCATCTGCGTTCCAGGCGGAGATGGTCGTGTACATGGGAACGATCGCGGCATTGGCGCCGGAGCCCGCGACCGCGGTGATGCGCCGGATCGTAGTGCCGAACTCAGCATCGATAACCGTGCCGCCCACCGCGGGTTTGGCCAGCGTGGTCATCGGGTGCGGATTCTTGTCCGTGACCATCCCGGCGCAGAGATCGATGGTCCCGCCCGTCGCACTCCCGCCCGAGCCGCCGCCGCCCACGGCGGTGCCTCCCGAACCACTCGCGACGCCGCCCAAGCCTCCGCCGCCGGTTGCCGGCGTACCACCGGTTCGCGTCGTACCACCCGTTGTCGTAGCACCGCCGGTTGCCGTAGTGCCACCGGTTGCCGTAGTGGCATCCGCGCTTGTCACGCCAGCGGAGCCGCCTGAACTGGTCGTGCCACCCGCGCTTCCACCGGTCGGGCTGGCGCCGCCCGTCCTCGTTGTTCCGCCCGAGCTCGTCGTGCCACCCACGCGGGTCGTGCCACCCGTGCGGGTCGTGCCGCCCGAGCTGATCGTGCCGCCCGAACTGGTCGTCCCGCCCGAGCTGGCCGTTCCCCCGCTGCTCGTGGTCGAGCCACCCGCGCTGGCTGTCGTGCCGCCAGCACTAGCCGAAGAGCCCCCGGTACCCGTAACGGCGGCGTCAACATCAGAAGTGCTTCCACCCGAGTTGCTCGAAACCGTGCCCCCGCCTCCACCCCCGGCCTGCCCATCATGATTCGCGGTGGACGAGCTTGAGCATGCCGCGAGCACGATGGCGGCGGACAGAAAGAACGCCCGATGCCAGTGGATTCGAAGACAAGCGATGGTCATGAGTTCTCCTCACTGTATTTCTGGACAGCATTCGCGCTGAAGCCGCCTCGCGTGGCACGAAGCTCGGCCTCGCACAGGCGTTGATCATACACGCAACATGGGGGGATAATAATTCCGTGAAAGGATGGCTGCTGGCCGTGCGTCTCTTGACCCGATGGAGCGTTGTCGCGCTTCTCGCTGGCGCCATGGGATGCGGGGGGAAGGGCCTCCGCGGCGGCGGCGATGCCGCCGTGGGCGGGGACGACGGGCCTAGCGACGTAGCGACTACTGCCGACCTAGGCATGGGCACTGCCGACTCGAGTTCCGAGGCAATGTACTCTGGCGTCGTCCTGGCAATGATCACGCAGGACGAGGCCACCACCAGCTACGTCGCTCGGGCGGTTTTCACGACTGGGCCGCGCCCTGCCATCGGCGGCTGCCCGCGTTGTTGCTGCGGAGTCGAGCAGCGCGGGCTGCCTTACCCCGTGAAGCCTCCGGATTCCGGCAGGATAACCATCGCTGCCGCCGCGGAGGCGACCACGCTCGCGACACTCGTGCCCTGGGCGTTCGTGGACGGGTATGGCAAATTCTATGGGATGTCCGATCTGGGCTGGTCCTGGTTCTGGCCGCTAAGTGACTACGGGCCGGTGGACAGCCAGCCGTGGAGCCCCGGCGACGCCCTCCGGGTTGTAGCGGCCGGAAACGAGGTCGAGTCGTTCGCGGGAGTGCTGCAGACGGGTCCGTCACTTGCAGGGGTCATGCCGCCGATTGGGCCCTCGCCGGTCATTGTCGACCGCAGTCAGGCCTTTGAGGTTTCGTGGACTCCGGAAGGCGCGGGCGACGCCACCGTGCTGCTCAGCCTCCCGCGAAGCGGTAGCGTTTGCTATTGCGACGCGCCCGACTCGGCGGGTAGGCTGGTCGTGGACGCGAACCTCCTCAGCCCCCTCTCAGTTGAGCAAAATGGAAAGATTACGTTGGCGCGACTGACCATCTCGACCGTGGCCAGCGGCAACGCGACTATCGATTTGGTTGGCGCCTCCATTCAGGCAGGACCGTTGGTGGTTCAGTGACCAAGATGTAGGCGGCCAGCGCGGACAGTGAACCAGTAGTGCTACCTGGGCAGCGGCCACATGACGCCGCCGGCCGCGACCAGCATAATGAACATGGGTTCGCGGGCGACTTCGAGCACGATGGCCAACAGGCCGCGTTTCCTCTGCGCGGGGATCTCGTTCGGCCCCTGCTGTTCGAATTTCACACGGGCCTCGTCCTCGCCGAGGCCAGCGAACCCGCCGAGGTCGAGGGACCGCCTGGGCATGGGCGCTACACCCTATTCATCATCGAGTCCCTTGGCGGCAGCCAGCCGGCAAGCTTTGAAAGCGGCTCCCCTCTCAGAGTTTGCGCTGTCAGCGGCCACTCGCCGAACTTGGCGAGGGAGGCCATGAACACCACAGGCTCGGCGCGCTCCCCGGAATAGGTGTCTGTGTTGACGACCCATGGCACGAAGAACGAACGCCGCACGCTGCCTTTCCTGACAGGCCAATACTCAAAGCACTCGGCGTCCCTGGATGATTCGAACCAGCACGACGACCACGGCGACCACCAGAAGGATGTGAATGAACCCTCCCATGGTGTACGAGGTCACCAGCCCGAGCGCCCACAGCACAATCAGGACGACTGCGATTGACCACAACATGATTTCATCCCTTCCGGCTAGTTCTTCAGCTTCTTGAAGGCGAGTTCGAGGTCGCTCCAAGCGCTCTCGACCCCGGTCTTGAGGGTCTCCCACTTTTCGCTGTCGGCGGTCTTGACCTCGTCCAGCTTGGCCTGTGCGGCATGGACCTTTGCCTTCAGATCGTCGATGCGCCTGCGGTTGTCAATTCTGGCGGTGGTGCCTGCCCGGTCGGCCTTGGCGACTAGCTCGTCGAGCCTCGCGCCCCATTGCTTGAGCTGCGTTTCCAGCTTGCCTACGTTGTCTTCCGTCTTCTCCATGACTTCCTCCCTTCGGTCGCCCACGTCCACTTGGACTGGTCGGCCGCTTTGCTGCGTCTCGTTGGCGGCGATGGTGGAGTCGATGTGCTCCACATCTCCAATGGTGGACAAAGCAGTTTTCAAGCCAGCGCTCAGACCCGAGGAGATTCAAATATTTGGGTGGTTGACGCTCTCGGGAGAGCCGACCGGTTCAATCCAAATGAGGGACCGTCTCCTTCAATTCGATGGAGGAGGCCTGGGCGTAGGTGGAGACACGTGCTGAGACGGCGACAAGGGCCATCGGTACAGACAGGAGTATTGACATGAACCGCAAACTCGCCAGATTGTTGCGAACTCGGTACCGCCCCCGCGCCAACGGCGACCCGAACAACTGGGGAGGCGCGGCCGTGAATCCCTCAACCGAATCATCCTGACCAAGACCAAGCCGCAGGCTGCTATCAGATTTCGCGACCGGGGGTATTGCGCCGCACTTTCCTCCGGCCTACGGCGGCGGCAACGCCTTCGCTCGACCGCATTGAGTTCGCTCTGTGGAAGTACTTGAGCGCCTTGGCCGCGATCTGACGGTCGGTGAGCTTATCGGTCGTCTCCATGACGGTGATGTGTCCTCCGACCTTGGCGCGGTCGAGGCGTTTCTTGAGCTCGCCCTTGGCCTCCCCTGGACCAAAGATCAGAATCGCGTCGGCATCATGAATCGACGCAATCACTCTCGCGTAGTACTGGTTGAGATGGCCGGTCAGCTTCCTTTCCAGCCTGTCGTCGGCCTTGACCAGTTGTGATTCGTAGCGAGCAGTCGAACGGACGCCCGCAAACCGGCCGGGCTGTTTGTCGACGTTCGACTCGATCTCCATGGTCTTTTCGCCTTTGGCTGAGACAATCGCAATGACTGCCTTCCGATGGTCAATCCACAATCCCGCGGTCGCGTTCATGTCAGTCTCCGTCTACTGGTGGTGCTCCAACTTTGCCGGCTCAGTGCGCGTCAGTATGTCTTTGGCGCGGGCGGCGTCCTCCACGGAGCCGTGGGCCAGCAGGACGAACTTGCCAGCCTTCAGGTCGATCTCGTACTGCAATATGCTGTCCTTGGGGATGCCTAGGCTGAACAAGCTGGCGCCAATCGCGCTCAGGCCGCCCACGACAACGGCGCCTTCGAGAGCCCCAACGATCCAGCTCACCAGCGGCCCCGCCACCAAGAGCGGCCCCAGACCAGGGACCCAGAAGAACGCGGAACCAAAGAATAGTCCCCACACCCCACCCCAGAAGGCGCCGGTCTTGCCCCACACCTTCATGCGGTCGCCGACGTTGTAGTACCCGACCACGTGCTCGTCCGTGTGATAGTCGCGGCCAAGAATCGACAGTTTCTTTAGATCGAAACCAGCCTTCTGCAGTTCCTTGATAGCCGCCTCGGCGGCCGTGTGCGATGGATAGATGGCTACGACGGAATTGTTGTTGCTCATGCTCTTCCTCGGGGTTGGATGATGGCCAGCGTCTCGCTATTGCGAATCGACGCGCTCGGTTTCTGTAGGGCGGATGGTCTTACGCCCCGATTCGCAGCTACAGCAGCTTTCGGGCCACAGATAAGAAGCGAATGGATTCAGGTGGTTGCACCCACCGGCGGAGCGAAATGCTGGCGGATTCAATCTAAATGACGTAGCACCTCATCCAATTTGAAGGGGAGGCTGGCGGATGCGCACCTGTCCTTCGCCAGGCGGTTATCCACACGGCCTATTTCCCGACGGTGGCGATGGCGGACGGTGGTCCTGGCCAAGATCGCCCACCATCACGCATCATCACGCGCTGGTTGCCTTGTTCCTGAGACTCACCAGTGCGTGAGAGGGGCGGGCTCGCATCGATGCGCAGGCAAATCAGGCCTGAGGGGGAGATCGATCCGTTGGTATTCGACGCGCGCCACGATCTACTCCTGCAGTTTCTTGGCCACGGCCGGCAGGCCATCCGCGGTCGCCCCGCCCATCTGGTGCACATCAGCGACACGTCAGCGGCAATTTCATCCGACAGGTCAGGGTGTCACCGGTTGCAGAACGAGCGTCAGCTCCGCGCGCGGTACCTCGGGGTCTGGCGTGGCGCAGTGAACGCTGGGCGCGTTTGGGTCATCCACCTGGGCAACCAGGATGATGGGGATCGAGGGAGAAACGTCAGTTCCGCTCAAGATACGGTTGGTAACCCCCCGCACTTGGATCGTTTGGCCACTTGCGAGTTGCCCGATCGATGGCACAACCAGCGGGTCGGCCAGTCCGCACGCTACGCCATCGCCGGCAGCGTCCAAGCAGCACACGTCGAACCGAATCCGAGCGCCCAGGCTGACCTGATGAGATCCGGTGTCGGCAAAAAGCCGGGCCGTGAGGTCAACACCCGTCTGTCCGTCCGCTGGAATGGAAAGCCTGCTCGCCTCGAGCGAGAGCGTCTTCACCGGCGACGCTGCGAGATGAATGACCTGGGTAGCGAGGTAGCCGCCGACGTTTGCCGTCAGAAGAACACTGCCTGGGACGTTGCCCACCCGCATCTTGAAGGGCAAAGTGCCCGTCCCGAGATTCTTCAGCGTGAGCTTTCGGGCGTCGGTCGAAGTGGGGTCGGCGCTGGCCGAGAGGGCACCCGAGGAAACCTCGACACTGATGGGGGTGCTCACCGCTGTTCCCGGCGCAACCACCAGAGCTAGGTTAATGATCGTGGCCCCGTCGGCTTGGATGGTGTCTGAATCCGGCACCTGGATAGTGACTATCTTGTCTCCACTGATACCATCGGATGCCGGAGTCTGATAGCACCCGCTCATCGCGAGAACCAGGGCGGTCGCGAACGCGCGCCTCATGCTGTCACCCTCACCGACGTGGACTGCCTTTCCTCTGCTTTCCCGTCAATGCCCACTTCTTCCCCATCAATGCCCAGGTTGATTGGCTCCGAGGGCTTGGCGCTAACAATCTTGAATTTGCGCGGTTCCTTGACAGAAGTCTCGCCCTTGGGAATCGTAATCGTAACGACTGACGGCAAGATCAAAAAGCGACCGTCAGAACAGCTCATGGCAACATCTCCCTGGTCGCTCCCGTCCAGCCGCTCGGCCGAGATCTCGATTTTGAATTCCTGCTTGAGCCTGACTGTCTTGGCCAGGGCTTTGAGATCGGTCAATCTGATGGGCATGGATTCCTCCTCCTGCAAATGCTATCGAGCCGGATTACTTGCCGCTCCCTTGGTATTTGGAGATGCTGCCGCGAATTGTGCCAGCGACGTCGATGTCGATTGACAGCGAGAAGTACGGGACGGCACGAACGTGGGTGTTGGCAACAACGGGATTCCTGTCGTTCTGGCGCACGAACATCGCCCCACTGCCGAGCCGCAGGTAGTCGGTGACACGCAAACCGCCACCCAGCATCAGACCCTTGCCACCGAGGATGCCCTTGGCCGTGCCCCTGGAATCCTGGACGTCGGTGAGTGTCCATCCGGTGGTGAGGGAAAAGCGCTTCCAGAACCCATCATCCTCCCTCAGGGGAACGTCCTTGTCGACGGCGGTGAAGGAGACGCTCACGCCGAGGAACACGGCCAGGTCCGTGCCCCCGCTGCTGCCAAAGATCGGGAGCGTTCCGCCGACATCGGCGCTGATGTAGAAGGCTGAGCGTTCCGTGTAGCTGGGCGTGGCGGTCTTCACGTCTTGAGGTGGGAAAGCGACGGTGATGGTGCCTATGCGTTTGGCGACAGAGTCGACGATGTTGGTCTTTGCCGTGCCATATTTTTCGAGCTCCACCTTGGCAGAGTCGGCGATCTTAAGAAGGCGCTCTACCCGCCGGATGTTCTGGCCAAGCTTCGTGCAGTACGTGAGGCGGTCTGTGCCTGGTGTCTTCGGTGTGGGGCTCGCCGGCACTGCCTGGGCCTCCTCCGGGGTATCGGCTTCGCTATCCTTGCAGTGGATCCCGTATGAGGAGCGCATCTGCTCTATGAGCGGGTTGAAACTGCCAAGATAGGCCTGCTCTTCCTTGGTCAGCTCCGCCGGTGGTTCGGCTAGGCGCGCCTGTCTATCGGCCTCGGAGATGTCGTCCGACAGCCGTTTCGCCTTCTGCGCCGCTTCCACCGTCTTGGCGTAAGCCGCTTCAATGTGGAGGACATCGGCCGGCACCGGGCTGCCAAAGAGCTTGCCAAGTTGATCGAGTCCGATCAGCTCGCGCGTCCCGGTGCGGATGTTCTGGATGGCATTCTGGTGGCCTCTCTGCGCATCGAAGAGTGGGCTCAGCACTTCTAGCTTGAAAGACTCGAGAACGAGATCGAGCAAGGGCTGGGGCTTATCACCCGGCGCTGTGCCCACGAGGACGACGCGCAGGTCTGCCCGCTTGTCGAGAGACTTCTTCGCGGTTGTGGAGACCAGCTCAGCGTTGTACGAGCCACGCTTCGCGGCCGCAGAAATGATATCCTTCGCGGCATTGTCCAACGCGGTGCGATCCGCTTCGGTCCACTTTCGGCCAAGCTCGAACACGAAGCAGTAGCTCGTCGAGAACTTCAACCGAGGGGCGCTGAGGACGAACTTGCGCTTGCCGCTCGCGTCTTTGTCGCCCGCCGTCCCTGGCATTTGAGGCCCGCTCGGCGTGGCACAGGGAGGGCCGCTTTCCCAGACCCGGCCGGTGACCGAGTCGTACTCCGCATCATCCCCAGATAGGGTGAATTGGATTTGAAAAGGCACGCCGTGGGGAAGGGCATTTTCGAACGACGAGAGGGCAACGTTATAGGTGACGACAGGGAGTGCAGGTGCGTCGGCGGCGTTGGTTTGGGATTCCAGACCCACGAGCGCAGCCACCAGGGTGACGAGTAGGACGACGCGTCCGACGGCGCGACGAATACCGAGCGAAGCCAGGAACCGCCATTGCGAGCGTCGGGGATGGCGGGCCTCCGGCCGGCTGCAGCGCCTGCTCTCGCGCAATAGATAGGCGCAACCACCTGCAAGTCGAGAGTGTGCCGATGGCACCAAGCGCACTAGCGGTGCGGCCATCCAGTCCCATCGCCTGGGCCCGCGAGGTCCAGCGCAGTGGATCACGTCGTTTCCCAGCAGCATGGCCATCTCCTCGGCAGCGCCAAGCTTGCGCTGCTCGCTTCAGTTGTCTCTCGGTCCAGGATTCGTAGTGTGAAACAACATCTGTGCACGCCGCTCAGAATGCCTGAGCGTGACAGCGGGAGTACGCATACGCCCAAACCGGAAAATCAGCAAGGAACATCTTAATGGGGGCCATTCGCGCTCGACCCGATGGTCCTACCCGTGCGTGGGCTTGAGCAAGGCGCGCGCGCCATCTCGCGCGGATGCCTTGGGTAGCCAGCACGGGGCACGAGGTCGGCGTTCTCAAAGGCGCCCACGACGATCAGCCTGCGCTTCACGCCGCCTTCAGGGTGTTTCGCCAGAAGGTGTCCGTCAGCGCCGAGTTTCCTCCAGGTCGGCATCCACTGGAACAATCACCACCACATGCTCCATTGCACCCGGGTCAGCCGACCATGATCTCCTCCGGCGAGAGCGCAGCGAAGTTGACCTGTCCCAAGCCCATTCGCTCCGCGATTCGTAGGTTTTCTGGAACGGGTTCGTTCGGGAAAAGAGTGAACGCCCACGCATCCAGCGCCACGGGGTCAACACCCGCTGCAATGGTCCTCGTGGGCTTGACATCATCTAGGTTGCCACCAGAGGGACCGTGTTCCATCAAGACGCGGGACGCATCCACAATTGTCAATGTGGGACGCATGAGCGCGGCCAGCTCCGCAATGGAATGCTGCAAATCCGAGTGAAATGTGATTCTGGTCTTGCCGGTGATGCCCAGCCAGTTCTTGAGACCTGCGGTGACGCCGGTGAGCTCATGATGTTTGGCCACTGGAATGTTGATGATCTTGTCAGCAATGACAAATGGCTCAAGCACGTCCCAGGTGCCCAGGCGTTTGGAGATCTCCACGGTGTAGTAGCGGCTGTCTTCGGGAAGGATGACTTCTGCACCGGCTGCCGTAGCAGCGGCCAGAATGCCACTGCGCTCAAAGGCTGCGCGGGATCTTCGAACAGGACAATCAGTGACAATCACACGCCTTGCACGCGCTTCACGGCAGAGCCGAACCACTTCAGCCACCACTTCCGGATGGGTGTTGGCGCCCTGTTCCGCCGTGCGGTCCCATCCGATGTTGGGCTTGACCACCACAACGTCAGTTGGGCCAACAAACGCGGACATGCCGCCCAGTCGCGCCACGGCCGCACGAACACTGCGTGCTGGGTCCAAACCACGAGCAATCACCATGCGCGGCCGAGCGGCCCCGAGTTCCACGCGATGATCGCGGATTGTGCGGTCGGCTGATCGTCCGAAGCGATCGTATTTGTCGACGAGCAAGAACCCGCCGACCCCTAATGCACCGGCACCAACCACGCCACCGATTCCGGTCAACACCGTGCGGCGGGTGAACAGACGCTTCGTCCTGGCAGGAAAGTTCTTGTCTGGCATGGGGGGCAGGATACTCCTTCTTGCTAGGCTTTTCTCCGGCGCGCCGCGGGCTCCAGAGCAGTTTCATCCAGACGCCAATCGCCACAGGGAAATCAGGGTGCAGCTGTCATCTCGCCGGGGTTGACCACGGCGCCGTCCCTTGGGGCTCGCCGACAACGCCCACACTCACCTTTTCACTTCATGAATTGCCGCAAACCTTAATCAAGTGTCTGGCACCTCTATGGCGATCGAGACCGGTACCAGGCTCGGCGGCGTCCGGAGACGCTATTTCGCCACAATGAACGAAGACTGTCCCGATCCGACGACGTACGTGGCCTGAGCCGCGGTTTCCGCAACGAAGGTCGGCTGGCCCGCACCGCTCGCCGAGGTACTCGCCGGTGTGGTGATGGGCAGCACCACGGTTGTGCCCACGTTAACCGGAACGGTTAGGTCGAGCATCAGGCCGCCATTCGCCGGACGGCTCCAGGCAATTTGTACAGTGCCACGCTCGGTGCGAACCGCCCCGTTGGCATAGCTGAGCCCTGTCGCGGGCGGAGCGATAAGAATCGCCGACGCGCCCGGCCCAGTCACCTGCAACCCCAACAGCGATTCAACAATATCGACGAGAGCCTGCGCGCCCCAGCCGTGGGACTCGCTTTCGCCCAAAGCAGGTGCTGTCCATGATTCCCACGTAAAGGTTCCCCCTTGTGCCAGAATGTTGGCCCAACCCAGACCGGTTTGGTCGGTCAGACGCGCGATGACTTGGTCGGGTCTTCCGGCATCGTGGAGGGACTTCAGCAACCAGTGCGCGGTCATGGGACCTTGTTGCATGCCCAGTCCGGCAACGTAGCTAGCAATCTGCGACCAGCTCGACGAGGGAGCCACGCCAAACCCCACTGCGTAGGAATTCGCAATCTGCGAGGCGTGCGCGCTTTGGGTTCCGGTCGACGTAAGACCGTCAATGTACATTCCGTCCGCCCGTCGTAGTTTCGCGTTGATAGCCGTGGTCAGTTGATCGGCGCGCCCCTGGTAGAGACTCACCTCACTGGCCGCACGCCCCAGAGCAGCAGCAATGGCGGCCATACTCCGCATCACATCGACCGCCAATACGTTCACCGTGGTCCGGGCCGTCGTATTCATATCGTAGCCAAAGCGCTCTTCCGCGGGCCAATCGATGATGCCGTACTGATATTGGCCGCTGCCGCCCGCAAGGTTGGTCACAAGCCCGGTCGTGCTATTGACGTAACGCCAGACATATTCCGCGACACCTTGCGCTGTATCGTGGGCAGCCGTCAACAAGGCGGTATCGCCCGTGGTCTGATAGTATCGCAGCACCCAATTGGGGAACATCTCCGTATAGTCGGGAATGTCCCGCTTGCCGTCTCCATTGGGATAGACTGCGTTGACACGGCCATCTGTCCAGTAGCGAGCCTGGGACGCGATGAATTCGCGAATCGCCTTGCGCGTTGTACAACGCTCTCCCAACCCGGCCATTGTCGCGTAAGACTCGTTGACCGCGTCCCCCAAGAATTGTCCCTTTTCCCGCGTCGGAGTATCCAAGAACTGTTGTTGGGCCGAGTACAGGGCCGAGCGTTGCAACAAGGCGAACACCGCATTGACCGTCGCATCCGAACTCGCAAACTGCATCGCGTATTGCGCAGGCGGATCCGAATGTTCCACGATTGCCGAGATCTGGCTCGCCGAAAGAGTCTCGCCCGGCGCGGATATCTGCAAATAGCGCCAGCCAAGGTATGTGAAGGCCTGGAATTCTTGTGCCCCGGCGCGCTCAATGTACCTGAAGGACATGTCCGTACCCTGGGTCGTGGCCTTGGTCGTTGATACATGGCCGTCGGAGGTGAGCTGGTAGCCAGTGAGAATATTCAATGTTCGACCGGATACGCCGGACTGAAATCGCACGTCGGGACGCGCTGGCATGACGCTGCCGAAGTCGGCAACCACCGCACCGTCGGAGAGGGTCCTGACCGACACGGGTACCACGACACTCCGGGCAACGCGAGGTTCTTGCCCACTGACATGCGTGAACACACCCGCGGGGTGAACGCCTACAACTTGCGGCACGGTCCAGGGCGATGCCGTGTCCGCGTAGCCAGGCTGGTCCCACCCATCGGGCACTTGCCTTGAGTCGATGCGTTCCACGTAGTCTCCGCCGTCGCTGTTGCGCTGTGGGGCGCCGGTTTGCCATTGCGAGGCCCGCCGAACATGCCAGTTCCCATCCGTCACGACGACCTCTCGGGTGCCGTCTGCGTGCTCGATGACGAATCGGCCCAGTAGGCCGGGCTGTCCCGCCGGGCGCCCCTGTCCCGCCCCGTACCAGTGATAGATGATTCCGATGGCCAGCGGGGCTCCTGCCTGCACTTGAGCGGTGATGTCGGTGGCTTGGTAATAGCCTTCGCCTGGATAGGAAAATGCGGGTCCTCGGTCGACTACAGCGCCATTCAAGTGGAGTTCGTATTGGTGATAGGCCGAGACGTACGCCCGAGCTCGGGTGACTGGACTGGCGCCCAAAGTCACCTGGCGACGCGCAAGCGTGTAGTCGTCCGACTCTGTGGTGGTTCGCCGAATCCAGCTGGCCTGCCAATCTGCGTCGCCAAGCCCCGTGTCAAAGCTGACGTTCGCCGCCCATGGCGACACGAGATCGGTCCGGTCCCAGGTGCGAACCGTCCACGTGAAGGACGTGCCTGCGGCAAGCGTGGGTCCGGCGTAGGCGACAAAGGATTGGACACTGGACGGCACTTTGCCGCTGTCCCAGATCACCAGGCTGTCACTCACCCTTGTCACCTGTATTTGATAGGCAGACTGAATCTCATTCCCATCCGGGTCGTTCGGAACCCAGCCGAACAGAGCGGTGCCTTCCACACTGAGCGGCGCCGCTCGGTCGGCAATGTTGAGATCGGTTGGAGCCAGAGGAGCATT
>Ga0182017_10001431_pt1 | contig 18361 bp, 15 predicted proteins | sample 712E3DmetaG_FD_120492 | JGI IMG/M metagenome (GOLD analysis project Ga0182017, IMG submission 120492) | Permafrost microbial communities from Stordalen Mire, Sweden - 712E3D metaG | ecosystem: Environmental > Terrestrial > Soil > Wetlands > Permafrost | place: Sweden: Stordalen | collected... | reverse complement strand
TCATTACCCTTATCAATCCCTCCGGCAATCCAGACAATATCAGTTTCCATACATTCAAGAGCATACCAGACAGAATTCACATTTGTCGCTTTTGAATCGTTAATGAAATTAATGCCACAGACTGTTATTACAGGTTCCAGCCGATGTTCAACTCCCTGAAAATCAGCCAGACTCTCTCTGATTACATCCTTCCGGATGTTGAGAACTTTCCCTGCGATTGCTGCTGCCATCGAATTGTAGATGTTGTGGCGTCCTTTTAATGCCAGATCATGAATGGTCATAAGGTTGGTTTTATGTTGGTAATCAATAATTAATTCATCGTTTTCGACATATGCAGTCATATTTTCTTTGTTATCAACAGAAAAAGGGAGGAGCGTCATACCAAATTCCTTTTTCGATAGTTCAGTTATAATGATCGGATCGTCCGCCCAGTAAATCAGGTAATCGGATTTGGTTTGGTTCTGAGTAACCCTGAATTTTGAATCTACATAATTCTGAAGTTTATGATCGTATCTGTCAAGGTGATCGGGTGTGATATTGAGCAAGATTGCAATATCAGCTTTGAATTTAAACATGCCGTCGAGCTGGAAACTGCTGAGTTCAATTACGTAATAGTCATAACCGCCCTCAGCCACGGCCATGGCAAAACTGTTTCCCACATTTCCGGTAAGGGCAACCTTTTTCCCAGCTTTATTAAGCATATGCCATATAAGATTCGTGGTTGTTGTTTTCCCGTTACTTCCTGTTATACAGATTTTTACAGCATTTGTGTATCTCCCGGCAAATTCAATTTCAGAAATAACAGGAATATTTTTCTCCCTCAGCTTCATTACTAAAGGAGCATTTTCGTGTATTCCTGGACTTTTAATTACCTCAGATGCAATCAGAATTTCATCTTCATTGTGATTGCCTTCTTCAAACCTGATCTTTGCCTTTTCAAGTATCTCTTTGTATTTTGGTTTGATCTGACCCATGTCGGAAACAAATACTCCAAAGCCCTGCTTTTTTGCCAGAATAGCAGACCCTGTACCGCTTTCCCCTGCTCCGAGTATCACAATTTTTTCCTTCATTTTACCTGATCTTAAGAGTTACTATACTTAGTACGGCAAGAAGTATCGCCACAATCCAGAACCTTGTAACTATTTTAGGTTCTGGTAATCCTTTTTTCTGATAATGATGATGAAGAGGAGACATCAGGAAAATCCGCCTGCCCGCTCCAAATTTTCTTTTTGTGCGTTTAAACCAGGCAACCTGAATAACAACTGACAAATTTTCGACAAGGAATATCCCGCACAGGATTGGAATAAGAAGCTCTTTCCTTATTATAAATGCGAATACAGCTATTATACCACCAAGTGCAAGACTGCCGGTATCTCCCATAAATACCTGTGCCGGAAATGAGTTGTACCACAGGAAACCTATTGTCGCTCCGATGAAAGCTGCTGCAAAGATGACCAGCTCCTCAGAACCTGGTATAAACATTATATTCAGATACTTAGCATAAATAAAGTTACTGGAAACATAAGCCAGTATCCCCAGTGCTGTTCCGATTATTGCAGAAGTTCCGGTAGCCAGGCCATCAAGTCCATCTGTTAAATTTGCTCCATTCGAAACTGCTGTGACTATAAAAATCACAATAAGGACAAAAACGATCCAGGTTGCAATCTGCCTGGCATTCCCCTTAAAAAAAGAAACCAGCCAGGCATAATCGAACTCATTATTTTTCACAAAAGGGATGGTTGTTTTTGTAGATTTTCTCTCTTTGGTTATTTCACCCTTTGCAGGATACTTAACCGAAGGATCCAGTAATTCTGTTCTCTCCCTCAATGAGAGATTCGCGAGGTTGACCTTCTCGGCAATTTTAACATCATTACTAAAATACAGTGTCAGTCCGACAATTATTCCGAGAATAATCTGACCAACAATTTTAAACCTTCCTGCAAGTCCCTCCTTGTTCTTTTTGAATATCTTGATATAGTCATCCATAAAACCGATGAATCCCAGCCAGATGGTTGTTATCAGCATCAGAATAATATAAATGTTTCCCAACCTGGCGAATAAAAGCGTTGGGATAATTATTGAGGCAAGAATTATGATACCTCCCATTGAAGGAGTACCCTGTTTATTATATTGTCCTTCAAGACCCAGATCCCTTATAACTTCACCAACCTGTTTTTTCTGGAGATATTGAATAATGCGTTTGCCAATCAGCAGAGAGATTAAAAGGGATGTGATAAGTGCAGCAGCTGATCTGAACGAGATGAATTGGGAGAACAACCTTGCCCCGGGAAAATTAAGTGAATCCAGATAATTGAAAAGATAGTATAACATCTCTTACAATGTTTTCGTTAATAATGCTTTGGCCAATTCCTCCCTGTCATCAAAATGGTGTTTCACACCCTTTATATCCTGATAAGTTTCATGTCCTTTACCTGCGACAAGGACTAAGTCGCCTCTGTTGGCAAGCATAACTGCTGTCTTAATTGCCTCATGGCGGTCTTGAATTCTAAGGACTTTCATACTGTTTTCCGGAACTATGCCGGCTTCCATATCATCGAGGATTTTTTCAGGATCTTCAGTTCTCGGATTATCTGATGTAAGGATTGTTTTGTTGCTTCCGCTTGCACATATTTCAGCCATTTTGGGTCGTTTTGTTTTATCCCTGTCGCCACCTGCTCCGACAACAGTTATTAGTTGTCTTTCACCATCTCTTATGCTATTTATGGTATCGATCACATTCAGAAGAGCATCAGGTGTATGTGCATAGTCCACAATTCCGGTTATACCTGAAGCGGAATCCAAAACTTCAAGACGGCCGGCTACTGAACGCAGTCCGCTGAGGATAGTTAATGCTTCTTGCTTCTCCGCACCCAAAAGCAAAGTGGCGCCATAAACGGCCAGCAGGTTAGATGCATTAAAACCGCCAATGAATCTTGTCCAGACCTCTTCCCCGTCGATCTTCAGACCCATTCCTTCAAATCGCTGTTCGACAACAACACATCTGAAATCTGCCATGCCTCTGGTGGAGTAGGTATATTTTGATGCCCTGCAATTCTGTACCATAATTTTCCCATTTTTGTCATCGCTGTTTGTAAGGGCAAATGCATCAGGCGGGAGTGAATCAAAAAATGCCTTTTTGGCTGTAAGGTAATTGGCAAAAGTCTTGTGATAATCCAGGTGATCATGAGTAAGATTTGTAAAGATCCCGCCTGCGAATTTCAGACCGGCAATTCTTTTCTGATCCACAGAATGGGAACTGACCTCCATGAATGCATATTCGCAACCCGATCCAACCATTTCTGCCAGAAGCATATTGAGGTGAACAGGGTCGGGCGTGGTATGTGTTGCCGGCAACTCTTTGTCTAAAACATAGTTACATACTGTCGAAAACAACCCGCACTTATGCCCCAGGGATGTAAACATTCTGTACAAAAGTGTCGCAATTGTAGTCTTACCGTTTGTTCCGGTTACCCCTGTAAGTTTCAATGATGAAGATGGGTTCCCATAAAAATTTGATGCTGCAATACCAAGGGCATAGGCAGAGTCGTCTGTTACAATCCAGATGACGTTATTCGCGGGTTTTTCGGGAAGTATTTCGCATATAATTGCTGTCGCACCTGCTTCTATTGCTGACTGTATGAACTCATGCCCATCAGTCTTAGTCCCATTTACGGCAATGAACAATGAGTCATTTGTAACTTTCCTGGAATCGAATACTATTCCTGAAATAGCGATCTCTCCGTTCCCTGTGAAATGGATTATTTTAATATCCTTTAATATTTTATTTAAAGTCATCATATCACATATTCAAATCAAGTGAGACAACTGATCCTTCGTAAATTTTCGCGCCATGTTCCGGATCCTGTTTCCGGACTCTTCCTTTCCCATTGAATTTAACTTTGAGTCCTGAATTCTCAAGCAGGTACATTGCGTCCCTCAGAGTCATACCTCGAACGTCGGGAACCTGCCCCTGTTGTGGAGTTACAGCTACCAGCCTGATTGTATCACCACTTTCTCTGGTTGCTACCCAGTCGTCATCGACTGATCTTTTATATTTTATCCCGAGGTTTCTGAATACTGAATTAATATCATCCCTGTAACCATTGCCTGCATCCGGAGCAGTTGGGGTCTTATCCTTAATATTATCAGCAACAAGTTCTTTGAAGAACCTGGTAGAGAAAACTTTATCTGATATCTCTTTAAAAACCGGACCAGCTACGAGGTTACCGTAATAAACAGCATTTGAAGGAGCATTAACAACAACGATGCAGGAATAGATAGGATTATCAGCCGGAAAATAGCCACAGAAAGATGCCTGGTATGATATTCTGTCGCCTGACCTATAGCCGTATTTTGCTCTGGCTATCTGAGCAGTTCCTGTTTTTCCTGCAATTTTATAATCCGCATCCTTAAGGTTTGTAGCAGTTCCATGCTCAACTACCCCTTCCATCATTTTTTTTGCTTTCCTTATTGTCGATCGGGAAGCAATCGAGTTCAATATGACTTCAGTATCAAAGCTTTTCAGGATGTTTCCGCTCCTTCGTATTTCCGTTACGAACCTGGGGCGCATCATGCGTCCGTCATTTGCTACCGCATTATAAAAGGTAAGTATCTGTAAAGGAGTTAACTGCACCTCATATCCATGAGACATCATTGGCAATGAAAGTCCCGACCATAATTTATCCCCCGGATATCTTATGATCGGTTCACCTTCACCCTTGATCTGGAGATTAAGCTTCTGATTCAATTTCATTGCATAAAGCCGGTTTACAAAAGCCTTGGGATTATCTTTATAATGCGAATAAATAAGCATTGAAGTGCCAACATTCGATGATTTTTCAAATACCTGTTTAACAGTCAGCTTACCATATCCTTCTTCTTTTGTATCCCTAATGACCTTATTATAAAATTTTACAGTACCGTTTCCTGTATCTACAACATCCCCCGTATCAATGACCCCGTCTTCTATTGCAGCCATCAATGAGGCCAGCTTAAATGTAGAACCAGGTTCTGTGCTCTCTGCGATAGCGTAATTATAGGTTTCATGATATTCTCCGTCGTCGCCAAGTTCAAGATTGGCGATTGCTTTTACATCACCGGTTGCCACCTCCATCAGTACAACACATCCATGATGAGCATTATTTTTCTTCAGCTGATTTAAAAGAGCCGTTGATGCAACATCCTGAAGATCAATATCAATTGTGGTGATAACGTCGTCTCCGTCTTTCGTTTCAACTGAATTGAAATTATCAACCGGTATCCAGTCACCACCAGTAAGCCGTTGTTTTACCATCAGACCACTCTTTCCTGCCAGATTTTCATCGAAAGCCCCTTCAATACCGACTTCGGTCCCTTCGGTTCCCTGGTTAAGGTACCCTATGGTTCGTGCAGCAAGATCGTTGTTCGGAAGGATTCTTTTGTTCTCTGCCTGGGCAACCATTCCACCCTTATATTGACCCTCGTTGAAAATCGGTAACTCTTTAAGTCTTTTCAGAGTCTCAAAATCTACCCTGCGTTTAATCAGGAAATACCTGTCACCCTGTTTTCTGGCATTTATAAGTTCTGTTTTCCAGGCAGCTGCAGATCTTTCCCCGACTAACTGTTCCAGTCCAGATGCTAATCCGCCTAATCCATTGGACCAAATTTCGGGGGACATTCCAGAACTCCTGGTATCCATGTATATCGAATAGTAAGGAACAGAACTGGCAAGAAGGCGGCCATTATCATCTAGTATATCGCCACGGATTGCCGGAACCACATCAGTTCTGAAAACAAATTTCTCAGCCATTGCCATCCATTTGTCCTTTTCTATATATTGAAGTATTATTACCCTGACCAGTAATATGATAGCAAGTACTGCAATTGCAAAATAGACAATCCCGCTGCGCCATACTATTTCATCTCTGACTGCCATCCGGCTATTTTTTGTTTACTATAATTTTAAAGGGAGGTTCCCGGAGTTCCTCGAGATTAAGATCTTTTTCTTTTACAAGTCTGAAGACTTCCGACTGTTTACTTGCATACATAAGATCAGCAGAAACTGAGAGTGATTCAGATCTCAGATCCTTGACCTCTTTTTGCAGACGAGAAGTCTCCCTTGTAAGTTTTTCAGCATGAAACCTGTTTGCGATATAAACCGCGCCAAGAAGTGTAAGCATAAGCAGATAACCAAGGTTTTTAAGAATGATCTTTTCTGTTACCATACTTCCGCTGATCAGATCTTTCAAAAGTGCTCCTGTAGTAACCCTTTTGGTATCCTCCTCTTTTTTTTCTCTGTTTTCCTCAGCCATCGTTAAATCTTTTCAGCAATTCTCAGCCTGGCACTTCTGGCCCGGTTGTTTAGAGAAATCTCTTTTTCGGCAGGAATTATTACTTTCCTGTTAATCTGTCGGAATGGAGTAACGGGATTCCCATAAAAATCCTTTTCCCCTTCTCCTTCGAAGTTTCCGGTCCTCATAAAGTTCTTTACCACTCTGTCCTCGAGGGAATGGTATGTTATTACAACCAGCCTGCCCCCCGGATTCAGGATTTCGAGTGCCTGCTCAAGCATCTCTTTTAGGCAGTCAATTTCCCTGTTTACGGCAATCCGCAATGCCTGAAAAACTTTGGCAAAAAATTTATGTTCCTGTCCGAATGGGATCAGCTTCCTTATAACCTTATCTAAATCATTCACTGTCCGGAGAGGTTGTTGCATTCTTGCATTTACAACTGCTTTTGCAATCTTTCTTGAGTTAGTCAATTCGCCGTATTCATAGAATAAGTCAGCTAGTTCAGTTTCATTAAGTGAAGCCAGAAGGTCAGACGCTTTTTGCTGACTGTTTATATTCATTCTCATATCGAGAGGAGCGTCATGCCTGAAGGTAAATCCCCTGACTGGTTCATCAAACTGATGAAATGAGACACCCAGGTCTGCAAATATTCCATCTACAGAGGTTATACCATTGAATTTCAAATTGTTTTTAAGAAACCGGAAGTTTTGATTCAGGAAGGTGAACCTGGAATCGGAGAAGATATTTCTTTCTGCATCTTCATCCTGGTCAAAAGCTATCAGTTGTCCTGTTGTCAGGTGCTTAAGTATTTCACCGGAATGCCCGCCACCTCCGAAAGTTACATCAACATATATTCCGGAAGGCCGGATATTCAGCCCACTGATACTCTCCTCCAACAACGCAGGAACATGATAAGCCATTATTCTTCAGGATCATTTAACTTACTACCCATCAGTTTTTCGGCGAGATCGGCAAATTCATCGGATGGCATATCAATCTTTTCATAAATATCGGCAGCCCAGATTTCGATTCTTCCATCCTGACCCGCCAGTACAACATCCCTAACAACTCCTGCCAGGTCCAGTAACCTTTTTGGTATCAGCAGGCGATTGTTGTTATCCAGAGAGAGTTCAGCCGTACCCTTAAAAAAATTTCTTAGAAACATATTATGTTCCCGGTTATATGGATTGATCCTGCTTCTGATCTTATCAAGTTGCCTGTTCCAGTCTTCGATTGAATAGAGTACCAGACAACGCTCAAAAATATCTTTACGAACCACAAAATGATCCTGTGCTCCTGCAGGCATCTGCTTTTTAAATGCCATTGGAAGTATTACTCTTCCCTTAGCATCTAGTTTGCATGTGTAATCACCTATAAATGTGGCCATACTCTCTTTTCGAAAATAAAATGCCAAAATAGTAAAAAACATCCACTTTACTCCACATTGCTCCATTTTTTTCCACTTTTGTTAATAACTTTCTCAGGTTGGTTTTTTTGATAACTTTGAAACTGCATTTTATAAAATATTGAATGTATGGATAGTGCACAGGATGATAAGGAGATCAAACTGATTGATGTTGAAAGTGTTCTCTATTCGAAAAATCCATCATTAAGGAAAACAGTGCCATCCTTCATTGTCAACTATCTTAAAAAGATTGTCCATCAGGATGAGCTTAATGAGTTCCTGAAGCAATATGGCCATCTGAAAAACGCAGAATTGATCTATTCGGGTCTGAAATACTTCAACATAAAATATACTGTTTCGGGAAAAGAAAACATCCCGGCAGAAGGCAGGTATATTTTTGTTTCAAACCATCCCCTCGGAGGACTTGACGGGCTTGTTTTTATTTATGAATTATCAAAGTATTTTAAAGAGATCAGGTTTCCTGTTAATGACATACTGACCAACATTGACAATCTGAATGGGATTTTCCTGCCTGTCAATAAGCATGGAACCCAGGCAAAAGAGGCAGCCATAATGATAGAGAATGCATATGCTTCAGACTGCCAAATTCTTCACTTCCCTGCCGGGCTTTGCTCAAGGAAAAAGGGAGGTGTTATTAAAGACCTGGTATGGCATAAACATTTCGTTACCAAATCTGTAGCATACAAAAGAGATATTGTGCCTGCTTTTTTCGCTGGACGAAATTCCAATTTTTTTTACAACCTGTCCAACCTGAGAAATTTTCTTGGCATAAAAGCAAATATTGAAATGCTTTATCTTGCAGATGAAATGTTTAAACAAATAGATAAAGAAATTCGTCTGGTTTTCGGGCAGAAAATTCCATGGGTGACATTTGATAAATCCAGGTCACCTCTGGAATGGGCAGAATGGGTGAAAGAAAAAACTTATAGTCTTGAATCCATGCTAAATAATCAGAGTATATTTTAAAATTTGCTACATTGCACCTGACTTTTTTATGAAAATAGGAATAATAATCCTTGTGGAGATATATGACAATGATACCAGTCGTAGAACCATTGCCAAGAGAACAATTAATAGCCGAACTTACAAAGGATAAACTTTTACGTCGGACAAACAATGGGAACAATGAGGTTTATGTCTTTAATAATAACTCTTCTCCCGGTCTTATGCATGAAGTTGGCAGAGTCAGGGAGATTACATTTCGCCACGCTGGTGGGGGAACCGGAAAAGAGATTGATATTGATGATTTTGACATAACAGCTGAAGAACCTCAACAGCAGCTAATTGTATGGGATCCTGAAAATCTGGAAATTATTGGCGGATACAGGTTCTATTTCCCGCAAAAAGGATGCACCGACTGCAATATTTCCAAGCTGGCATCATCTGCATATTTTAATTTTTCTGATAAATTCCTGACTAAGTATTTTCCTCATCTTATGGAGCTTGGACGATCATTCGTTCATCCTGATTACCAGTCACGTACGATGGGAAGGAAAAGCCTGTTTGCTCTTGATAATCTCTGGGATGGACTCGGAGCAATAATTCTTGATCACCATCATCTCAGATACCTTTTCGGAAAAGTTACTATGTATCCCCATTTTAATCAGAAGGCAAGAGACATGATTATCTATTTCTTAAGAAGGCACTTCTGTGATCCCGATCATCTTGTTATAGTAAAAGATCCTGCAAATATCAGTATTCATGAGGAGGAAATGAAGAAAATTTTTAAGGGATGGAGGTACAAAGACAACTATAAAATACTCTCTTCCGAGGTCAGAAAGCTAAATGAAAATATACCTCCTTTGATCAATGCTTACATGAATTTATCTCCCACCATGCGAACATTCGGAACGTTTATCAATCATAAGTTCGGAAATGTTGAGGAGACAGGAATCATGATTACTCTGAGGGATATTTATGTGGAAAAAATAAACAGGCACCTTGCCTCTTATAAAAAGGATTTTGAAATAAAATGGTTCTCTCATGAGAGTCAATAGGCTCTTTCGTTTCTCCCTTCAATATAATTAATAAATGACTGGTCAACAACCCTATTGCCCCCGGGAGTAGGGTAATTACCTGTAAAATACCAGTCACCCGTATGACCCGGACATGCTTCGTGAAGCCCTTCAATTGTCTGATATACTATCTGCACCTCTGCGTTAATTTCAGAGCTTTTAAGCATTAAAGCAATCATAGTAGAAATTTCTTCGGCAGTAAAGGGCTTGTATATTTCTTTGACAATATTCCTTACCTCGCCGACAGGCTTAGTGATCTCACTTTTTGACTGCTCATAAACCTCACTGATAATCTTCTCCTTTCCGGATTTTTTTAACAATTCGATTGCTGCTTTAAATGCGATAAAATCCCCAAGTTTGGCCATATCTATTCCATAACAATCGGGATATCTGATTTGTGGTGAGGAGGAAACAACCACAATTTTTTTAGGATCGAGCTTGTCAAGAATTCTGATAATACTTTTTTTCAGGGTTGTTCCCCTGACGACTGAATCATCCACCACAACAAGGTTATCGAGACCTCTTCTGACTACCCCATACGTAACGTCATAGACATGTCCGACAAGATCGTCACGGCTTTTGTCTTCTGTAATGAATGTTCTAAGTTTTGCATCTTTGACTGCAATTTTTTCGACCCGCGGACGGACTGAGATAATCTTTTCAATTTCTTCAGCTGAAAGCTTTTTGCCTTTTTCACTTAATGCCCTGACTTTATCCTTATTAAGGTAATCCTCAATTCCTTTCAAAAGTCCGTAAAAAGCGCTTTCTGCAGTATTCGGAATATATGAAAATACAGTATTTTCAAGATCAAAATCTACAGATTTCATCACCGCATAGGTAAGAAGCTCTCCTAGTTTTTTTCTCTCCCTGTATATAGCTTTATCAGTTCCTCTTGAAAAATAAATTCTTTCAAAAGAACATTTTCTTGGTTCAGTTTCTTCCCTGATCTTTTCAATTGAAACCTCTCCTGAGGCTCTGATAATTATTGCATGGGCAGGTGGAATTTCATTTATTCCATTTGTTTTAACATTAAAAACCGTCTGGATAACAGGTCTCTCTGAAGCTATTACTGCCACCTCATCGTTAACATAATAATAAACCGGTCTGATTCCTGCCGGGTCACGCATCACAAAAGCATCCCCATGGCCAATCATGCCAGCCATCGCATAACCGCCATCCCAATCTCTGCTTGCATTCCTTAGGACTGCCGAAACATCCAGGTTTTTTTCAATCAGAGGAGAAATATCCTTTTTTGAATATCCCAGGTCTTTAAACTTTCTGAAAAGTCTTTCATTTTCCTCATCAAGCCGGTGACCAACATTTTCAAGAATAGTTACGGTATCAGAAAAGTCCACGGGATTTTGTCCCAGTTCCACAAGATTATTAAAGACTTCACCAACATTTGTAAGATTGAAATTTCCTGCCATAACCAGGTTTTTTGTTCTCCAGTTATTCTCACGGCTTACAGGATGAACATAATCAATATTATAGCTGCCATAGGTTCCGTATCTCAGATGGCCCAGATAGAGGTCACATGCAAAGGGGATATTTTCTCTTATAAAATCAGGATTTTTAAGTTCTTTCTGATGTTTGAGATTTATTTTATCAATATCGTTGTAAATAGCGCCGAAGATCTCTTTTATTGAATCTGCCTTGTTTGATCTCTGCCTGAAAATATATCTGTTTCCGGGTTTAATTTTCAGCTTTATTCCGGCAATACCGGCACCATCCTGACCCCGGTTATGCTGTTTCTCCATCATAAGATACATTTTCTGCAATCCATATGACCAGCTCCCATAATTTTCAATATAGTATTCTATCGGCTTAAGCAATCGTAACATCGCAATGCCGCATTCATGTTTGATCTGGTCACTCATATTTAATTTTTTATTAGATCCGGAAAATAAATTAGATCCGGAACGAGGATAGCATTAGGATACTTCTTGCGAATCAGATAGAGCCATTTTGTACCTTCCAGTTTAGTCCTGAAGTTACCTGCTTTTACAAGGAAGTAACCCGGTTCGCGGTACTTTACATCGGATGAAATATCCGGAAATATAATCATAAATTCAGCCCTTATTTTATTCGATTCATCTCTCGCATTTCTGTCCGAACTACTGTAAATCTGTATCCTGAAACCATCCATGTCACCATCCCCATTTTGTTGAAGCACCTTATTGGCCAGAATATAGCGATATATTAATGTATCAACATTTGGTTCCTGAATAATGTTCAGCGAACCTGATTTTTTATCTGATTCTGGTCTGCTAAACAGATCAGCTGTTTTAAAAAAATCCTGCGCTATGCAAATTTGTACAACTGATACAAATACAATTATAATGGAAATTACTTTTTTAATCATGCTGCAAAAATAATACTTAGGTCAAGAAAAAATCAGTAAAAGGAAGAAATTAATTTCTTACTGCACTTGCTCCGGAACAGGACTCTTCAGGCCGAGGTAAAATCCACCCCCATTTGAACCTGCAACTATAATGTTACCATCATAATTAAAATCCAGGTACTGACCAAAGACATCAGTTTTATTTGAGTCACAAACACTGAATGTTCTGATTTTGCCGGTTTCAGATCCATCGACCATATTTAAAATATTAATTATAAAACAGTTATGATTAAGCATTAATACCTGTCCGTTTTTGTCAATGATCAAGGATGCACCAGTATTTGAGTTTTCGAGATACGTTTTCCAGATGATGGTTCCTACACTTGTCAGTGAGGCGGCAAATGAATTGTTGGCTGTACCTGTTGAAACAGGAAGTTCTGTTTTTCCGCAGACATAAATATTCCCCGTATTATCAAGTAATATTCCTGTAGTTGTTGCACCATAAATAGGATTGTTATAAAGCTCAGTCTCAAAGATCTGATGAAGCTGATTGTCATATTTTGCAACTGTGGCTTTTGATTTTGATCCTGTATATTGCCGTGTAAGAGCAAGATAAATATTCCCGGAATTATCAGTTATAACTCTGTTGGCAGAAATAAATGCACCATCTTTTATTTCCTGTTTTTTAATTATTGAACCCGAGGTATTCAGCCAGACGTACAAAAGACTTGAAGGTCCGGGCAGTATAGAATCCGGTTTTTCAGAACCTACAACAAGCATTTCACCGCTACCGAGATAACAAACTGATGAATAATCAATATGGTAACTGGAGATAAAGGTCGTATCCCATAAGAGGCTATCTTTATTATTAAGACATGTTATCAGCATTCTTCCATTTGTATTTCCGGCCGCTATGGTTAGATCTCCGTCAGACCAGGCAGAACTATATAATCCATTCGCATTATATTTATAATCTGATGTCTTCTTTTTGTTCTTGTCGAGTTTAATAATATAGGGCTTTCTTCCCAATTCACCGCAACTTAACAATCCTGAGTCGGCAGCGGCTTTTAAAAACATTGCGGTTCCGGAGCCATAAGAACTTTCCCAAAGAGAATTGTTGGTGCTTTTCCTGCAACCCGATAAAAGAATCAATATCAACGTCAGGAAAGCAAGTAATCGGTTCATGGTAAATGAATTAATTTAGATTTCTAGCCAAGCTCATCAGCAATTTCATCAGTCATTTCCAGATTATGATATACATTCTGAACATCGTCATCATCTTCCAGGGTATCAACAAGCCTCAGAATCTTCTTTGCCGAATCCAGATCAAGTTTTTTGGTGTCATTCGGGATCCTTTTTAATCCGGCATCTTCCGGCTCAATTCCAAGTTCATTAAGCTTCTTGTTCACGCTCCCGAAATCCTCCATGGCGCAAGTAATTGTCATTCTGTCTCCATCTACTTCGAAATCTTCAGCACCTGCATCAATGAGGTCAAGTTCAATATCTTCAATATTAAATCCTTCATTTTTAATCAAAAAAATACCCTTCCGGTCAAACAGAAAACTCAGTGACCCGTTAGTACCCAGGTTTCCTCCATGCCTGTTGAATGCTGCACGGACAGCCGATACAGTTCTATTATTATTATCGGTCAGGCATTCAACAAAAACTGCGATACCGCTGGAGCCGTAACCTTCAAAAGTTATTTCGGAATAATGTTCCGCATCAGCACCAGATGCTTTTTTAATTGCCCTTTCAATGTTTTCTTTGGGCATATTTGCACCCTTTGCATTCTGAACAGCGAGTCTCAGCCTGGGATTTGTTTCAGGATCGCCACCGCCTTCCCTTGCTGCAATGCTTATCTCTTTGATTATTTTAGTAAAGATTTTTCCTCTTTTGGCATCCGCTGCGCCTTTCTTCCTTTTGATTGTTGACCATTTACTGTGACCTGACATAAAGATGAATTTAATATTACAGAATTCACAAAATTAAATATTTCTTTGATAAGTGACCTCTGCTAATTTTTAATAATTTTGTCAGCCTGATTTTGAAGGAAAGAAAAGGTGATGAGGAGAATGGGTGAAAAGGAGTATTAAGTAAGTCAACCATTTTATATATCGTGAAGAAAAAATTATATATAGAAACATATGGCTGTCAGATGAATGTCGCTGACAGTGAGGTTGTTGCTTCAATCCTGAGTGATTCAGGTTATAAATTAACTGATACAATAAATAATGCTGAACTTATACTTATTAACACCTGTTCTATCCGTGAGAATGCCGAACAAAGAGTATGGGGTCGGCTTGATTTTATAAAAAATCTTAAAAGGAAAAAGCCAGAGATAGTTGTTGGTGTCATAGGGTGTATGGCAGAAAGACTGAAAGAAAAACTTATTGAGACAGATAAACTGGTGGATATAGTTGTTGGTCCTGATGCCTACAGGGGTCTTCCTCTTTTAGTTGCAGAAGCAGAGTCGGGAAATAAAGGAGTCAATGTTCTGTTATCAAGGGAAGAGACATATGCCGACATATCCCCTGTAAGAATGGATAAGAACGGGGTTACTTCATTTATATCCATAATGCGCGGATGTAACAATATGTGTGCGTACTGTGTTGTTCCGTATGTTCGCGGGGCTGAAAGAAGCCGAAATCCGGAGTCAATTATTAATGAGGCAACTGATCTTTTTGAAAAAGGATATAGGGAGGTAACTTTAATAGGACAGAATGTTGACTCCTATATCTGGAAAAACGATATTCAGACGATCCGTTTTCCAGAACTCCTTGAAAAAGTTGCACTTGTAAATCCTAAACTAAGGGTAAGGTTTTCTACATCGCATCCTAAAGATTTGTCTGATGAGCTCCTCCTGACTATGATCAGATATGAAAACATTTGCAGGCACATTCATCTTCCTGCTCAAAGTGGCAGCAGCCGTATTCTTAAACTTATGAACCGTGAATACACAAGAGAATGGTATATGGATCGTATAACTGCTATTAAAAAAATAATTCCTGATTGTTCAATATCGACCGATATGATAACAGGTTTCTGTACTGAAACAGAAGAGGATCACGAGGAATCTTTATCGCTCATGGAATGGGCTGAATTTGATTTTGCCTATATGTTTAAATACAGTGAGCGGCCTGGGACCAAAGCTGCAAGAAAGTACAAGGATGATGTTTCTGAAGAAATTAAGGCATTGAGACTCAATGAAATTATTTCACTTCAGAATAGACTTTCAGCCCGAAGCAAAAAAACTGATGTTGGAACAATTCAGGAGGTCTTGATTGAAGGAACATCAAAAAGATCTGCCAGTCAGCTTTATGGACGCAATTCTCAGAACAAAGTTGTCGTATTTCCAAAAGGTGATTCGGTAAAAGGAGAATACATAAGAGTTTTTATTGAGAAAAGCACATCGGCAACTCTAATCGGTAAAAATATTTAACCGCTGAATTATTTGCTCTTTTTTGTACTTCGGTGTAACTTGCACTTAACTTTTAAATCATTAAATATGAAAAACAAAATAATTTTAACAATAATTGTTGTCATTTGCGTGTTTCAGTTTGTATCTGCACAAAAATCTGATAAAAAATCTGATAAAAAAATCACTATTACCGGTACAGTATTTAATATAAACAAGCAGACTGTTGCGGGGGCGTATTTTTATGTCGACAGTGTCAAAACCGATTATAAATCAAGGAGTGATGGCTCTTACAAAATTAAAGTAAGTCCATCAGCTGTTAAATTAATGGTTCGTTCAAAAGAATACGGATCCCTGGAAACTTTAATCAATGGACAAACCATAATCAATTTCACACTTGACGCTGTTGCTGAAAAACAGATATTAAAACCGGGAGATGCAGTGGAAAAGAATGAAAATAAGGAATCTGGTTTTCGAGTAGCCAATCCAAATTCCAAAAAGTTAATTACTTATACTGATATATATCAGATGATCCGTGGAGAGGTAAGGGGAGTTGTTGTAAGCGGAAAAAGCGTGACTATCGAGCAGGGACACTCTTTCTTTGGCAGCAGTGAACCGCTCTATGTGGTAAATGGCATGGTAGTACCCAGCATAGATTACATTAATCCGCAGGAAGTTAAATCAATCAATATCCTGAAAGGTTCATCAGCAGCAATTTACGGAGTACGAGGCTCAAACGGAGTCATAAGCATCACTCTGAAAAACGGTTCTGAAAGATAATGGTAATCCTCCGGGAATAGGGAAAAACATAAGATCTGGTATGAGAATATACTCCCTCGTTTTTATGGTACTTTTGTCCTTTTCTGTTTCCTCAGGACAAAAAAGCAATAATAAAATCACTATTTCCGGAACTGTCCTGGATGCAAACCAGAAACCGGTTCCTGATGCTATCATATTAATTGATAATCATAAAACCAATATTGTTACTGATAAAAAAGGGGCCTATAAAATTAAAATAAGCCCGAAGGCAAAATTAATTTCAGTTTTCTCCTTCAGGAATGGAGTAAGTGAAGCTGAAATAGGCGGAAGAACGGTAATTAGCTTTGTTATGAAGACGGCTGCAACATCTGCCAAATCTGAAGTTCTTAATTCTCAAAATGAAGAGACTGTTAATGTCGGGTATGGAACAATAAAGAAAAAAGATCTGACAACTCAGGCAGAAAAGATAGATGGAACAAATAATAAGTATGCATCTTACGCAAATATTTACGATATGATTCGCGGAGAATTTCCCGGGGTCCAGGTGATCGGGAAAAATATTGTGATTCGGGGAACTTCATCACTTATGCTTAGCAGCGATCCTCTTCTGATTGTAGATGGAATGTCGGTTAGTTCATTAGATGACATCTCCCCTGTTCTGGTAAAGTCAATAGAAGTTCTGAAGGGCCCAGCTGCTGCAGTATATGGATCGAGGGGAACCAACGGAGTGATCCTGATCACTTTACGTGGCGCTCCTGAAGAAAAGAAATAATTATCCTTTTTTTTCTGTTTTGATATTGATCATCAGCTCATCAAGTTGTTGATTTGATATAGTTGACGGAGTATCAATCATTACATCACGACCGGAATTATTTTTAGGGAAGGCAATAAAATCCCGGATAGAATCCTGTCCTCCGAAAAGGGCAACCCACCTGTCAAATCCGAAAGCTATACCTCCATGAGGTGGCGCTCCATATTTAAAGGCATTAAGAAGAAAACCAAATTGTGAATCAGCCTCTTCCTCTGTAAAGCCAAGAACTTTAAACATGAGTTTCTGAATCGATGAATCATGTATCCTTATTGAACCTCCGCCTATTTCTATACCATTAATAACCAGGTCATAAGCATTAGCTCTGACTTTTCCTGGATCGGTTTCCATCAATGGCATGTCTTCCGGTTTAGGGGAGGTGAATGGATGATGCATTGCATAAAATCGTTTTGTTTCTTCATCCCATTCCAGAAGTGGAAAATCGACTACCCATAATGGACAAAAATTGTCCGGTTTTCTCAGACCCAGCCGGTTACCTATCTCTAGTCTTAATTCGGACAGGGCAGTCAATGTCTTTTTTCTATCACCTGCCAATATCAGAATAAGGTCTCCCGGCCTTGCTTTGGTAATTTTAGCCCATTCTGCCAACTTTTCCTGTGAATAAAATTTATCAACTGAAGATTTAAGGATGCTGTCAGTGCCATATTTCACATAAACAAGTCCCTTGGCCCCAATCTGCGGTTTTTTAACAAATTCAGTCAACTCGTCAAGTAGTTTCCTGCTGTACTCAGAACAACCTTCAGCACAGATAGATCCTATATATTCTGCGCTATCAAAAACCGCAAAATTCTGCCCTTTTACAATTGAGGTCAGGTCATGAATTTGCATGCCGAAACGAAGATCAGGTTTATCAGTTCCGTAGAAATTGATTGCATCCTCATAGCAAAGCCTGACAAACGGTTCCGCGAATTCCACTCCCTTCACCTCACGGAACAGGTATTTTGTAAGACCTTCAAAAGTGACCAATATATCATTTTGTTCAACAAATGACATTTCGCAGTCAATCTGGGAGAATTCAGGCTGGCGGTCGGCACGCAGATCTTCGTCGCGGAAACACTTCACGATCTGGAAATATTTATCAAAACCTGCCACCATCAATAATTGTTTGAAAGTCTGCGGCGATTGAGGTAAGGCATAGAAAGTTCCAGGTTGTAGCCTCGATGGAACCACAAAGTCACGTGCTCCTTCGGGAGTCGATTTAATCAAAACAGGAGTTTCGATCTCGACGAATCCTTGTTCGTCCATATATTTTCTCGTCTCCTTTGCAACCCGGTGACGTAAAATGATATTATTTCTGACCGGAGTAC